>Ga0189276_10229_pt1 | contig 45573 bp, 46 predicted proteins | sample N26A31minimetaG_FD_130321 | JGI IMG/M metagenome (GOLD analysis project Ga0189276, IMG submission 130321) | Marine microbial communities from the Costa Rica Dome - N26 A3-1 mini metaG | ecosystem: Environmental > Aquatic > Marine > Oceanic > Photic zone | place: Costa Rica: the Eastern Pacific... | reverse complement strand
CGCCACCGCAGCAGCCATGAGCTGCGTCCATCGCGGAATGAAATGAAGCGGGGATGAGTCTTTCAATTCATTCGATTGCTAAAATCGATCCTCGATCGATTTTTGGCGCTGCGCGCCACCGCAATCGAATGGTGCGGTCGAGAGGACTCGAACCTCCACGGGTTGCCCCACAGCGACCTCAACGCTGCGCGTCTACCAATTCCGCCACGACCGCACGTATCTCATTCGAGGCAGACGGGCCGTATAAGGCGACACCGGGTCTTTGTGAAGCCCTGAATGTCGCCTATATGCGCCCGATGATGCAGAAATATCCCGACACCGAATGGGCCGTGTCCGATGGCCTGATTCCCTATGAGGCAGCGGTGCAATTCATGGAGGCCAGAGCCCGTGCGATCCGCGAGGACGGCGCGCCGGAACTGGTCTGGTTTCTGGAGCATCCGCCGCTCTACACGTCGGGCACATCGGCCAAGGCCAGCGATTTGCGCGACCCGGCCCGCTTTCCCGTTTTCGATGCCGGGCGGGGCGGCGAATACACCTATCACGGCCCCGGGCAGCGGGTGGCCTACATGATGCTGGACGTGGCCCGCCGTGGCCGGGACGTCCGCGCCTTCGTGCACAATCTGGAAGCCTGGATCATCGCCGCGCTGGCAGCCTTCAATGTCGAGGCCGGCCCGCGCGATGGCCGTGTCGGCGTGTGGGTCGACCGCACGCAATCCGGCGGCCCGCTGCGCGAGGACAAGATCGCCGCCATCGGTGTGCGCCTGAAGAAATGGGTCAGCTTCCACGGCATCTCGCTGAACGTAGAGCCGGATCTGGAGCATTTTACCGGCATCACACCGTGCGGCATTTCCGATCCGCGCTATGGCGTCACCAGCCTCGTCGATCTGGGCATTCCTGCCAGCATGGACGAGGTGGACATGGCGCTGAAGGACGCGTTCGAGACCGTCTTCGAAAGCCGGCTGGTCCGCGCCCCTGCCCCGCTTCAGGCCGTTTCGTAGGATTTCAGCCGCTGTTCTTCGCGTGTCAGGTCGCTGCCGGTGCGAAACTGGCCCACGCCGCCATTCGGCATCCGCGCAACATGCAACAGCGTCCACAGCATCACAAAGAAGGATGAGACCGCCCAGAGCGGGAAGGCGAAGCCCATTCCCGCGCCCAAGGCCATCTCCATCTGGGTCGGCGGCGGCCCGTTGCGGCGCGGGCCACGGGCTTCCGGCCGGGCCTCTTCACCGGCTGCTTCAGGAGATGTTGCAGCAGCGTCTCCGGCGGCGTCGCCCGTGGCAGCGGATTCAACCGCCGCGGCCTGCTTTGCCTGTTGCGCGTCGAATTGCGCCGTGCCGGCAACCACCCCGAGCGCAAATCCGGCAAGGCCCAGAAATAGCGGGATCAGCACGATGGCAGCCTTCAGGGTTGACCGGTTGGCCTCTGCGAAACGGCGCACATGCGCCACCCAGGAGGTCAGTTCTGTCACCAGGGTAAAGAAGAAGAACGGCACAAGCAGCGCCGGCAAGGGCAGGCCGATGGCCTTGATCGGCTGCCACGCACCGGACATGTCTGCGCCGGCCAGACCCGCAATGAAGGCAACGAAAACCGGCACGATGAAAAGTACGAGGCGGCCCATGAACATGAAGGTCCAGGCCCGGCTGAAATGCAGCTTGCCAGTCATGCCCAGCGGATTGAACAGCGTTTGCGCCCAGTCCATCCGGGACGGGTCATCACGCTCGTCGCGGATCCAAGGGCGGTGCGGGTCGATGGCGGTGGTGGTGTGATGGGTCATGCCGGGGCGGTCCTTCGGGGCGGTCAGGAATGGGGGGCGGAAGATGCGTGTGGCGGGCCGTAACGGTTCGGGCCCGGATCGGATGGCAGCCTGGAGGCGATGAAACCCAGCAGCGCCGAAGTCAGCAGGAAGCTGGTCAGCGTGGTCAGCAGCAGGCTGGACTGGGTGGGCAGAGCGGTCAGATGCTCGAACTCTTCCGATTGCGTGCGCATGGCTTCCATCAGGCCGGCAAGGTCCTGCCCGAACACCGAATAGGCCTCGAACGCCACCGGCGACAGGATCGGCAGGAACAGGCCGGTGATGACCATGTTGGCGACGAAATAGCCAAGCAGGAACAGGAGAAACAGCCAGCCGGAATGCCCGGCATCGTGCAGCCGTTTGGAAAACAGGCAGGCATAGGCATAGACCATCGGATAGGCGAGCAGGCCGAACAGCGGCGAGACGAAATTCCCCGCCATCTGGACGAGGATGAAGACCGCCGTCAGCACAATCAGGCCGCGCAGGAAAACGCGCGGGCCGATCCGGCCTTTTGACGACAGAAGGACATGTTTCATGTCCATGGGGTTCAGTCTCCCAATCAGATGTTCAGCCCGGCATGCGACGGGGCGGCGTGTTTCGAGTTCTTATCAATAAACGATAAAACCATGCAACAAAAAAGAGCCGGACGCCTGCGTCCGGCTCTTCTGAAAACCCGTTCGGGACAGGGATTTAGGCGAAGGTATCCGCCGCAACGCCGCCTTTCGGGTCCGGACCGTACTTGTTCGGTCCGACTGTGCCCGGAATGCAGGCGATCACAATCATCGCAATCGAAGCGATGAAGCCGATGAACGGAATCAGGCTGGCCACGACGAGGCCGAGATAGATCCAGCCGGTCTGGTTGATATCGTGCAGGCGACGCACGAAGAGCGCGATGCTTGGAAGGATGATCGCGAGCATGTACAAGCCGAACACCGCAAACAGGATCATTGCGATTGGGCTCAGCTCGCCGCTTTCAAAATTGCCGCCAAGGGCAAATGCAAGTCCCACCAGAACGAGTGAGACGATCAGGTTGAACAGAACCACCCACCAGTATTCCGAGCGCCGTGACCGGCCCTGGAAATCCACATAGCGCGTGAAGAACATTTTTACTGCGTCTGGAAAACTGACCATGCTCGGCCCCCTTGAATTGCTTTCACCATGAAAGTCCGCGCATTTTCGGCGCGGAGATGTGAAGGTCAAGGGAAGACTCGTTAAGCTGCCCCCTGCCCCTTACCGGCGGATTCGCCGCCAATTTGGTTAGGGCAGGGTTAATGAACGCCGCCGGTGACGGGGTTCGCCTAGCTGAATTCGACCATGATCTCGTCGGCGGCCACACTGTCGCCGGCCGCGACATTGATCGCCTTCACGGTGCCATCGGCCTCGGCGCGGATGATGTTCTGCATCTTCATGGCCTCGACCACGCAGACCGCTTCACCTTCCTGCACTTCCTGGCCGACTTCCACATCGATGGAGACGACAAGGCCGGGCATCGGGGAGATGATCAGTTTGGACGTGTCCGGCTTTTCCTTTTCCGGCAGGCGGGCATGCAGGTCGGCCACATTCGGTGTGCACACCAGCGCGCGCACGGCAACGCCGCGGTGACGGAACAGATAACCTTCGGTCCGGTCGGCAAACTTCACGGCAAAGGGCTCGCCGTCCAGCAGGCCCTCAACGAGATGCTGGCCCGGATGCCAGGGCGTTGCCAGCGTGTGGGGCTTGCCGCCATTGATCGTGATCTCGGCTTCTCCGGCATCGCCCAGTTCCAGCGTCACCGGATGGTGCGTGTCGCCCAGGATAACGACCCAATCCTTGCGGGCTTCGGGTGTCGGCGCGATCCGGCCGCTGGTGTCGGCGGCGCGGCGCGAGAAGAAGCCGTGCACATAGGCCGCGGCGCAGATCAGCTGGGTTTCCTGTTCGGCGGTCGGCGGCACGCCGTCAAAGCCGTCGGGGAACTCGTCCTTGATATAGGCGGTCGTGATCTTGCCCGACCGGAAACGCTTTTCGTCAACCACAGCCGCGATGAAGGGCATGTTGTCCTGAATGCCTTCGATGTGGAACCGGTCGAGCGCCTCGCCATGCACGTCCAGCGCGGCATCGCGGTCCTTGCCCCAGGTGATCAGCTTGGCGATCATCGGATCGTAGAACATGGAAATCTCGTCGCCCTCGCGGACGCCGGAATCCATCCGCACCTCTCCGCCCGCCAGCGGCCCCTGCTCCGGCGCGTGGAAGCGCTTCAGACGGCCGATTGATGGCAGGAAGTTGCGATACGGGTCTTCGGCATAGACGCGGCTTTCGACGGCCCAGCCATTGATCTTGATGTCGGACTGTTTGAGCTTCAGCTTCTCGCCATAGGCAACGCGCAGCATCTGCTCCACCAGGTCGACGCCGGTGATCATTTCCGTCACCGGGTGCTCCACCTGCAAACGGGTGTTCATTTCGAGGAAGTAGAAGCCCTTGTCTGCGCCGGAAGCCACGAATTCCACCGTACCGGCGCTGTCATAGTTCACGGCCTTGGCCAGCGCGACGGCCTGTTCGCCCATTTTCTTGCGCGTTTCGGGGTCGAGCAGCGGCGAGGGCGCTTCCTCGATGACTTTCTGGTTGCGGCGCTGAATCGAGCATTCGCGCTCATTCAGGAAGATGCAATTGCCGTGCTTGTCGCCCAGCACCTGGATCTCGATATGGCGTGGCTCAAGGATGAATTTCTCGATGAAGACGCGATCATCGCCAAAGGAGGATTTCGCCTCGGCGCGCACCGCCGGGAAGCCTTCCTCGACCTCCTTGTCATTGGCGGCCACGCGGATGCCCTTGCCCCCGCCCCCTGCAGACGCCTTGATCATGACCGGATAGCCGATCTCGCGGGAAATCTTCACCGCTTCGGCCGTGTCCTCGATGAGGCCCATATGGCCCGGCACGGTGGACACGCCAGCCTCGGCGGCGAGCTTCTTGGAGCTGATCTTGTCGCCCATAGCGTCAATGGCATAGGCATTCGGCCCGATCCAGCCGATGCCCTCTTCCTCCAGACGCTTGGCGAAGGCCGGATTCTCGGACAGGAAGCCGAAGCCGGGATGGATCGCCTCGGCGCCGGTCTGGCGCACGGCGTCGATGATCTTGTCGGCAACCAGATAGGATTCCGCTGCCGGGGACGGGCCGATATGCACGGCCTCGTCCGCCATCTCGACGGCCATCGAATTCGCATCGGCATCCGAATAGACGACCACAGTCTTCACGCCCAGCCGTCGACAGGTGTTGATGACCCGAACGGCGATTTCCCCCCGGTTGGCGATCAGAATCTTTTTGAACATGCTGCCTCGATCCACTGTAAACTCTTTCAGCGACTGCACTAAGCCGACGGAAAACAGATGTCCACAATTCCCATAGGTGAAGTGGGTTGTCAGGGTGACGCACGTATGTTAGTAAGCGCTCACTTTTTAGGAGATTGACCCCATGTCCCGGATTGTGCTGGACCTTGATGCCCTGGTCATGAATGGCCGGCTGGACGCCGCCGAAGCCACCCGCCTGCGGGCCCTTGCCCTGCCTGATCAGAAGAATGGCCTTCTGGTGAACCTGCTATTGATATTCGGCGCCATTTCGGTGGCGGGCGGCACGATTGCGCTGGTCCCGAATGCGCTGACCGGCCTCGTCCTGGCCCTTTTCGCGCTCGGCGGAGCGGAAGGCCTGCGGCGCAGCGCGCGCGGCAATTCCCTGAAAGCGCTCGGCATGGCCCTGACGCTGATGGGCACGCTGGGTCTGGCCGGCTGGGTGGGATGGGAATTCCAGCATGTCGAGGACGGCACGCTGCCGACACTGCTGATCGCCCTCATCATGACGGCCTCGGCCGTCTGGTTCCGCTCTGCCCTGCTGGGCGCCTTTGCCGTCCTGTCGCTGGGCGCGATACTCGGATCCGGCACGGGCTACTGGCACGCCAGCTACGCCTTGTTCGTGGAGGAGCCGACCCTCACCATTCTGATCTTCGGCCTCTTGGCAGGCGGCCTCTACCATGCCCGTGGCAAGCTTGGCGCGGCTTGGCAGAATCTGGTCACGGTCGCTGCGCGCACGGCCATGTTCATGGTAAATTTTGCGCTCTGGGTCGGCTCGCTCTGGGGCGACCGGATCGGCGAGCACTGGTTCGCGCCGCAGCGCTGGTCAGACCGGTCCGACTGGCGGGATGCGGCCATGACGATCCCGGATCATGTGTTCACGCTGGGCTGGATTGGCGCCCTCACGGCCGTGATTGCCACATCTCGGCGCAACAGCTTCCTGTCGATCACGTCCATCGTGTTCCTGACGATCCATGGCTACACCCAGTATTTCGAATATCTGGGCGCAAGGCCCGAAACCCTCGTCCTGGGCGGCCTGATCCTGGTCGGGCTGGCCGTGGCCGGAGCGCGCTTCCTGGCGAAGCCCGCCGCGGACACGGCCTAGTCGGGATCGTCCAGCTGCTCGATCCGCGCCTCGAAGGCCCGCACACGGGCGGAGATGGAAACGAGGAAGGCGGTCGACCAGCCGAGCAGGAGAAAGCCGATGACCGATTCCGCCGCGCCCAGCATGCGCCAGTCCTTGTCGACCACCACATCGCCGAAGCCGACTGTCGTGAAGGTGGTGGTGGAATAATAGACCGCCGTCTCGACATCGGAGAACACGCCGAGCAACAGATAGGCCACGGTGAACAGCCAGATCTCAATGGAATGCAGCGCGAACAGGCTCATCAGGATGAAGAAAATTCCCATTCCCTGCCCCGCCAGGGTCGAGAAATTGACATGCGCCGCGCTGCGGCGTCGGATCAGGGCCGACAGGCCGACCAGTCCCGCAAAGTGAATGGCAAAGGCAAGCGCCACCAGCACGCCCCCCACGAGCAGGTTCAGCATGAGCATTGCGATGGTCTCCCTGTCAGCGCGCGGCGACGATCAGGCCGTCCAGCAAACCTGGCGCTTCGCGGTTCAGGAAGTCAATAAGGGCCTGCCCCGGACTGTTGGGCGCAGGCGGGGCCGGATTCTTGCTCCACCAATGCCCGCGCTCCGGCTTGCCCGCCGAGGCCCGGATCGCCGCAAGACTGGCCACCTGCCGCGCTTCGCCCGCCGCATCACCGTCACCAAGTCGCTCGAACCAGGGGCCCCGGTCGAGCCCCACGGCGAGACAGCCCACATAGCGGCCGGGATGGTCATCCTGCGGATCCAGCCAGCACCGGCGGCTCAGCGCATGACGCTCGCTGTTCGGATTGGGATGGGCCCGCATCAGCAAGTGATTGCCCAGCGCCCGTGCAAACAGCCTGGTCCAGGCCGGATCATTCTCGCAGGCGGACAGCCGGTCCTGCGCCCGCAGAAGAAGCGCCGCCTCCCACTGGCTGATCCAGGGCGCGTCGGGCGTGCCGCCCCGCGCCAGCACCTTGTCGATCAGGGCCACCATGTCAGCCCGCGCGCCGCCATCGCGCACCATCTGGTCGCACAGGCAGGCCAGCACCTGACGCCCATAGCCCGCCGGCACCTGTTCGGCCTTCTTGAGAAGCCGCGCCATCAGGCGCATCAGATTGCGATTGGGCGGGCCGCCGGACGGCATGGCCCGCGCCTGCAGCCAGTCCAGATTGGCCTGGGTCAGCGTCCCCAGCGCGCCATCCCGCGCCAGCACATAGTCTGCCATGACATTCGTGAACCGGTGATCCCACTCCGGATCATCGCTCTTCAGGCGCGCATTGAAATCCAGCAGCGCGGCGGCTTCGGCATCATTCTTCGGTTCCCGGGAACACATTTCCATGGCGACCTGCCGGGCATCTTCCCGCGAGCGGTGCGCCGTGGACTGGAGTTTCTGGAAAATTCGGCTCGCCGCAGGCGCCATGGCAGACAGTCTCCGTTTCACGACAAGCCCTAGCAATCATGGGTTTCGGCTTTCTTGCCGAAAAGCGTGAAACCTGTTGCCACCATTATTGATCGCCCCCTACAGTCGCGCCAATCAGAAACGACAGGGAGAGACAGAGATGACACAACCGAAAGACCTTGCCGGCCGCACCGCCATCGTCACCGGATCGGCCACCGGTCTGGGACGTTCGATCGCGCTGAAACTGGCCGAGCGGGGCGCGGACGTGATCATCAATTGCGCCCGGTCGGTTGAGGATGGCGAAGCGACTGCCGCAGACTGCCAGGCGCTGGGCTCACAATCCCGTCTTGTTCAGGCGGACGTGTCGACCGAAGAAGGCTGCCGGACACTGGCGGACGCCGCTGCACAGGCCGGTCGGCTGGACATTCTGGTCAACAATGCGGGCACGACCAAGCATGCCCGCGACCATGCCGATCTCGACGCGCTGACCCGCGAGGACTTCTTAAATCTCTATGCGGTCAATGTCGCCGGCCCGTTCCTGATGATGCAGGCCTGCAAGCCGCTTCTTGTGGAAAGCCACCGCCAGACCGGGCGGTCTGCCGCCGTGCTCAACACCTCCTCCATCGCCGGCGTGACCGGAATCGGCTCGTCCGTTGCCTATGCCGCCACCAAGGGCGCGCTCAACACGATGACCCTGTCCCTGGCCCGGGCCCTGGCCCCGGCCATCAGGGTTAACGCCATCTGTCCTGGCTTCATCGGCACGCGCTGGTTCAAGGACAAGATGGATGAGGACCAGTACCGCCGGATGGAGGCGTCTGTTGCCGCTGCAACACCGTTGAACGCCGCCAGCGGCCCCGACGACATTGCAGATGCGGCCCTTTTCTTCCTGACGGATGCCTCGCGCCATGTCACCGGAGAGACGCTGCTGGTCGATGCCGGGACGCATCTGGGCTATGCGCCCCTGACCGCTCGCTAGGCGGAAGCGGCTCGCACAAAGCTCAGGCATAGTCGCCACTGCGTGCACAAAATGCTGGCGATCCGCCAGAGGTCCCGCGACCTCCATAATTTTGTTTCCGATCCCCGTTCAAGCCGCGTCATCGTGGTTACGGCGCTGGCAACAGCGCGATTCAACAACGGGGAATAAAATCATGAAACAACAGCTTTTACGCGCAGGGGTAGCGGTCGCAGCAATGCTGGCAGTGGCCGGCACGGCGGCTGCCGAGGGAGAATGGTCGGGCAACGTCGCTCTCAGCACGGATTATGTGTGGCGCGGTGTGTCCCAGTCCAATGAGGACATGGCCATCTCCGGCGGCTTCGACTACGCCAACGGCATCTTCTATGCCGGCACCTGGGCGTCGAATGTCGACTTCGAAGACGGCTCCGACACCAATGTCGAACTCGACTTCTATGCCGGTGTGGCCAGCGAGTTCGCCAATGGCGTTTCCTGGGATCTCGGGGTCATCTACTACTCCTATCCGGACTCGGACGATGAAGACCTCGACTTCGTCGAACTGCAGGCCGCTCTGGGCTACGCCTTCGAAGGCGGCGTGGAAGTCGGCGGCGCGGTCTATTGGGACCCGGACAATGAGAACATCTACATTGAAGGCTCTGCGGGGTATGCCTTCACGGACGTGTTCGCAGCGGATGTCTCGGTCGGCAACTATTCCTTTGATGGCGGCGGCGACTACACCAACTGGTCGCTGGGCGGCACCTACACCACGCCGGTCGGCATCGATCTGGACCTGCGTTACTGGGATACCGACATCGACGATACGGGCATTGCCGACGAGCGCGTTGTCCTGACCATCGCGAAGAGCCTCTAGGGCTCGCACCGCACTTCTTCTCAAATCGCGCGCGAGACTTTGCCCTCCTTCGTGCGTGGTCTGGTGAAGGCCGCTGGTTCACTGTCGAACCGGCGGCCTTTATTTTTGGCAGATCGCCCTTACCTTGGAGGCGACAGGAATCCCGACGAAAGATCCATTGCATGGCCGCTGAAATGAGCCCCGCCGACGCCGTTGGTGCCCTTGTCCCCGCCATCACCCTGCTGGGCTTCGGCGCCGCCGCTGCACTGGCGTCCCGGGCGTTCAATCTCAGCCCCATTGTCGGCTATCTGCTGGCCGGCATCCTGATCGGCCCGGGCATGCTGGACCTGATTCATGAGAGCGGGGCCACCCATCTCCTGGCCGAACTCGGCGTGGTCTTCCTCCTGTTCGATATCGGTATGCATGTCTCGCTGCGCGAGCTGAAGGAAAGCCGGGGCGACCTGCTGGGCCTTGCACCGATGCATCTTGTCCTGACCGGCCTGCTCAGTGCTGGCGCGCTCTACATGCTGGGCGTGTCCTGGCCCTTCGCCATCGCGGTCGGCCTCAGCCTCGGCCTGTCCTCCACCGCCGTTGTGGCCCGCATTCTGACCGAACGGGGGCAGAATTCCTGTCCCATCGGCCGCACGGCCACCCATGTCCTGATCTTCCAGGACATTGTCGCCATCTTCCTGATGATCTTCGCCACATCGCTCGGCGAAGGCGAAACCGGCGCGGCCGGTCTCGCGGGGCTGGTCTCCGACACGCTGCTCAATGGCGGCGCGGTGCCGCTGGCTGCCTCGCTCGGACTCGCCCTGGTCCAGGCCCTCATCGCGTTCGGCGCAGCCATGCTGTTCTCGCGCTATCTGCTCAATCCCGTCTTTCGCACACTGGCCGCAACCCGCAATGATGAGGCCTTCACGGCATTCACGCTTCTGCTGGTGCTGGCTGCGGCCTGTGCCACCGCCATGATCGGCCTGTCCCTGACTCTTGGGGCATTCCTGGCGGGTCTCGCCGTCTCGGGCACGCCGTTCCGCCACCAGGTCCAGACCGAGATGGGCCCGTTCCGCGGTCTGCTCCTGTCCTTCTTCTTCATCAGTGTCGGCCTGGCCATCGACCTGCCTGCCCTCGTGCGCAACCTGCCGCTGGTGGTGATCGCGGCCTTCGGCATCCTGATCGTCAAATCCGCGCTGGGCTATGTCGCCGCCCGCCTCAATGGCTGGAGCATTCCGGGGGCCATGCAACTTGGCACGCTGCTGGCGCAGGGCTCGGAATTCACCCTGGTGATCCTGTCGCTGGGAGCCGTCACGTCGAACTTCCCCCCTGCCCTGATGAGCAGTCTGATCGCGGCCATCGCCCTGTCCCTGGCGCTTGCCCCCAGCTGGGCCATTCTCGGCGGTAAGCTGTCGCGGGAACTGGCCCGCCGCAAACAGGTCACGATGGAAACCTCCAGCGAACCGGCCGGCGAACGCCCGGTGCTCGTCATCGGCATGTCACCGGCAGGCCGGCTGGCGGTGGACGCGCTGGTGGATTTCAACATTCCCTACATTGCCACCGACAGTGACCCGGACCGTTTCCTGGCCGCCGTGGCGGATGGCTACAATGTTTCGTTCGGGGATGCCTCGAACATGAAGCTGATCGATGCGGTTGGCGGCAGCAATGCGCGCGCCGTGGTACTCGGCAAGGCCCGCTATGCGGTGTCGAAGGAAGTCACCCCCTCGATCACGCGCCGCTTCCCGGACCTGATCCGGCTGGTTGCCGTGGAAAGCCTGCACGATCTCGACCGGCATCTGGAATTGAACATGCGGGCCCATCTCGTCGCCAGCGAGCCAAAGGGCATCGAGATGGTGGCCGACATGCTCCGCATTCTGGGCATACCGGATGAGGACCTCGCCGGCTGGCTCAGCCGCGAAGCCGATCTGTTTACAATCGGGGATGCCTCCGACCGTCAGGACCGGGCAGAAGACCGGGACGACGAAATTGTCGAGGAAGCCGCCTGACCGAAATCAGGAATCGAGCGCAGCGATGGCGTCGTCAATCGTCGCGCGCGGGCGGTCCATGATGGCGGCGATCTGGGCGCGCTGTTCGATGGCCAGCCACAGGCCCAGCACTTCGACATCCACGACGCGCCATTCGCCATTCTTCTCGATCACGCGCCAGCGCACGGTTTGCGGGGCTTCGCCGGGGCGCTGAACGCGCGTCTCTACGATTGAGTCGCCCGGCTTGCGATCCTTCGATCCCAAAACGGTGATTTCAGCGTCGCGGAACTTGTCACGCTGTTCCTCGAAGCTTTCCAGCAAATAGGTCTCGAATGCCTCGGCAAAGCGGGCCCGGTCAGTGTCTGAGACGCGGCGGGCATACTTGCCCAGCGTGAAATTGGCGACCGTGTCGAGATCCATGGACTGGCGCAGGGTTTCGCGCCCTTTTGCCGGGTCGGCAATGTGTTTGGCGGCGCCTTCAATGACGGCTTCCGCTTCCGGTCCTGCCAGTGCCGGCAGGGCAGTCAGGGCAAGTGCGGTGGAGGCGATAAGAGCGCGAAACATGAGGGCGTGTCCTTCTGGAGATGTCGTGTGTTGCCCTCTAGCTATGAACGAAACCCGCTTTTTGTTCCCCGAAAGTCCGGATAGGTTTCATGCCGGTTTGACATGAAACGAGCTGTTTCGGTGTTGGCAGGGCCGCGCCGGACAGGCGGACAAGTTGCACTTCGGGACGGCGGCAGGACAGGATGGCTGGATACATGACATTTCTCCCTTCAGGCGAGAAACATGCAAATCACGTACCAATGGCGGGATTTTCGGGTCGTGCTGTCGTAGCTACAGGAACCGGTCTGGTGCGGGCGGCCGGGCTCGAACCGGCAAGGCCTTGCGGCCGAGGGATTTTAAGTCCCTTGCGTATACCAATTTCGCCACGCCCGCGGCGCCGAAGCTGGACATACCGGCATTTTGCAGGGGACGCTACATTTCATCTCTGAAACTTGCGGAAAGATGGAACAATAAAGTGAAAAGCAGCCTCCCCACATTCTGGTTCGTATCGGCAGGCCTGATGGTTCTTGCCACCATAGCCATTCCGCTATTCATCGCGCCGGGCATGGATGACTTCGCCAGAACAGCCGTGCTGGCCACAACCCTCCCGCAGGGGATTCTGTCAGGCCTCGCGGCTGTCGCCTACGGACTTGTGCACATGCTCATTCTGCGGGTCCGCCCGTCAACAACCGCCAGCGTGTTCGGATTCCTGCATCTTGGTGCAGCGCTGCTGGAGAAAGTCACGCAAACCATCGCGCAAATCCTTCGACAACAGATCATCATCGGCACGCATGATGTCAGCAACATATCGCAGACGATGGGCTGGGTTCACATGGCGTCGAGCCTGACCTACCTGCTTGGCCTCGTCTTCTTCATCATCGCGGTGGCCGTTGCCCTGAGCACTCGGCCACCGGCGGAAGAGGCTTTCTAGCTGACGCGTTCGAACACAGCGGCGAGCCCCTGCCCGCCGCCGATGCACATCGTCTCCAGACCATAGCGCGCCTCGCGGCGGTCCATTTCGCGCAGCATCGTCGTCAGGATCCGCACGCCGGTCGCGCCGACGGGATGGCCGAGCGAAATGCCGGATCCATTGACGTTCAGGCGCGCCATGTCGTCGTCGGAAAAGTCGAGCGCCTTGGTACAGGCCAGCACCTGCGCGGCAAAGGCCTCGTTCAGCTCGATGATATCAATATCCTTCAGGTCCAGCCCCGCCGTCTTCAGCGCCTTCTGCGTGGATGGCACGGGGCCGATGCCCATGACTTCCGGGCCGACCCCGGCCACTGACCAGGACACGAGGCGCCCGAGCGGTTTCAAACCGTATTTGTCGGCCGCTTCGCGCGTGCAGACGATGCAGGCCGCCGCGCCGTCATTCTGGCCGGAGGCATTGCCGGCCGTCACGGTCGCCTGATCATCCACCTTGCCACGAATGGCGCGCAGCGTGGACAGTTTCTCCAGCGAGGAATCTGCCCGGATATGCTCGTCTGCGTCCACCACCGTATCCGCCTTGCGGCCTTTTACGGTGTACGGAATGATTTCCTCCGCAAACTTTCCGTCCTTCTGTGCAGCCGCTGCCTTCATGTGGGAATCATAGGCGAACTGGTCCTGCGCCTCGCGCGTGATCTGGTAGTCGCGGCGGAGGTTTTCCGCTGTCTCGATCATGCCGCCCGGCACCGGATGATGCTTGCCGCCCGCCGTATAGCGCCCGCGCGACAGGCCGTCATGCAGCATCAGCCCGTCGCCCTTGATGTTCCATCGCATGTCGATGGAGAAGAATGGCGCGTTCGACATGCTCTCCGCCCCGCCCGCAATGATCACGTCATTTGCACCGGTGGCGACCTGCATCACCGCATTGATCACCGCCTGCAGGCCCGAGCCGCAGCGCCGGTCGATCTGGTAGCCGCCGGTGGACGTGGTCAGCCCGGCATCCAGCGCAATCATGCGGCCGAAGGCCGGGGCCTCCATGGTCGGATAGCATTGCGCAAAGATGCAGTCCTCCACGGCCTCGGCCGGCAGTTCCGTACGCGCCATCAGCTCACGGACAACATGCGCGGCCAGTTCGTGCGCATGCACCGTCTTGAAGGCTCCGCCAAAGCCGCCAACCGCCGTGCGGACGGGTTCACAGATTACAACGTCTCTCATCATGCTTATCCCTGCTGGTCTCGGCCACGCGCGGTGACCTGTTTGCGGGCCTCTTCCACGGCGTCTGCCGTGACCGATTCCGAATGCGCAATGGAACGCTTGACCTCTTCCTTGAGCGCGGCGGCGAAATTCATCCCGTAGCCGTCATCGATCAACGCCTTGTACTGTTTCAGGAGATCCGGCTGCGAGCTGCACATATCGTGCGCCAGCTTCATCGCGGCCGGCACCAGTTCATCGGCTTCATACACCCGATTGACCAGGCCCCAGCGCTCGGCTGTGTGGGCATCCAGGAAATTGCCGGTGAAGGACAATTCCTTCGCGCGGCTGATGCCGATCAGGCGCGACAGTTTCTGCGACAGGCCCCAGCCCGGCACGATGCCCACGCGGGCATGCGTGTCTGCGAACTTGGCGTGCTCCGAGGCCAACAACACATCGCACATCAGGGCCAGTTCGAAGCCGCCGGTAATGGCAAAGCCATTGATCGCGCCAATGATCGGCCACGGATAGTCGGCCAGCGCGCGGGCCATGTCGATGGATTTGGAGTCTTCATCGGCGCCGAGGGCAAAACCGGTCTGGCCGGCTTCCTTCAGGTCGATCCCGGCGGTGAAGGCACGCCCCGCCCCCGTCAGCACGACGGCGCGGACGTCCTTGTTCTCCTTCAGCTCGTTGAACACGCTGACGATTTCGGCGCGCAGCGCCCGGTTCAGGGCATTCAGCGCGTCCGGCCGGTTCAGCGTCACAAGCGCGACCGGGCCGTCCAGCTCGACCTTTACGATGTCTTCCGCCATGGGATCCTCCAGTTTTCCTCTGCGCTTCTCTTAGCGGGGACCCGGCGGCAGGACCATGCCTGACGTTGCGGCGTTTTGGGCCTTGCGGCGAGGGACCGTCAGGCGGCGCGCTTGCGAACCAGATTGATCCCGCCGATCACCAGCGCGATCACGGCGATCCCGGCCGCCAGAAAGAACAGGCCGAATTTCAGCGGCGTCAGCCAGGCCTTGGCATCCAGCGCATCGGCCCAGTCGGCCAATGCCAGCACCTGAACGAGGTTTTCAGTGAGGTCCACAATCACCACGCCCAGCGCGGGCAACGCCGCATAGGGGCCGAACCGCCCGAAGAAGCGCAGGGCCAGCCCGCCCAGAAATCCGCCATAGGCGAGCGGATAGGCGGTATCGAGCAGCACCGTCACCCAGGCATGGGCGGTGCGCTGCGCGCCAGTCATCGCGGCAATGATGTTGCGGGCCGTATCCGGGTCGGACGTCATGTCCAGGAAGGCCCCGCCCACGACAGGACGGCACAGGCCGAACCCGGCGCCGATCAGCAGCATCGCCACGAAGCTGATCCAGATCACCGGGGTGCGGGCCAGGAATCTCATGCGTTGGCGTCCTCCACGCGTTCCGGCTGGACACCGGTTGCGGAGATGATTGCTTCAAGCCGGTCCGTGATCAAGGGAATCAGCGTGTCCCTGGTTGTGCTGGCCACGAGGTGGACGCCATTGTCCCCGATGCCCCGAAACCAGGGATAAGAGCCGAATGCGGCCTCCGGCATGTCCTGCGCCAGTGCGGCCAGCGGTTCGGCAATATCCCCTTCGCGCAGGCCCCTGCCCCGAATGGTCACCTTGTGGATCACCGCGCCGGTCTCCAGCCGGGGCCCGATATCCTCCAGCATGGCACGCGCCACCGAAGGCACTCCCGCCAGCGTGAAGACGTTCCCGGTCTGGAAGCCGGGCGCGCCGGATACGGGATTGGCCACGATTTTCGCGCCGTGGGGAATGCGCGCCATCCGGCGGCGGGCCGGCGTGTAATCCGTTCCCATCAGCCGGTAGCGCTCTGCCAGCATGGCGCTGACCTCCGGATGTTCGGAAATCTCCACCCCGAAGGCCTTCGCAATCGCATCGGCGGTGATGTCATCATGGGTCGGGCCGATGCCGCCTGTCGTGAAGACATAGGTATATTTTTCCCGCAGCGCATTCACTGCCGCCACAATCTCTTCCTCCACATCCGGCACGATGCGCGTTTCCCGGACGGGAATGCCCAGCGGCGCAAGATAGGCCGCGATCTGCTGAAGATTGATGTCGCGCGTCCGGCCGGACAGAAGTTCGTCGCCGATCAACAATACGGCGGCAGTGGGTGAGGCATGGGTCATTCAGACACTTTGCCCATTCATTCAGCTTCTTCAAGCGCGTCATAAACCAGCCGCAGGGATTCCTCGCGAAATCCGGCAGGTGATCCGGGCAGACCGCCAAATCGCTGGATCATGCCGATGAAGAACAGATTGTTCTCCGGATCGATCCAGAACCAGGTCCCGGCGGCGCCGCCCCAATAGAACGTACCTGTACCGGCCGGGCTCTGCATGCCGACCGGATCGGAAATGACGGCAAAGTTCAAACCGAAATCACGCGGCCTGGGGGCACCTGTTCCCCGCAAGGTCCCATCGAACGCGACGCCCGTATTCGGTGGCAGGTGATTGGAGCGCATCAGACGCACCGTATCCTCCGACAACAGCCGTACCCCGCCCAGCTCCCCGCCATTCAGCAGCATCTGGCAGAAGCGGGCATAATCATCGATCGTGGAGACAAGGCCGCCCCCCCCCGACTCGAACGCAATGGTCGACTCTCTGAATTGCACCCCGTCGGCATACAGTGGAACAAACCCGCCCGCTTCGGCGGAATAGACCATGATGTCCGACAGACGGCCATATTCGGCGTCAGGCACGAAAAAGCCGGTATCGTCCATTCCGAGCGGGTCGAATATGTTCTTCCGGAAATATTCCCCCAGGCTGAGCCCGGAAAACTGCTCAACCAGATAGCCCTGAATGTCGACGGACACCGAATAGTACCATTCCGTGCCCGGCTCCAGCAGAAGCGGAATGCCCGCCACCTTGTCGATGAAGGTCTGCATGTCCGGAGACCGCAACACACCCTGCTCGCGATATTGGGCGTTTGCATAATCATCGCCGCCCAGCCCGTAGGCAAATCCGGCCGTGTGGCTCATGAGCTCCCGCATGGTGGCCGGCCGCGAGGGCGCCTTCAGGATCGGCGTGCCGTCCGCCGCTTCCCCGGCCAGCACCTGCAGGGACGCGAACTCCGGAATGTATTGTGTGACCGGATCGTCCAGATCGAACTTGCCCTGCTCGTAGAGCTGCATCAGGGCCACGCCGGTGACGGGCTTGGTCATGGAATATATGCGGTACAGCGTGCCCGGCTGCACGGGATCCGACGTCTCGACGTCCCGAACGCCATACTCTCCATAAAGGGCAACCTCGCCATCCTTCACGAGCAAAGCCTGCAGGCCGACGACATGACCGTCCTCGACGAATTGCGACAGGCGCTCATCCAGGTCCGCGATCCCGTCAGAGCGGAAACCCGGAGCTGATTGCGGCGGCGCAAGGACTGGCCAATGCTCCGTCGGCGCCTTTGGTTCGGCCCGAACCGGCAGGGACGCCAGCACGGCTGCGCCGGCAATCGCCAGCAATCGTATTCCCGATTTCAAATGCAGAACTGAGTGCATGGTCTTGCTCCCGCGGGGCTGGTCCGTGATGGCGACATCGTAATCCGCCCCTTCGGGAACGTATTGAGGCTGGGCGCATTGCCTTTTTCAAGCACGAAACTGATCAAAAGGGATCCCTCATGAAACGCCACGCCACCGCCCATTGGTCCGGAGACCTGACTGACGGACACGGCTCGCTCACCACGCAGAGTGGAGCGCTCAGTGATCACGGATATTCGTTCAAGGCCCGCTTCGAGGATGAAGACGGCAAGTCCGGCACCAATCCCGAGGAATTGCTGGCCGCCGCCCATGCCGGCTGTTTCACCATGCAGCTGTCGCATCTGCTGGCACAGAACGGCACGCCGGCCACCGATCTCGACACAAAATGCATTGTCACCGTCGAGCCGAAAGATGGTGGCGGGTTCCGTATCACCCGCAGCGCCCTGACGCTGACCGCAGCGATTGACGGAATCGACGCCGACACATTCGAGGCGCTGGCCGAAAAGGCGAAGACTGGCTGTCCGATGTCCGTGGCTCTGGGCGCCATCGAGATCACCCTCGGCACGCAGCTCCAATAGCGGGGCGTGGCCCGTCGCAGGCGGCAAGCTGGAAGTCTGGGGGGGAAATTGCTATCTAGGCTGAAACACCCGACCGTTTCAGCCTGGAAAGGCCCCGATTGATGACCGACACTTCCCTCCTGCTGCCGATGCGCACGGGCGAAATCCGCATTCACGATGCCGAAGGGTTCGAAGGCATGCGCAAGGCCGGACGGCTGGTCGCGGAGTGTCTCGACATGCTCGTGCCGGAAGTGAAGCCCGGCGTCACGACCGAGCATCTCGACAATCTGGTCCGCGAATTCGTGATGGATCATGGGGCAACCTCCGCCACGATCGGCTATCGCGGCTATCGCCATGCCAGCTGCATCTCACTGAACCACGTCATCTGTCACGGCATTCCGGGGCCCAAGCCCCTGAAGGAAGGCGACATCGCAAACATTGATGTCACCCTGATCCTCGATGGATGGCATGGCGACCATTCCCGCATGTACGGTGTCGGCGCCGTCAAGCGGAAGGCCGAGCGCCTGATGGACGTGACCTATGAAGCCCTGATGGCAGGCCTCGCCCAGATCCGCCCCGGCAAGCGGTTCGGCGATATCGGAGGCGCCATATCCGAAGTCGCCCGCCTGAACCGCATGTCCGTTGTCGAGGATTTCTGCGGCCATGGCCTTGGGCGCCTGTTCCATGACGAGCCCAATGTCATCCACTCTGCCGCCTACAATACCGGGCCCGAACTGAGGCCCGGCATGTTCTTCACCGTGGAGCCGATGCTCAATCTCGGCCGCAAGGACGCCGCGATCCTGCCCGATGGCTGGACCGCCGTGACCCGTGACCGCCAATTGTCGGCGCAATACGAACACTCCGTGGGCGTCACCGAAGACGGCGTGGAAATCTTCACCTCGTCTCCGAAGGGCTGGCACCAGCCCCACAAGGTCGACGTCTAGCGCGCCGGGTCCCCGGTCGGAGGTGGCCCGTAAAAGGGCGCAGCTTCCGGCGGCATCTTCTCCATCGCAATCGTGATGCCGTATTCCGACGCCAACTGGCCGATCACTGCGCCGGCGGCTTCAGCCGAATCCGGCTTCGCCTCCGCCAGACGCGGCGCGACACTGTTCATGAAGCCTTCGAACGAGCCCCCCGTCGTGGTCATGATCAGCTTCGTGGTCTCGTCACTCGCATTCCAGAACATGTGGGTATTGCCCCGGTTCAAAGCCGCGAAATCGCCGGGATACAGCGACTGGATCTGTTCACCGGACATGATCGTCAGCACGCCTGAAACGACATAGAAATACTCGTCCTCCCGCGTGTGCGTGTGCGGCGGCGATCCGGGACTGCGCGGCGGCAGCACAAACTCGTACACGGTGACGTCGCCAGCCGTTTCTTCCGAAGACAGCAGAAGGCGGATCGGATGGAACGGATTGTCCACCTCGTCACCCGCGCCATCGACAACGATCTTGTCCTGGTGCGCGTGCAGCATGGCGCCATCCGGCCCATGCATGTGCGGATGCCCGTGACCATGATCGTGTGATCCGGCCATGCAGGCCGGAAGTGCCAGGATCGCAGCGCCCATCAGGGCCGGTTTCAGTTGCATTGTGATGTCCTCCCACGGATTGTCCCGTCCGCAGACTACCCAAGCAATGCCACCGGCGAAAGTCCCTCGCCACAAAGCGTGAACATCCGCCCTTTATCAATTCGGGATTTCATGGTTTTTCAACCCTGATGGGCACCGAAAATGAAGAACCACACTGGAAAGGTCACCGCGAACGCCTGCGGCGCAAGCTGCTGACCCGTGGAGCGGCATCGCTGGATGATTATGAAGTTCTGGAAGTGCTGCTGATGGCCTTTATTCCCCGCCGCGATGTGAAACCCGTCGCCAAGGCGTTGCACGCCCGGCTCGGAAGCCTGTCGGCCATACTGGCAGCGCCGGGCGAGGATCTTGTACGGATCGACGGGGTTGGCGAAACGGTCGCCGCCTATCTCAAGGCCATTGCCGAACTGCAGGCCCGGGCCACGCGCGAAACGATCCGGAAAAAGCCGGCCATATCGTCATGGTCGGCCCTCATGGACTATGTCCGGACGGAGTTGCAGCACGAGAAGCGGGAACAGTTCCGAATCCTGTTCCTCGACCGAAAGAACCAGCTGATCGCCGACGAGATCATGGCACACGGCACTGTGGATCATGCCCCGGTCTATACGCGTGAAGTGGCCCGGCGGGCGCTCGAACTGCACGCTTCGGCGCTGATCCTCGTGCACAATCACCCCTCCGGTGACCCGACGCCCTCCCGCGCGGACATCGACATCACCCGCGAACTCATCGACGCGCTCGATCCGTTCGACATCCTCGTGCACGATCATCTGATTGCCGGGACCGGCGGCGTCACCAGCCTGAAATCGGCCGGGCTGATCTGATCAGCTCGTCAGACTGTCCCGCGCCATTGCCTGCAGCGTGGTGATGTAGTCGGCCTGGCTCCAGCCGCATTCGAAGCGCAGCTTTTCCCACATTTCTACCGAGACCAGCGCCCACAACAGGTCTGTCGCCCGGGCGGGAGTCAGGCCGGGCTTCAGGCGTCCGGCTTCCTCCACGGCCCGTATGGCTGCCTCGCAGCCATGCCGGACCGCCTGCATGCGGTCGGTCCAGGCCGCCGCGGCGGCTTCGTCGGTGTCCCGCATGGCGATCAGCGCGCGGCCGACGCCATGGATCTGCGGAATGTAGCCGCCCCACGCGTCGATCCAGAGATCCAGCCGCTCGATGCCGGTCGCTGCGCGGCTGGCCTTCAAGGCCTCATCCACCTTGTGGACATCATCCATGTAGCGGGCGGTACAGGTCAGCAGCTCTGCCCGCGTCGGGAAGTGCAGGTAAACGGCCTGCCGGCTGATGCCTGCGGCCTTGGCGATATCGCTCATGCGGACCCCTGCCCCGCTGGATCTCTCCAGCAGGTCCCAGGTGGCCCGCATGATTTTTTCCCGGGTTTCCGGATTCTCACTTGACATAGTGTCAAGTTATCTGCATTTGACACCGTGTCAACTTTACACGGTGTCAAGCAAAGGAGATGAACGATGCCAAATACACCTCGCACACCCATTGAACATGCCGGGCCGGTGCTCGTACTGGGCGGAACCGGAAAGACCGGCCGACGGATTGTCAGCCGCCTGAAAGGCAAGGGGATCGACACACGCATTGGATCGCGCGCCGCCCGGCCCGCCTTTGACTGGCACGACCCGGCCGGATGGGACGCAGCCCTGTCCGGCGTGCGCGCGGTCTATATCAGCTACACGCCAGACCTTGCGGTGCCTGCCGCGAAAGACGCCATCCGGGCCCTCGTGCAGCGCGCAAACGCGCACGGCGTGAAGCATCTGGTGCTGCTGTCAGGCCGGGGGGAGCCGGACGCCCAGGCCAGCGAACGTATTGTCCAGGAGAGCGGCATGGACTGGACCATCGTCCGGGCCAGCTGGTTCAACCAGAATTTCTCGGAAGGTGAATTCCTGCCGCTTGTCCTGTCTGGCAATATCACGCTGCCGGTCGGCAATGTCCGGGAACCCTTCATCGATGCCGATGACATTGCGGATGTCGCCGTCGCGGCTCTGACGGAAACAGGCCATGCCGGAGAAGTCTATGAAGTGACCGGCCCGCGCCTCATGACCTTCGCAGATGTCGCCTCAGACCTGGCGGCCGCAACAGGCCGTGCCGTGCAGTTTACCCGCATCCCGTCAGACGACTTCTTTCAGGGTTTGCGCCAGGCCGGCGCACCGGATGACCAGGTCTGGCTGCTGGATTATCTGTTCACAAACGTGCTGGACGGCCGGAACGAATATTTGACTGACGGCGTCCAGCGGGCCCTTGGCCGTCCGCCGAAGGACTTTTCGGAGTTTGCCCGCGAAACCGCCGGGACGCCGCTTTGGAGGGACGCCGCATGACCCATCCCTTCACCCGCACACTGCTCGCCGTGTCGGGCAGCATGGGCTTGGCCATCGGAACGGGGATCCTGTTCCTGCCGCATGCCTTTCACGCAACCAGCGGTATCGCGCTGGGGACTGATCCCAGCCTGCTGTCGGAGATGCGGGCCCCGGGCGGCTTGCTGATCCTTGCCTCGCTGATTGCCCTTGCCGGCGCTGTGAAGCGAAGCCTCGCCCGCACCGGCCTGATCCTGTCGGCGTCCGTCTACGGCAGCTATGGCCTGTCCCGGCTGATCAGCCTGGCCGTGGACGGCATGCCCTCGGACAGCCTGCTTCTGGCAGCCCTCATCGAACTCGTCGTGGCGGCCCTCAGCCTGTTCGCCCTGACCCGCTTTCAATTCCCTGAAGGAGACCTGACATGACCCTCGACCTGTTTGCCTATGCCTGTCTCGCCATCGGCCTGTCCAGCGCGCTGGTGGGCGGCGTTTTCCAGGCCTTTTCCGATTTCGTGATGGCCGGCCTCGTCCGCGCAGCACCGTCCGGCGGCATGGACTCCATGCAGCAGATCAACCGCACCGTGTTCCGGTCCGTCTTTCTGGCCATGCTGCTGGCGCTGGTACCCGTCATGCTGGCAGCCTCCGTCGCCGCCTGGCAAGTGGCAGACGCCGCCGCCCGGCCGCTGGTTCTGACCGGCACGGCGATCTACATTGTGACCGTGCTGGGCGTTACCCTGTTCGGAAATGTACCGATGAACGAACGTCTGGACCGCCTGCCGCGGGACGGTTCCGACGCCCAGGCCTACTGGCACACCTATGGCATTGTCTGGACACGGTGGAACCATGTCCGCACGCTGGGCTCGGTCGCAGCCGCCATCTGCTTCCTGCTTGCCGCCCTGGCCGCCGCCTAGCTCTGCCCGAAACGGCGCGTCAGATTGGAGATGCTTTTCGACAGGACAAGCATCTCCGGAGACTGCAGGTCCAGCCGCCCCGCCAGGCTGGACCGCAGGTTCTCAAGATCGAACAGGATCTCGCGCACCGCCGCATCCGGCACGCTGCTCTCGATCCAGCCGACACAGGCCAGCCGCGCGCCGTCGCTTACAGGGGCGACCCGGTGCAAGGTGGTCGAAGGGTACAGAACCAGATCCCCCGCCGGCAGTTTCACCGATTGCGTCATGCCGGCCAGTTCGATCTCCAGTTCACCGCCGTCATAAGTGTCCGGGTCGGACAGGAAGAGGGTGAACGAGAAATCCGTCCGCAGGCGCGACTCACCCGCCCCCATGAAGGGATTGTCGACATGGTGGCCATAGCCGCCCCCCTCCCCGGTACGGCTGATGATCAGCTTCGAGAACTGACGCGGCTGGGCCGCCGCCCGGATGACCGGATGCCGCTCCAGTTTCGGTTTCAGCAATTGCCGCAACTGCGCGCCGGTGCGCGAGGTCAGGTCCGCCTGCTGGTTTCGCTTCACGGCCCGGGCTGTGCCGCCGGCGGTCTCTGCCCCGTCGCGCCAGCCAAGCGTGCCGATCAGGCTGCGGGCCTCTTCCAGGTCAGTCGGCGACAACACGCCGGAAAGGGTCAAAAGCATGGGACACCTACTTGCGAATAATTTGCATTTGCGTCATTCACCGCTATAGCAGATCGACGCAAAGAGGAACTCTATCATGGCCTTTGACACCAAACTGAAGCAGTGGACCACCCTCGGGCTCGGCACCGTCCTGATGACGGGCGCCCTTGCCGGGTGCAGCGAACCTGCCACGCCAGCCGATCCGCCCGCCGCCGAGGTCTCGGATTCGCACGCCGACGCAGAGCCGGCCGCCGAAACGGCACCCGATGCCGCCGGCCTTGCCACCGAGGGCGGCGAAGGTGAGGGCGGCGTGACCATCGAAGCCGCCTATACCGATCCCGTCGTCTACAAATCGGCGCTGGCCATCGCGGCCGCGCACGTGCTGGCCGCACGCGACGCCTATGCCGAGGGCAAGACCGAGGCCGCCGCTGAAATGTATGCCCACCCGGTCTCAGAAGTGCTGTTCGACATGGAACCGGTCTTCGCGGCCCAGGGCGTGGCTGACTTCACCAACCTGTTCTCCGATACGTCGGCAGCCGTTTTCGCCGGCGAAAGCCAGGACGAGATCAATGAACGCACCGACGAGATCCTCGCAGCGCTGAATAGGGCTGCAGAGAGCGCCCCGGACACCGACCTGTCCGACGCCATGGTCAGCGCCAGCGTTGCCTCTGACCAGATCGACCGCGCCGCCGACATGTATCTCCTGTCGCTGGATTCGGATTTCTACGAGACCTATCTGGACGGCTACGGCTTCTACAAGGCGGCTGAGCTGACGTTCAGCAATAACGAACCCGCAATCGAAGCAGAGAATGCGGCAGCCGCAGACGCGATTCGCGCGGCCCTCACCCTGCTTGCGGACGCCTACCCGTCGGCCCTGCGCCCGGAAACGCTGGACTCCGACGCCTCAGCGCTCGCCGTGGCAGCATCCGAGATTCAGCTCGAGCTGAGCCAGTAGCACCAATCTGACTTTCGCAGGGCCTTCCACTGATACTGTCGTAAAGGAAGGCCTTGCGCGCCCCGCGCATCACATTACCGTAGGGCGACTTGTAGAGGCGCCGCCAAGACGCGCCCGGTATTTTCGGGAGGAGTTCGGCGGATGACCGATACGACAGCTGGCCAGACGGCCACCGGTGGACACATCACCGGCTTCGGTTCGAAAGGCTATCGCACCTATGTGCTGATCGCCCTCATGCTGGTCTACACGCTGAATTTCATCGACCGCACGCTCATTTCGGTCGTCGCCCAGCCGATCATCAACTCCTTCCAGCTCAACGATACGCAATGGGGCCTTCTGTCGGGACCGCCCTTTGCCCTGTTCTACGCCGCCATGGGCATTCCGATCGCGATGTGGGCCGACCGCGCCAATCGCGTGTTCATCATCGGGCTCTGCATCATTGTCTGGTCGGTCATGACGGCCCTGTGCGGCGTGGCATCGGGCTTCATCTGGCTGCTCGTCTTCCGGGTTGGCGTGGCAGTTGGCGAGGCCGGCTGCACACCGCCCGCCAATTCGCTCATCACCGACTATTATCCCCCCAAGAGCCGCGCCGGTGCCCTTGGCATCTATTCGATGGGCGTGACGCTCGGCGGCGTGCTGGCCCAGCTGTTTGGCGGCACGATTGCCGGCATCAAGGGAGCCGATTTCGGCGCCTGGATCAGCTCGATCGGGCTTGGCGGCCTGTTTTCCGGCCTCGACTGGGCCACGGTTGAGGGCTGGCGCATCGCCTTTGTGCTCGTCGGCGCGCCAGGCGTGCTGATTGCCCTGATCGTCATGTTCACCATCAAGGAACCGCCGCGCGGCTATTCCGATCCGCCTTCGGCACGGAGTTCCGGCAAGACCTCATTCTTCGATGCCTTCAAGGAATTCTCGCCCAAGCCGACCTTCTGGTGGCTGTCACTTGGCGCCGCACTGGTCGCCTTTGTCGGCTATGGCCTGATCAGCTTCCAGGCGCCATTCCTGCAACGTGTGCATGGCATCAATGTGCGTGACGCTGCCGTGCTCTATGGCGCACCGCTGGCCGCCGTGGCCGCCTTTGGCACCTTTCTCGGCGGTTTCATCTCGGAGAAACTGGAAGGCCGGTTCAGCACGATTTCGGCCTGGCTGCCCGGCGTCGGCCTGCTGATCGCCGTACCGGCCTATGTCGGCGCCTTCTTCGCCCCCTCCATCGAGATTGCCTTCGGACTGTGGATCATCGCCGGCACGATGCATTATGCGTACCTGTCCAGCCAGTACATGGTCGGCACCGCAATTGTCAGCCCGCAATCCCGCGCCACCACGATCGCCGTCCTGCTGCTGGTCGTCAGCCTGATCGGCAATGGCATCGGCCCGCTTTTCGTCGGCGCGATGAGCGACTTCTTCATGAGCCAGGAAATCTCCAGGGCCGGGCTGTCGGCCTTCGCGGACGCCTTCAATCCGCGCCTGTGCGGCACAGACCCTGCGGCGCTGGGCGCGGAAGGCCCGGAACTCTGCCGTGCCTATGCCAATGGCCTGCGCCATTCGATGGCCGCCACGGTGCTGTTCTTCATCGCCGCCGCCGCCTGCTATTTCATGGCGGCCCGCTCCTTCATGAAAGACAAGTACAATCCCGATGCCCCGACCGCGGGCATGGGCACCTGAACCCCAGCGACGGAAAGACACACGTAGAATGACAGACACGACCGCCGCCCCTGCTGCCTCCGGCGAACAGCCCGGATACGAGACCGGATACAAGACGAAGGGCTATCGCGCCTACGTTCTCGGCTCTCTCCTTGTGGTCTATATCTTCAATTTCATCGACCGGTCGATCTTCGGCATCCTGACCGATCCGATCCGCAACTCGCTCCAGCTGGAAGACTGGCAGATGGGCCTGCTCGGCGGGCTCGCCTTTGCGACCTTCTACACGACGCTGGGCATTCCGATTGCGCGCGTTTCGGAGAAGACCAGCCGGATGATGATCATCGTGATATCCCTCGCGGTCTGGAGCCTGATGACCGTGATGTGCGGTCTGGCCGTCGGCTTCGCCAGCATGTTTGTCTGCCGTCTGCTCGTCGGCGTCGGCGAAGCTGGGTGCACCCCGCCTGCCCAGTCCGTCATCGCCGACTATTTCAAGCCGGGCAGCCGCGCCACTGCCGCCTCGATCTATGCGCTGGGCGTGCCGCTCGGCGGCATGTGCGCCGGCCTCGCCGCCGGTCCGATCAATGATTATGTCACCGGCGAGAATGTCCACGCCCTGCTGGAGGGCTGGGGCTGGTCCTGGGCAACCGGCCTGCTGGACTGGAAAAGCCTCGAAGGCTGGCGCATTGCCTTCATTGCGGTCGGCCTGCCCGGCCTGCTGTTTGCCCTGATCATCGGGCTGACCGTCAAGGAACCGCCGCGCGGCTATACGGACCCGCCGAACGCGTCAAAGCCGGAACGCGAAACCTTCAGCGCGGCCCTGAAGAAACTCAGCAAGAAGCCAACCTATGTCCATGTCGTCTTCGGCGCGGCGCTGGCCTCCTTTGCGGGCTATGGCATCGCGGCCTTCTCCACCTCCTTCCTGCTGCGCACGCACGAATTGTCACTGACAGAAGCCGCGCTGATCTTCTCCCTCGTGCTCGGCCTGATGGCGGCCATCGGCGTCTTCCTGTCCGGCTTCCTGGCGGACCGCCTGGCCAAGCGCTATCCAACCGCCCTGTCATGGATGCCCGCGCTCGGCATGGGCCTGTCCGTGCCGCTTTACTGGATGGGCTATCTCAGCCCGTCGGTCGCGCTGATGCTGCCGCCGCTGATGGCGGCCGCCATGCTGCACTATTTCTATCTCGGGCCGATGTATGCCGTCTCCGCCGGTGTCGTGGATGCGCGCACGCGGGCAACCGCCGTGGCGATCACACTGTTTGTCGTCAACCTGATCGGCCTCGGCCTCGGGCCGACCCTGATTGGCCTGTTGTCGACCGTGCTGAAAACGATGATGCTGTCCGGAGCGGGTCTCGGCCTGACGCTGGACCTGTGCAAGGACACCGCAAGCCTCAGCGCTGACCAGGTCGCCGCCTGCACCAGCGCCGATGCACGTGGCCTGCAATGGTCGATCATCATCTTCGCGACGATCTATGCCTGGGCAGCCATCCACTATCTTCTGGCTGGCAAGACGCTGCAGCGTGACATGGTGGCCAAGACGGCCTAATCGGTCCGCATGGCAGTCTATACGCAAGTTTCCGACGACGCGCTCACCGCGTTTCTCGACGCATACGATCTCGGCAAGGCCCTGTCCTTCAAGGGCATTGCCGAGGGCGTCGAGAATTCGAACTATTATCTCGAAACCACCACCGGCCGGTTCATCCTCACCCTGTTCGAAAAGCGCGTGAACGCCGATGACCTGCCCTATTTCATCGGCCTGAAACAGCATCTCTCGGCCAAGGGATTCCCCTGCCCCGAACCCGTCATGGCGCGCGACGGCGCGGCGTTGCGCACGCTGGAAGGCCGCCCGGCCGTGATCGTCTCCTTCCTCGAAGGGCTCAGCCCGAAACGCCCCAGCCCGGCCCAGTGCCGCGGGCTGGGCGAAGGCCTCGCGCGCATGCATGTGGCCCTGGCCGATTTTCCGATGACGCGCGCCAACAGTCTCGGCCCGGCTGCCTGGCCCCGTCTCTGGCAGGGCCAGTCCGAAGAGGCCGCGAAGCTCCAGCCCAGCCTGCCGGACCTGATCGACGAGGCACTCTCGGACATTGCACAGGCAAAGCCGCAAAGCCTCACCCTGCCGCGCGGCACCATCCATGCCGACCTGTTCCCGGACAATGCCTTTTTTCTGGGTGAGGACTTCTCCGGCATTATCGATTTCTACTTCGCCTGCACCGATGCGTTGGCGTATGACCTGGCCATCTGCCTGAACGCCTGGGCGTTTGACGACAATCCGGGCCGGGGCGCCATCGACTACAATTATTCCAAGGGCGCGAATCTGATTGCGGGCTATGAAAGCGTGCGCCCGCTGGAGCCGGCCGAGCGCGACGCCCTGCCCCTGCTGGCGCGCGGCGCAGCCCTGCGCTTCTTCCTGACACGGATGGTGGACTGGACATCGACCCCGGAAGGCGCCCTCGTAAAGCCCAAGAATCCCCTCGAATATGCCGGCCGTCTCGCCTTTCATCGCAAGGTGACGAATGCGGAAGGCTATGGTGCATGACAGGCGAGCGGAAGAAATGGGTCACGCTGATCAGCGCCACGCTGGTCGCCCCCATTTTTGCCGCAACCCTCACCGCCACCCTTCTCGCCCTGCTCATCTTCCCTGATCTGATCTTCCGGACGGAAGTGACCTCCGGCGTCTATCGCGCGGCAACTCTGCGGGAAATGGCAACCAGCCTCGTCGGCTTCAGTTTCATGGGATTGGCGTTCGGCTTCGTGATCGGCTGGCCCGCCATGCTGATCGGCGGTCTGCCCCTGCACCGGCTTCTGGTCCGGCATCAGAACACGCAGGCCTGGGCCTATGCGCTGGCCGGAACCCTGGTCGGCACAGTGGTGATGGTGATCTATTTCATGCTCGCCAATGGCTGGCGCGACCCCGTCGCCGTCTTCCTCAGCGGCCCGGTCCTTCTGTCCGGACCGGTCACCGGCTTCCTGTCGGCAGGCTTCTTCTGGCTGATCCGCCGCCCGGACCGGATACCCGCGCCATGAACCCGTCCGGTACACCTGAAGCGGGGTCCGCCCAGACGGCCTACATATCGGGGCAAGGCACCGGCAGGATCCGGCGCGTCAAGCTTGGCCTGTTCCTGTCATCGCTCGCCGCCTGCTTCGGCGTCACCCTGATCGGCCTTGTTTGCGTGGCGCTGTTCAGCCTGCTGGAAAGCCTCGGCCTGATTTCCGGGTTTAACACCTCGCCATCAGGCTTTGTCTTTGGCATCCAGATGGCCAGCCTGATGTCCCTGTTCAATTTCATCCTCTTCTTCGTCACCGTTCCGGCGGCGTGGCTGGCCATGGGCTTGTCCATCGGGCGCTTCCCGCACCGGGGCATCAAGCGCCGCGCGCCCTATCTGCGCTGGGCCAGCATCTGGGGCGCATTGCTTGTCGGCGGCACGACCGGCGGGTTCGGAATCACGGCGTCCCTTCTAACAGGGCTTGGCGCAGTCCTGACCGGCGCATGCATCGGCGCACTGGCCGGCCTGCTCTGCGGGTTTCTCTTTCTGGCTATCGTCCGTCCGGCCGAACAACTCCATGCGGCAGACATCAGCGTGTTCTGATGCTTGACGCCCGCCCCGAAGCCGACCACCTCACACTCCATGACTGACAAGATCGAAATCTGGACCGATGGTGCCTGCAGCGGCAATCCCGGCCCCGGCGGTTGGGGCGCGCTGCTTGTTGCTGGAGAGAACCGCAAGGAGCTCTGGGGTGGCGACAAGGCGACCACCAACAACCGGATGGAAATGCTTGCCGTGATCGAGGCGCTCAATGCGCTGAAAAAGTCGTCAAAGGTCACGCTGCACGTCGATTCCACCTATGTGAAGGACGGCCTGACCAAATGGATTCATGGCTGGAAACGCAATGGCTGGAAGACCGCTGCGAAGAAACCGGTCAAGAATCAGGATCTGTGGATGGCGATGGATGAGGCCTGCCAGCGCCACGACATCACCTGGAAATGGGTGAAGGGCCATGCCGGCGATCCGGGCAATGAGAAGGCAGACGAGCTTGCCCGTCGCGGCACCGAGGAAGCGCGCGGCCGCTAATGGCCTGACAGCAGCCGCCGGGCCGCAGCGGCAAGGGCCACTTCGTCCAGGCTCTCCAGTTCCACCACTTCCACCGGCGCATCCTCCCGCCGCTTGCGGCTGCGGGCATAGAGCGGATCATAGTGCCGGGTCATCAACTGCTCTGCCAGTCTGCGATAACTGCCGGCGGCGGCCAGTTCCTGCCACGCGGCAAGCGTTTCACCGGACTGCAGGCCTTTCAGTCGGGCCAGCGCTTCCGCCAGGCGCGCCGGATCCTCGATGATGTCGGCATAGGCGCCGAGCAGGAAATCCGCCCTGACACCGGCGGGTGCCCGCACCTCGATGCGGGGCGCCGCCAGCATGGAGCGCCACAGGCGACGCGGCACACGGCACCGGCCGACCCGCGCGGATTCCGCTTCCACGAATACCGGCCGGGTCAGGTCAAAGCGTCTCAACTGATCCCAGATGCCGCTTTCGAACAGGCGCTGGGCAGGCTGGTCTTCCTCCCCGAAATCACCAAAGGCGGACCCGCGATGATGCGCCAGTCGTTCCAGGTCGATCACCTGCCCGCCCGCCTCGGCAATCGCCTGCAACAGCGCGGTCTTGCCCGTGCCGGTCTGGCCGTCGATCAGGCGTATCGGCAGCAGGCGGTCTTCATGGTCCAGTCCGGTCACGACCTCCCGCCGCCAGGTCTTGTACCCGCCCTTCACCACTCCGCTCGGCCAGCCGACCGATGACAGGATGGTCGCCATCGCATTCGACCGCATCCCGCCCCGCCAGCAATAGACCAGAGGCCGCCAGCTTTTCGGCTGGTCCGCCAGCGCTGTCTCCAGATGATGGGCAATATTGCGTGCCACCAGCGCCCCGCCAATGCGGTTCGCGCGAAACGGGCTTTCCTGCTTGTAGATCGTTCCGACCCGGGCCCGCTCCGCATTTGACAGGACCGGCAGGCTGATTGCGCCCGGCATATGGTCATCCTCGAATTCCGCAGGCGAGCGCACATCGATGATCGCGTCATAGCGCGACAGGTTTTCAGGGCTGATATCCGTGACGGTTTCGAGATAAGGCATCCTCTCTGGATTAGCAGGTTTTGTTTGCCCCGCCAGCGCCGGGCGCGGTAAGCCTGCAGGCCGAAAGGAGTTCGCCATGCCCGACAGCCAGACCTTCCCGCGCCTCACCTCGCTCGCCCATGGCGGCGGGTGCGGCTGCAAGCTTGCGCCGAACGTGCTGGCAGACCTGCTGAGCGAGATGCCACTGTCGCTGGGCCACGCAAACCTGATCGTGGATGCCGGCACCAGCGATGATGCCGCCGTCTACAGGGTGAATGACACCACGGCGCTGGTCGCAACGACCGATTTCTTCACCCCCATCGTCGACGACCCGCACACATTCGGCCGCATCGCCGCCACCAATGCCCTGTCGGATGTCTTCGCCATGGGGGCGACACCCATTTTCTGTCTCGCCATTGTCGGCATGCCCATCGGCAAGATCGCGCCGGAAACGATCCGCGCCATACTGGCCGGCGGGCGCAGCGTCGCCGAAGCGGCCGGCGCGCCGATCGCTGGCGGCCATTCAATCGATGCGGCAGAACCGATCTACGGCCTGGTCGCGCTCGGCACGGCCCATCCGGACCAGCTGCTTCTGAACGCCAATGCGCAGTCCGGCGACGTGCTGATCCTCGGCAAGCCGCTTGGCATCGGCATCTATTCCGCCGCCCTGAAACGCGAAATCCTCTCCCCTGCCGAATATGAGGAAATGGTCGCCTCGACCACACGCCTGAATACGCCGGGCACGGAGCTTGCGGCGCTGTCCGGCGTCCATGCGGCAACCGATGTTACAGGCTTCGGACTGCTCGGCCATGCCAGCGAGATGGCCCGCGGCTCTGGTCTTCACCTCATCCTCGAAAAGGACAAGGTGCCCGTCTTCAGCGGGGCCCGCGCCCATGCAGCCGCCGGTGTTCGCACCGGTGCATCAGCACGCAACTGGGAGTCGGTTTCGTCCCTGGTCCAGGGCGATCTGGACGATATGGACCGGGACATTCTGTGCGATCCGCAAACCAGCGGCGGCCTGCTCGTCTCCTGCGCGCCCTATGCGGCTCGTGCGGTGCTCGACGTGTTCGCAAAACATGGTCATGCCGGCGCCGCCATTATCGGCCGTGTCGAGGATGGTCCCGCCGGCGTTCACATCCGCTGACGCAAGTGTGACCCCACCGGCATGCATGCCATGCTACAAGCAGCGGGTCACATGATCCGGAGTTGTCCCCATGCGTTTCATCCTCACCGCCCTGTCACTTGCCACCCTCGCCGCATGCGGCCCGTCTGTTGCCGCTCCTGGCAGTCTGGCCGATGTGAAGGAGATCACGGCGCCGGCGGAAGACACACAGCTGCTCGCCGTGCTCAGCTATGCCAGCTGGTGCGGGGCCTGCAAGGCGCTCGATCCGAAAGTGGAGGCCGTGCGCGCATCGCAGGCATTTCCCGGCGTGGAATTCTTCGCGCTCGACTATTCCGCACGGGATCGCGAGGCCTACTTTGCCGACGCCGAAACCCTCGGCATTGCGCAGACGATGCGCGAGATCTTCCCTGAAAAGATAAAGACCGGCCAACTCTATCTGGTTGACCGGTCTTCGGGAGACATTGTCGGAACGGTGTCGCAGTCCATGACGGAAGCAGACATCACCGCCGCCATTCAGGCCGCGCTGTCCTGATGATCAGGACGCCGCGCAGGCGCCTGTATCCTTGCCCACTTCGCGGCGCACCGCGTCGATATAGCTGCCCGTGGCGTCGAAGGAGTCCCGCGTGACGCCATAGGTCGGGCTGCTGCCATCCTCGATGAAATCCTCCATCAGGTGCATGGCGGCATCTTCGAGACCAAGTTCCTGCTCGGCACGGATGTCGGCCACCACATTGGTGACATCGAGGATCCGGGCCTGGGCATCTTCCGGCCGGTCGGCCAGCAAAGTCGCATAGCAGGCGCAATAGGTTTCGACCGTATCGCCGTCCTCGGCGAGGTCTTCCACAATCTCCGGATCGCCAGCCAGCATGGTTGTGCAGGCTTTCGCAGCCTTGCCGTCGGAGCCGCCACACGCCGCCAGGGCGACACAGGCGGCGGCGGGGATCAGGATGGATCGGATCATGGGAAGTCCTCTTCGAGACATTTGGTCTAGGCCGGGACCTTGCCCGAAAGCATGCCGGCCAGCCGGTTGGAAATGATGTCCTCGGCTTCTTTCATGATTCGGTCGATCAATTCCTTACAGGTCGGAATATCGTGGATCAGACCGGCCACCATGCCGCACGACCATGCACCGGCGTCCATTTCGCCTTCCTTCATGATGCGCGGATAGACGCCGGCAACCTCTTCGATGATGTCCTCGAATTTCAGGTCCGCGCCCAGCTTGCGCTCTTTCTCCAGCAGGCGCTCGACCGCCGCATTGGTCAGAACCCGCTCGGTGTTGCGCAGCGGCCGCATCACGAGGCGCGTATCCAGTTCGGAAGCGGCCACGATGGCATCCTTCACATTCTGGTGCACCGGGGCTTCCTTGGTGGCGATGAAACGTGTGCCCATGTTCATGCCGGATGCGCCCATGGCCAGCGATGCCACCAGGCTGCGGCCATCCGCCTGTCCGCCGGACGACACGAACGGGATTTCCAGTTCGTCGGCTGCACGCGGCAGCAGGATCATGTTCGGAATGTCGTCTTCGCCCGGATGGCCACCGCACTCGAAGCCGTCCACGGAGACGGCGTCACAACCGATGGACTGCGCCTTCAGCGCGTGCCGCACAGCGGTACATTTGTGGATCACCTTGATGCCGGCATCCTTCAGGACCGGCAGCACCTGGACCGGATTGTTGCCGGCGGTTTCCACCACGGTCACGCCGCCTTCGATGATGGCTTTGACATAGCCCGGATAGTCCGGCGTGTTCACAGTCGGCAGGAAGGTGACATTCACGCCGATCGGCTTGTCCGTCATGTCCTTGCAGCGCGCGATTTCGTTCGCGAGGTCAGCGGGGGTCTTCTGCGTCAGCGCCGTGATAATGCCAAGACCGCCGGCATTCGACACCGCAGCGGCCATTTCGGCAAACCCGACATAATGCATGCCGCCCTGGATGATCGGATGCTCAATTCCGAACATTTCGGTGATGGCAGTCTTCATGGCATATCCTCCTTGTTTCCGGCCTATCCTTGGCGGAAGGCAGGCCCGGAAACAAGGCTGACATTGGGGAAAGACCCGCTAGTCGACGGGCGACCAGGACTTCCGGGACCGGGCACGCCGCTTCTGGCCGCCCCCCTTGCGCGGCCCGGAACTGCCGGCCTCGGCATGCGCTGCGGGACGGTTGCCCTCGCCGCGGCCGCCTGCCGGCTTGCCGCCGCCCTTGCGGGGCCCCTTGCCACCGCCGGAACGGGCCCGGTTCTGGGACGAGGCGCCCTGGCGGCGTCCGCCGCCCTGGCCATTTCCGCGGCCCCTGCCCTGACCACCCCGGCCCTGACGCAGGTGCGGCGGCGGGTCTTCCGGCAGGGACAGGTCCAGTGCCATGTCTTCCGGCAGGTCGACCCGGTCGATCTTGCGGCCGATCAGCTTTTCGATGTCGCGCAGATAGCCGCGCTCGTCATTGCCGACAAGGGACACGGCAATGCCGCTGCGTCCTGCCCGGGCCGTCCGGCCGATCCGGTGCACATAGGATTCCGGCAGGTTCGGCATGTCCATGTTCACGACATGGCTGACCCCGTCGACATCAATGCCGCGCGCGGCAATGTCGGTCGCGACAAGGATCGGCGCCTTGCCGCTCTTGAACGCATCCAGCGCGCGGATGCGCTGGTTCTGGCTCTTGTTGCCATGGATTGCCTCGGCATAGAGGCCTTCATTGGCGAGATAGCGCACCACCTTGTCGGCGCCGTGCTTGGTCCGGGTGAACACGATGGCGCGGTCCATGTCGTCTTCCGACAGGATTTCGGCCAGAAGGCGCGGCTTGGCGTCGCCTTTGACCATATAGACCGCCTGATCGATCTTCTCGGCCGGTTTCGACACGGCCGCCACGGTGACTTCAGCAGGATCGGTCAGGAAATCATTGGCCAGCGCGCGGATTTCCTTCGGCATCGTGGCCGAGAACAGCAGCGTCTGCCGGCTTTTCGGCACGGCCCGCATGATCTTCCGGATCGAGGGCAGGAAGCCCATGTCCATCATCTGGTCCGCCTCATCCAGCACCACGGCTTCGACGCGGTCCAGCGTCACGGCGCCAGTGTCCATATGGTCCAGAAGGCGCCCCGGTGTGGCCACCAGAACGTCCACGCCGCGCGACAGGGCGCGCACCTGCCCGCCCGGCTTCACCCCGCCGACGACCACGGTCGTCGACAGTTTCATCTGCTTGCCATACAGGCGCACGCTTTCGGCGATCTGGGCCGCCAGTTCGCGCGTCGGCGCCAGGATCAGGATACGTGCAGCGGTCTTCTGCAGGGGGCGCGGCGTTTCGGCCAGCCGGCTCAGCAGCGGCAGCGAGAACGCAGCCGTCTTGCCGGTGCCCGTCTGGGCAATGCCCACCAGGTCGCGGCCCGTCAGAAGCGCGGGAATGGCCTCGGCCTGAATCGGCGTCGGCTTGGTATAGCCCTCGGCGGTGATCGCCTGAAGGATCGGCTCGGCCAGGCCGAGTTCGGAAAACTGTGTCAAATCAATACTTTCATGTGCGGGCGCCGAGCGGACTCCATTGGCCGCGCGCCCTGTTAGGCTCTAATTTTTAGGAAGCCTGCGTTCAATCGGCATCCCGGTTGTTTGCGCACTCGACGCGGCACCGGAAAGGTAACGATCAATGCGAGAGCAGCAGCGTTTCGCCCTGCTGAGGCGGCATATGGCACGCTTTGATGCAATGCACAAACGAATAAGTCTGTTCTAGAGTCTCCAGCGCGCGCCGCGTGGCGTATCGGCCACAAGGCTTTTCGCCGCCACCATGAACACACGCTCCTGCCCCAGCGCGAACGCCATCGCCCCGTCGGGGAAGATCGGTTCAAACGCCACATCGAGCACGTTCAGCCCGCCGGTAAAGGCGCCCATGGCTGGCATCACCAGCCGCGCGCCATCACTGGCGAAACAGCGCCGGCGCACCGCCCGTCCGCGCCCGATGATCTTGGCGGCCGGGTGCAAATGGCCGGCAATCTCGCCCGCTTCGCCGGTCGGCTCATGACGGAAAACCAGCGGCCCGATGCGCAGCACCTTGCTGGCCCGCCCGCCCAGATGCTCCGGCGGGTCCGGATCGTGATTGCCCTCTACCCAGACCCAGTCATGCGCCGCGGTCAGCGCCTGGATCCGTCGCGCATACTCCTCCGGCAGCCGCAGCTCCGCCGCGCGATCATGGAAACTGTCACCAAGGGAAATCACGGTCTTCGGCTTCAGCAGCGCGCACAGCCGCTCGACCTGGCTCAGCGTCGCCGCCGTATCATAGGGCGGCAGCATCTGGCCCCGCGCGGCAAAGGCGCTGCCTTTCTCGAAGTGCAGGTCTGACACGACCAACACGCGCTCGGCCGCCCACCACAGCGCCCCCTCCGGCAGCGGCGTCAGCAACTCCCCGGCCAGGTGCAGATGCGTTTCTGAAGGCTTTTTCGCGGCGGCGGTCATGACCCGAATCTGGCCCGCAAGTCCGGTCTGGTCAATGCGGCGCCCTCATCTCCCGCAAGCGGGAGGTGAGGGCCTACCCCATCGCATCGCGCACCAGATCCGCCTCTGCCTCGCCCAGGATCGCGTCCTGGACCGAGGCGCCCGAGACCGGCTCCTTGCCGATTTCCAGCATGACGGGCACAGCGAACGGGCTGATCTTTTTCAGCGCCTGATGATCGATCTTGCCGCGAATGCGCACCAAGGCATCTGACAGGCGGCGCACATCCAGCAGGCCCGTTGCCGCATCCTGCCGGGCGGCCTGAAGCAGGATATGGTCCGGCTCGTGGCTGCGCAGCACGTCATAGATCAGGTCGGAGGAAAAGCTGACCTGCCGGGAGTTCTTTTCCTTGCCCGGAAGGTTGCGGTGGATCAGGCCAGAGATCTGCGCGCACTGGCCGAACGTCCGCTTCATCAGGGCGCTCTCGTCCAGCCAACTTTCGAGATCATCGCCCATCATGTCCGGATGGAACAGTGCGTCCATGTCGATGCCGGACATGTCCTCCATCCCCCACACCGCCATGGCGTATTCGCTGGCCACAAATCCGGTCGGCTTCGCGCCCATCCGCTCCAGCCGCCTTGTCAGCAACATGCCCAGCGTCTGATGCGCCAGCCGCCCTTCGAACGGATAGCAGACCAGATAGAACCGCCCGCCACGCGGGAAGGTCTCGACCAGCAGATGATCCGGCGGCGGAATTTCGGATTTCAGCTTCTGGATTTCGAACCATTCCCGCACCGGATCCGGCAGCCCGTCCCATTGGGCAGGATCGTGGATCATGTGCCGGACACGATCGGCCAGAAAGGTCGTCAGCGGAAACTTTCCGCCATTATAGGACGGGATCGCCGGCTGCTCGCTGACCGCCCGCACGACCAGTGCATCCATGCCGTCCACCCCGACCAGCCGCAGCACTTCGCCCGCAAACAGAAACGTGTCCCCCGGCGTCAGCGTAGACAGGAAGTACTCCTCCATTTCGCCCAGCTTCAGGCCGGCGCGTACTGCGCGTCGCGATCCTCCCCCGCTTGCGGGGGAGGTGCCCGAAGGGCGGAGGGGGGACTTTCCGCCACCCACCCCCTCCGACCGCTGCGCGGCCACCTCCCCCGCAGGCGGGGGAGGAGACTTGCCGATGAAATTCGCCAGCCGCACCGACAGCATGGGGGATTCCACAATTGCCCCGACATTCATCCGGTGTGCCTGCGCATCCCGCGCCGTTCGCGCCACCCACACGCCATCCGGTCGCCGCACGATGCGATGGAACCGGTCATATGTTTTCAGCGCGTATCCGCCGCTCGCCACGAAATCGACAATCCGTTCATAGGTTTCCCAATCCAGCCCCTGATAGGGTGCAGCGCGGACAATCTCGTCATACAGTTCCTGCAGCCGAAATCCGTCGCCACAGGCCCGCCCCATGACATGCTGGGCCAATATGTCGAGCGCGCCTTCGCGAATCCCCTCCCCGTCAATCTCTCCGGCTTCCACCGCCGCTTCAGCGGCGCGGCATTCGAGCACTTCAAACCGGTTCGTTGGCACAAGGACGGCCCGGCTGGCTTCGTCCATCCGGTGATTGGCGCGCCCGATGCGCTGGATCAGGCGCGCAGCCCCTTTCGGTGCGCCCATCTGGATCACGAGGTCCACCTCGCCCCAGTCAATGCCGAGATCCAGTGTGGACGTACAGACAACCGCCTTCAGCGCGCCCGCCGCCATGGCCGCCTCGACCTTCGTGCGCTGTTCCCGCGCCAGTGAGCCATGATGCAGCGCGATCGGCAGGCCATCTTCATTCGCGCGCCACAACTCCTGAAACATAAGTTCGGCCTGGCTGCGCGTATTGACAAATACCAGCGTCATCGTTGCGCGCTTGATCGCTTCGTACACGTCGGGCACGGCGAACCGCCCCGAATGACCGGACCACGGAATCCGCTGCCGGGAAATCAGGATGTCGACATCTGCGGACACGCCCCCATCCGCTGTAAGGATACGAACATTGCCACTCTCTCCTCCCCCGCTTGCGGGGGAGGTGCCCGAAGGGCGGAGGGGGGACTTTCCGCCACCCGCCCCCTCCGTCCGCTGCGCGGCCACCTCCCCCGCGTTCGGGGGAGGAGCAATCCGGACATCCAGCCAGTCCGCCAATGCCTGAGGCTCGCGCACCGTCGCAGACAGGCCAAGGAACCGGCACGCCGGGGCCCAGCTTGCCAGCGTCGCAAGGCCGAGCGCCAGAAGATCGCCCCGCTTCGACGCGGCCATCGCGTGAATCTCATCCACGATCACGCATTTGAGATCGGCGAAAAATTCCTTCGCATGATCCGAGGCAATGAACAGCGCCAATTGTTCGGGTGTGGTGAGCAGAATGTCAGGCGGTGACCGGCGCTGGCGCTGGCGCACATGGCTGGGCGTGTCTCCGGTCCGGCTCTCGATCCTGATGTTCAGGCCCATCTCTTCAACAGGCCCCATCAGATTGCGCTGCACATCGGCTGCCAGCGCCTTCAGCGGAGAGATGTAGAGTGTGTGCAAGGCAGGCCGTTTCTCTCCCCCCGTCTGCGGGGGAGGATACCCGGAAAGTTCCACCAGGCTGCCCAGAAATCCTGCCAGCGTCTTGCCGCCGCCGGTTGGCGCGATCAGCAAGGCGCTCTCCCCGTTCAGCGACTGCTCTGCCAGAGCCAGCTGGTGCGGCCGCGCCTGCCAGCCCCGCGCCGCAAACCAGGCTTCGAACGGTTCCGGCAACGCGAAAGGGGAAACGGCGGTCTCAGCCATGAGGGAAATTAAAATCTCGCAAGAATTGCATGAACCAGCAGTCTTTCACTATGCGTTCAGCTTGCCTCAGGCCAAACCTCTTTTTCAGACAACCGCCATGAGGCCCGCCATGTTCCGCTCCCTCGCCGTTTCCGCCAGCCTGATCGCGCTTGGGGCCCCTGCCCTCGCCCAGTCACCGCTCGAGAAAGCGCTCGCCGCTCCTGCGGAAGGCCCGCTCTATGCGTTCGACCTGACCCTCTCCACAGGAGATTTGGACGCCGTGATGCGGGTTGATCCCAGCCGGCCCGAGGGCGACCGCCTCCGCGTCGTCTCGCCGGAGCCGGAAGACTGGACTGAAGACTTCGCCAAGCGCGTCGAGAACATGAAGGCAAACACGGATGGGGACATCTGGTGTCAGGATTTTGCCGAGCATATTCCGGCAGCAGATGCGGAACTGGTCAGCGAAACGGATACCACGGCCACCTACAGTTTCCAGCCACAGCCCGGCGCGGAGCCCGATGACATGGACAAGATCTTCGAGCACCTGACCGGTACGGTCGTGGTGGACAAGACCGCGCCCGGCATCCTGAATTTCGAAATGGTGGCGGAAAAGCCCTTCAAGCCGATGGCGGTGGCGAAGATCAGGCAGTTCGAAATGAAGGTCGCCTGCACCCGCGCCCCGGACGGCCGCACCCATGTCGCCAGCCTGGATGTGACCCTTGCAGGGTCTGCCATGATGAAAAGCTTCAGCCAGTCCGACCGTCAGCTCATCTCGAACCTGACGCCGGTCCCGAATTCCGGAACCGGCTCCAGATAGGCGCTATTCGTCAAGCCCGTACTTTTCGAGGATTTCCGCACGGATCGCATCCTTGGCACGGTCGGAGCGGGCCCGGCGCGCTTCGATGGTCGCCTCGATCTCGGCTTCGATCCGGGCGCGTTCAGCCGCCTCGCCGGCGCGCACATCCTCGGCCGCCTGCAGGGCCAGCAACACATCCCGCGTGAACCCGCTGATATCGAACCGCGCACCGCCGATCACGTCATAGCCCCGCCGAACGATCACGGCATTCATGCTCGGCACGATCACGACATACTGGCCGCGATTGCCCGCCATGTAATAGGTGCCGGCCGGGATGCCCTCGGCATCAGTCATCAGCCAGAATTGCGCGCCATAGCCAGGCCCGCTTTTCGGCTGGGCCGGTCCGGGGGTGGAGACAAATTCGGCCCAGCCTTCCGGCAAAAGCCGCTCATTGCCCCACATGCCGTCCTGCAGGTAGAGCTGGCCGATCCGGGCGAGGTCCCGCGCCGTCGACCAGACCTGGCTGGACGAGATGAAATCGCCGTTCCAGTCCACTTCCAGCGTCGTGTGCACCGCGCCGATCTTGTGCAGCAGTTTTTCGTACGGGAAGCGATGATAGGAATCATCCGCCCCCAGAGACTCGCGGAAGGATCGCATCGCGATCAGCGTGTCATTGTTGGAATATTTGAACCGTGTGCCCGGCTCGGCTTCCATCACCTTGGACGCGGCCTGGTCCATCACGCGCCCACCGCCGAAATAGATGCGGTCGGTGCGCGATCCCGTGTCGCCGCTGTCGAGCCCGCTGGCCATCTGCAACAGGTCGCGCAATGTGATCTCGCGGCGCGGATCGGCGCCATTGTTCCAGTCGGCAATCACGGCGGGATAGTCGAGGTCGATATGCCCATTGCGCCGTGCTGCGCCCAGAATGGTGGCCGTGATCGATTTCGCGACCGACCAGGTCCGCTGCGGAGTCTCATGGTCGATGCCGCGGGCATAGCGTTCGGCCACGACTTGGCCGTCCTTCACCACGACCACGGCGCTGGTGCGCGTGCCGTCGCCATAGGAGCGCTCGTCAAAGGCGAAGGAAACGGGCGCCTCCAGCCGTTCGGCCTCCTCGATGCGCAGCTGCACCTTCACATTCGAACCGATGGCACTGCCCCGGTCCTCGCCCGAGAAATCCGGCCAGGCGGCAAAGCGCGGCAGGAAGTTGAGTGCGCCCGCATCTGCCCCGATGGGCAACTGCGTACAGCCAAAACCGGGCCGCCAGGCCGCAATGCGCGGCGGCATGCTGTCGGAATAGGTCACCGATACCGTTTTGCGCCCGGCATCGATCACCGCGTCAGGCAGCTTGTCGAAGCTGCGCTGATAGTCCGGATAGATGCCGGAAAGTTCGTTCTGGCGAATCTCGGTCGGGGTCTGTCCGGCATTGAACAGGGCCGAACAGGTGAAGCTTGCCTTGTAGCCCGCAGCCAGCGCGTCCTCCAGCGCCCGCGTCGAGCCGCCTTCCTGTGCCAGGGCCGCGCCGGCCGTCAGGGCCAGGGCGGACAGGGATACGAGACACTTCCGGACTGCGCGCATGCGTGATTCTCCTCTGGATCGGCCCGATCTTTATGCACACGAGACCATGTCGCAAGTGTGGCGGGGCAGCTTTCCGCTGCGATTGCATGGATTTCGAAATCATCTTCTCGGGTGGCAGACCATGTTGCCTTTCGGAGAGGTGTTCGCTTTCCCGCGCCCGTCATGGGGCGCTCCTCCCCGCTGAACGCCTCTTGCCTACAAATAGGGCTCCGGCATCTCGATGGCGGGCAGGCCGAGCTTTGCGCGTTCGGCATTGATGGCGTCTGCCGTCTTTGCCAGCAGCGCTTCAAATTGCGGGGATGGCGCCGCATTCAGGACAGGGTCAATGAACAGGGTGATACTCCTGTTGCCATTGGCATAGGCGGTTTCCAGAAACTCCCCGGCCGCCACCTGATCCCCCTCCAGAACCGCCAGCTGCGCCTGTGCCGTCAGCAGGTCTGCCGATTTGAACCCGGACGCGCGCTGAATGTCGATGGCGTCGCGCGCAGCCGCGTGCATCCCGGGCGCATCCGGATGCTCCGCCGCAGTCAGGGCCGGCAGAACCGCATGATAAGGCGGTCTCGGGAAGGTCGCCTGGAACGCTTCAAGGCTCGACCAGGTGGCATCATAATACCGCACGATGTCCGACCATTCATAGGCATTGTGGTAGAGTTGGAGTGTGTCAGCCTGCTGTGACGGGAAATCCGGCCGGGCTTCAAGCTCCTGCCGCGCCAGGGCGACCGCCTCGTCCTTCCGGCCCATCAAAAGCAGGGCGCGATACCGGACATATGTTTCGTCCGCTTTGAGGGCGAGATCATATTCGCCCAAATCCAGCTCGGCGAAGTGCAGCCACCTTTCGGCCCGCGGGTCATCGGGCGCCATCTCGACGACCTTGCGCTGCAGCCTCAGCCCTTCTGCGAGGTTGCCTGTCCGGGAGGCACTGATGGCCAGGAACGCTTGCGGCCCCGGATTTTCCGGAGAGATTGCCGCCCACCGGCTGGCCAATGCGCGCACCTTGTCGAATTTCCCCATACGCCCGTAATGCGCTGCCAGATTGGTGTTCACATCGGTTTGCGCCGGATCATGTGTCAACGCGATCTCGAGCTGTGCCACCGCTTCGTCATAGCGTTCATACTCATTCAGCCAGAAACCATAATCATTCCGCGCGAGGGCGAAGTTCGGCTTAATGACAAGTGCGCGCTCATACAGGGCCCCCGCCTTGTCGCGCGTTTCCCTGTCAAAGGCCATCGACATCCATCCGGCGCGGGCGAACAGCGCATCCGCAGAGTCCGGATCAAGTGCCAGCGCCCGGCGTGTCCATGCGTCCGCATGCTCGAGGGCCTCCTCGATCGGAATGTCGCCCGCCGCGCCGTCTCCATCCGACATCATCAATTCGTAATAGCCGCGCCAGGCGAGCGCCGGCACGAATTCCGGATCGATCACCAGCGCCTTGTCCAGCGCCTCTGATGCGTCTTCAAAGCCTGCCATCGTGCCGAGACTGGCCTTCTGCTGGGCCAGCAGATACAGATCATATGCGCTGATATCGGTCCTCGGAGCCGCAATGGGCGCAACCGTGCCCAGCAGCTGCGGCTTCAGTGCGGTAAGGATTTCATTCGCAATCTCGTCCTGCACCGCGAAAATATCCGTCAGATCCCCATCATATGTATCAGACCAGATATGGAAGCCATTGTCCGCGCGGATCAGCTGGGCCGTCACGCGCACCCTGTTGCCGGATTTGCGAACGGACCCTTCCAGCACATGCGCCACATCGAGAATCTCGGCGATCTCGCGCAGATCCCTGTTCTGGCCCTTGAAGGCAAAGGAGGATGTACGTCCCGCCACGGCCAGGTCCGGCACCTGCGCCATGACGTTCAGCAATTCCTCTGAAATGCCGTCGGCGAAGTATTCCTGGTCGCCATCCGGGCTCATGTCCGCAAAAGGAAGAACCGCGATGGAGAAATCATCCGCCGCAACGGGTTTCTGGCTGTTGCCGGCAGAACTGGCTGGCAGAATGCGGTCGCCCACGATCACTGCGACAAGGATGACAGCCGCGCCCGCCAGAACCATGTCCAGCCGCTTGCCCGTGCGCGCAGTCACGCTCTCTTCCGGCGCAACCCTCGCCGTCGGTTTCAGGCCGTCCGGCGTCATCTCGAAGGCCCAGGCCCCGAACACGACCAGAGGAAAGCCGATCATCACCAGCACGGTGACCAGCGTATCGAACCATCCCGGCAACAAGAGCGTGGTTTCCAGCACAACGGCCAGCTGCATCAACAGCCAGCCCCCGACGGCATAGATGGACGCGACACGGAACACATTCCGCCGCTGCAATTCCTTGAAGAATTCCTGCAATCCGTCCCCCACAAATTCACATGTTTCAAAGGGCTAGCATGATTGGCCTGCCTTGTCACAGAAAACGCGGCCCGCGCCAGTCTGCCCCTTCCCCGCCCGCGCGCATCGCCTACATTGACGGCATGCTGCGCCCGGACCTTCTACTTCACCCCACCCCGAAGGGGCTCTACTGCCCGCCGGGCGATTTCTATCTTGATCCCGTGCGCGGCGCGGTGGACCGGGCGGTGATCAGCCACGGCCATTCCGATCATGCGCGCGGCGGGCATGGCAAGGTGCTGGCCCATCCGCACACGCTGGCCATCATGGCGGCGCGCTATGGCGACAGTTTCGCGAAACAGACCCAGGCCGTCGAATATGGCGAGGCAATCGAGATCAATGGCGTCACGGTCTGGCTCTCCCCGGCCGGCCACATTCTCGGTTCGTCACAGATTGTGGTGGAGCACAAGGGCCTGCGCATGGTGTTTACCGGCGACTACAAGCGCCGCGCCGATCCCACCTGCCCCGGCTTCGAGCCGGTGGAGAACACGCATGTCTTCATCTCCGAGGCGACCTTCGGCCTGCCCGTCTTCCGCCATCCGCCCACGGACCAGGAGATTGACCGCCTGATGCGCTCGGTTGCGGACAATCCGGACCGCACCCATTGCATCGGCGCCTATTCTCTGGGCAAGGCCCAGCGCGTGATCAAGCATCTGCGCCTCGCCGGACATGACCGGCCGATCTATATTCATGGCAGCCTGGAGAAGTTGTGCGAGGTGTATGAGGCGGCCGGCGTCACGCTCGGAGAGCTGCGCCCCGCCACGCTGGAAGACCGGTCAAAGGCCGCGCGCGAAGCCTTCCGTGGAGAGATTGTCATTGCCCCGCCGGGCGCGTTCGAAGGCAAATGGGCCCAGCGCTTCCCCGATCCCGTCATCGGCTTTGCGTCTGGCTGGATGAGCGTGAAACAGCGCGCCAAGCAGCGCGGCGTCGAGTTGCCGCTCGTCATCTCCGACCATGCCGACTGGGACGAACTGACCGACACGGTGCGCGAAGTCGATCCACAGGACCTCTGGATCACCTATGGCCGCGAAGACGCCCTCGTCCGCTGGGCCGAACTCGAAGGCCGCCGCGCCAAGCCGCTCCGGCTGGTGGGGTATGAGGAAGAGATGGGGTGAGTTGGAGCTTTGACGATACGTAGAAGCAAGTCTACTGATTTGGACTGACCTAGCCCCCTGAACCGCAGCCACATTCTGGTTATAGAAATAGGCTGTTCAGGAGAGAATTATGGCTCGTAAACGTTACACGACCGAGGAGATCATCAGAAAGCTGCGCGAGGCAGATG
>Ga0189276_10224_pt1 | contig 49169 bp, 49 predicted proteins | sample N26A31minimetaG_FD_130321 | JGI IMG/M metagenome (GOLD analysis project Ga0189276, IMG submission 130321) | Marine microbial communities from the Costa Rica Dome - N26 A3-1 mini metaG | ecosystem: Environmental > Aquatic > Marine > Oceanic > Photic zone | place: Costa Rica: the Eastern Pacific... | reverse complement strand
TTGAAGTTTAGAAAGTGTGACCTACTTGAACGAAGTGACAAGATTGCAGGAGCAATCTTGGACTGCCGGAGGCAGGTCGCGTAGCGATTTGCCCCAGGGATGGGGCAAACAAAGTAGGTCACCTTAATTGTTAACCCAAGACTTGAGATACCTACCCACCCCTCATTGAGGCCTGGCTTTTCTTATATCTAAAATCCTTGCATTGTTCTGTCTTGAATCGGGAAAACGCCCATGTGACCGCCAATTGCTCCTGCATTGGCGGCATACCGTCCAGAGGCCCGATTTATAGTTTTCTATCTGTCACAGCAGCGCTTTGTTAATCAGTTTCTGAGACTGTATATCGGTTTAGAAAAGCATCGACAAAAATTGGTTTTCTACGCTCATCGCAGTAGCTCACGGATAAGGTATTATCAGAAACAAAATAAATCGCTTCTAATCCATAACTCAGGCCAATTTCACATGCCTGTTGCCATTCTGAATTGACCGCCCAGCATGGCGTTGAGGCTTGGTTATCAGGATCTGTGACGGCCATGAACCTGAACCAACTGAAGTTTTCCTTGAGATAGGTGTGTAAGTCTTCAGTGTAAACCTTGTCTAGGTCTCTGGTTGGCGAAGTTGATTGTGTTGGTGCAATGATGATGGCAAAGTGAATGGGCCAGTGAGTGATTCGGTGTGTGCTGCTGAAGGTTCTCTGAAAGTAATGTGTGGGAAGTTGAGCAGTCATAAAAAGTCCCTTGCTTCATTGCTGCGTGCTGAAGTGCCACAGCTGGTATGATAACTGCCAGACGAAGATTGATAATCGAGCGATCTTGATTTTGATTGTCTGCGGTGATTCTGTTGACAGCTAATCATGATGGCTAAATTGAGTCAAAGTTAAGATATTTCTCCAAAACACTAGACGCCCTGATCCTGACCTGCTATGCTTGCCGACAGTTTTTTCGAAAACTCCTCCCCATTAGTACATATCAGCGCCAACACAGTGGCGTATTCAAGGTTGTCCTATATCAAATATCCCAATCCAGGTAATACATGAATCTGACAGAACTGAAAAAGCAGTCCGCTGCTGAATTGATGGATCTCGCCCTTTCCATGAACCTTGAGGGCCTCGCCAGAAACCGAAAACAAGAATTAATCTTCGCGATTGTCAAAGCACACTCCAAACTGGGTGAAGACGTTGTCACCACAGGTGTACTGGAATTATTACCCGACGGTTTCGGTTTCCTGAGATCACCGGAAGACTCCTATGTGGCAGGGCCGGATGATGTTTATGTTTCTCCCAGTCAGATTCGCCGTTTCCACCTGAGAACCGGGGATACGATTAAAGGCAAAATCAGACCGCCAAAAGACAGTGAGCGCTATTTTGCCCTGGTTAAAGTTGAGGAAATCAACTATGAAAAACCAGATAAATCACGAAACAAAGTGCCTTTCGAAAATCTCACGCCATTATTCCCGAACGAACGCTTTAACCTGGAACGCGGTAATGGCAGTACTGAAGATTTAACGGCCCGCGTGATTGATCTGGCTGCACCCATCGGTAAGGGCCAGCGTGGTTTGATTGTGGCGCCGCCGAAATCCGGTAAAACCATGATTCTGCAATCCATTGCACAATCTATCGCTTCCAATTATCCAGAGAGTGATTTAATTGTTCTGCTGATAGATGAGCGGCCGGAAGAAGTCACCGAAATGCAGCGTTCTGTCATCGGGGAAGTGGTATCAAGCACGTTTGATGAACCGGCTTCTCGTCACGTTCAGGTTGCTGAAATGGTGATTGAAAAAGCCAAACGCCTGGTCGAACATAAACATGATGTGGTCATTCTGCTTGACTCAATTACCCGACTCGCTCGTGCTTATAATACCGTTGCCCCTTCTTCAGGTAAGGTACTGACCGGTGGTGTTGATGCTAATGCACTGCAGCGTCCGAAACGTTTCTTTGGTGCGGCACGTAACATTGAAGAAGGTGGCAGTCTGACGATTATCGCCACAGCGCTGATTGAGACCGGTTCACGCATGGATGAAGTTATCTTCGAAGAGTTCAAGGGCACCGGTAATATGGAAGCCTTGCTGGAACGCAAACTGGCTGACCGCCGCATGTATCCAGCCATCAATGTGACCCGTTCCGGTACTCGTCGCGAAGAGTTGCTGACCAACGAAGAAGACCTCCAGAAATTATGGATTCTGCGTAAGATTTTGGGTCCGATGGAACCTGTCGAATCAATGGAATTCCTGATGGATCGTCTCAAATCTACTAAAACCAATGCCGAGTTCTTCGACACCATGAAGCAAGGCTAAGAAAAGCCTGGTGACAGAGAAAACATTGCCGCCGGCCATCTTTATCATGGGGCCGACGGCAGCCGGTAAAACGGATCTGGCATTGGAATTAGCCAGACGCCATCCGGTTGAGCTTATCAGCGTTGATTCAGCACTTGTTTACAAGGGAATGGACATTGGTACGGCGAAGCCATCGCCGGAGACCCTCAGACAGTTTCCTCATCATCTGATCAACATTCTGGAACCGACCGAGGCATACTCTGCCGGCCGGTTTCGTGATGATGCACTGAGGCTGATGGCAGACATCACTGCCCGCGGTAAAGTACCGTTGCTGGTCGGCGGTACGATGCTCTATTTCAATGCCCTGCAAAAAGGTTTGTCACAGTTACCGACAGCGGACCCGACAGTCCGCGCTAAACTTGATGCACAAGCAGCCGACTTCGGTCTGGCTTATTTGCACCAGCGTCTGACTGAAATCGATCCGGTCGCCGCGGCAAGAATTCATATGAATGATCCCCAGCGTCTGCAACGGGCTCTGGAAGTTTATGAACTGACAGGGAAAAGCCTGACTGAACTGACTGCTGAGCAAGGACCGGTGTTGCCATATCAGGTCAGCAAGATAATTGTTGCTCCCTTTGACCGTGCTGTTTTACATGAACGCATTGCCAGACGCTATAAAGCCATGGTGGATAATGGGTTTCTGGCTGAAGTTCAGAAGTTGTATGAGCGGGGTGACTGCCATCCGGGGCTACCCTCAATTCGCGCTGTCGGTTATCGTCAGGCATGGTCGTATCTCAGCGGTGAACTGGATATGGACAGTTTTATCTACAAGGCGATCGTCGCTACCCGGCAGATGGCCAAGAGGCAGATTACCTGGTTGCGGTCACAGGAGGATGGTGTCTGGTTTGATAGTAGTGAAACCTTGCCGATTACAGCAGTGAACCAATATCTGACAGCACAGGTCACACAATTACAGAATAAAGCTTGACGATTCCGCTAGGGCTTTTAGAATGAGTTATTGGCAGGTGATTTTCAAAAATAATAACAATATCTGGAGCAGATAATGGCCAAAGCGCAGACTCTTCAAGATCCATTTTTAAATGCATTACGTCGTGAAAATATCCCCGTTTCCATCTACCTGGTCAACGGCATCAAATTGCAAGGACAGATTGACTCATTTGATCAGTTCGTGATCCTGCTGAAAAACTCGGTGAATCAAATGGTATACAAACATGCGATTTCGACTATTGTTCCCGCACGTAATGTTAACTACAGCCAGGAAGAATAGGAGCATATTGATTGTTTGATCGTCCCGATAGTAAAGCAGCTTTTGACGATTCATCGAACCAGGAAGCAGTTGTTCTTGTTTACCTTAATTTCAATGACCCCAGCTACGACGAATCCCTAGAAGAGTTCAAGGAACTGGTTGGCGGCACTGGCGCAAATATAGCCACTATCGTTCAGGGAAAAAGACACCGCCCCGATCCCAAATACTTTGCTGGCAGCGGTAAAGTGGATGAAATTGCCGAGTACGTGGCTGCGTCGCATGCGGCACTGGTGATTTTTAATCACGAACTTTCCCCCAGCCAGGAACGTAACCTTGAGCAGCGACTTAAAAGTCGTGTGTTGGGCCGGACCGGTCTGATCCTCGATATTTTTGCCCGCCGCGCTCGCTCTCATGAAGGCAAGCTACAGGTTGAGTTGGCACAATTGCAGCACTTGTCCACCCGGTTGGTTCGGGGCTGGACTCACCTTGAGCGACAAAAAGGCGGTATTGGTTTACGTGGTCCCGGTGAGACCCAGTTGGAAACTGACCGGCGCTTATTGGCCCAGCGGATCAAGTCACTAAAAAAACGCTTGGACAAAGTGCGGTCGCAGCGTGAGCAGGGACGACGTTCCCGCCAACGTGGTGGTGTCCCTGTTGTCTCTCTGGTGGGCTATACCAACGTGGGTAAATCCACTCTGTTCAATAAAGTGACCTCGGCCAAGGTGTATGCTGACGATCGTCTGTTTGCGACGCTCGATCCGACTCTGCGCCGGGTGAAGCTACATGACACCGAAATGCTGATTCTGGCCGATACCGTCGGATTCATTCGGGAATTGCCCCACGACCTGGTAGAGTCTTTCAGTTCGACGCTGGAAGAGACACGGGATGCAGCATTGTTGCTGCACGTGGTTGATTGTGCTGCCAGTGATCGTGACGATCTGATGCATCACGTCAATGATGTATTGCAGCAAATTGGTGCCGACGAAGTGCCGCAACTGATTGTCTATAACAAAATTGACAAGGTTGAAGGTATGTCACCGCGTATTGAACGCAATGCCGACGGTGAGATCGAACGGATCTGGCTCTCGGCCAGCACCGGCGAGGGGCTTGAATTATTACGGCAGGCACTACAGGAATATTTTCCACAGCTGCAAGAGTCAGAGTATCTGACGTAGGGATGGGTTTTGGTTGCGTATACCGCCCATCTCCGTAAAATAGTCGTTTTGGAAGCAAATCTCTTTTCTCATTTTGGAGAGCTACATGGCTTGGAATGAACCCGGAAACGGGGGTAAAGACCCGTGGGGTAATCGTGGTAAAGACGGACCTCCCGATCTGGACGAAGTCGTCCGTAAAATGCAACAAAAACTGGGCGGAATCTTTGGTGGCAAAGGTGGTTCAGGAGACAGTAACCGTCCTACACCGGGGTCATTCGGTTTTGGGTTGATTGCACTCATTGCTGTTATTGTCTGGATGCTGTCCGGTATTTATATTGTTGAAGCACCTGAACGAGGGGTGGTTCTCCGTTTTGGTCAATACCAGACAACAACCATGCCCGGACCGCACTGGCACCTGCCTTATCCCATAGACAAAGTTGAAATCGTCAACGTCGACGAAATCCGTACGGCGGAGATTGGCTACCGCTCTACCGGCGTGGCCAGCACAAACTCAATCCCGTCTGAGTCACTGATGCTGACGATGGATGAAAATATCATCGATCTGAAAATTGCGGTTCAATATCGCGTTCAGGATGCAGCCAAGTACCTGTTCAATGTGCGGAATCCAGATATCGTTCTGCGCCAGATGATGGAAAGTGCTGTGCGTGAGACTGTGGGCCGCTCCAAGATGGATTTCGTATTGACCGAGGGCCGTAGTGCCATTGCCAACAGCACCGAGCAGCTGCTGCAATCCATGCTGGATGCACACGATGCCGGTTTGCTGGTCACCAGTGTCAATATGCAGGATGTGCAGCCGCCGGAACAGGTCCAATCCGCCTTTGCTGATGTGGTCAAGGCGCGAGAAGACGAAGTCCGACAAATCAACCAGGCAGAAGCTTATTCCAACGATATCCTGCCCAGAGCACGGGGTCAGGCCTTCCGAATTCTTCAGGAAGCTGAAGCTTATAAGAGTCAGGTTGTTGCCAAAGCAGAAGGTGATGCCAGTCGGTTTACCCAGGTGATGCAGGAATACAACCAGGCACCAGCAGTGACCACTGAACGCCTCTATCTGGATGCAATGGAATCAGTCTATTCACGTAGCCAGAAAGTAATGGTTGATGTTGAAAACGGCGGCAGCAACGTACTCTATCTGCCGCTGGACCGTTTGCGTGGACAAAGTGGTAATCCTGCTCGTCTTAATCTGAATGAATTCGATTATCCGGCTTCATCCGGTAACAACAGTTCCACACCAAGCAGCGCGTCACGTGATGACGTTCGTAGCAGAGGAGGTCGCTAAATGAGTTCACGTATGACGCTGATTCTGGTGCTGGTTATACTGGCTCTAATCACATTGAGTTCGTCGCTGTTTATTGTCGATGAGCGCGAAAAAGCAGTGCTGTTGAGATTAGGTGAAATCGAACGTACCGACTTTGAACCTGGGCTGCACTTCAAAATGCCGTTTGTGAATAACGTGCGTAAATTTGAGGCGCGGGAAATGGCACTGGATGCTCAGCCGGCCCGCTACCTGACCGGCGAAAAGAAAAACGTTATCGTCGATTCCTTTATCCTCTGGCGTATCGAAGATGTGGGTGCATATATGACCTCCATGGGCGGCGACCAGGAACGTGCTGCGTTGAGACTGTCGCAAATTATCAAAGACGGTCTGCGTGGTGAATTCGGCCGTCGCACTATTCAGGAAGTCGTTTCCGGTGACCGTGTGGCGATGGTGCAGGATATCCTGAAAGAGGCTAACCGCGTTGCGGAAGGTTTTGGTATCGAGATTTCCAATGTTCGCATTAAACGTATCGATCTGCCTTCCGAAGTCAGTAGCTCTGTTTATACCCGGATGGAAGCTGAGCGTGAGCGGGTAGCCAAAGAGCTGCGCTCACAAGGTGCAGAGAAAGCTGAAGAAATCCGTTCTGATGCCGATCGTCAGCGTGCGGTTATCCTGGCCAATGCCAGAAGTGAAGCAGAGCAGATCCGTGGTAATGGTGATGCCACTGCAACCCAAATTTATGCTGATGCTTACGGTGCCAACGAAGACTTTTATTCACTGTATCGTCGCCTGAACGCTTACCAGAATATCTTCAAGGGAGACGATATGCTGGTGATTGAGCCGACAGGTGACTTCTTCAAACGCTTTAGCGATCCTAATCAGTCACCGCAGTGACCCCGGCGCTGTTGCACAGCCTCTGGGTGGCAATGGCATTGATGCTCATTATTGAGGGCATCATGCCATTTCTCAGTCCGCAGAATTTTAAGCGGGCATTACTGCAAATGGCCGCGATGCCAGACAGACAGATACGTCTGATTGGTTTTTTCAGTATGATCGCTGGCCTGTTTTTTTTGTACTGGATTAATTAATTCGACATGACTATCAAAGAGAGCTGGCTGCTGCCTGAAGGCATCGATGAATTGCTGCCCGAGGAAGCGTCACAACTGGAATGCCTGCACCGGGCGCTGGTTGATAGAATGCGCAGCTGGGGTTATCAACTGGTTGTTCCACCACTGGTTGAGTATCTGGATTCATTATTGACCGGTACTGCTAAAACCCTGGATATACAAACCTTTAAACTAACCGACCAGATGTCAGGCCGCATGTTGGGTATTCGTGCAGATATGACCCCGCAAGTGGCCAGGATTGCTGCGCATAAACTGCGTGGTCAATCTGACGTCCTTCGACTCTGCTACATCGGCAGTGTGTTACATACCCTGCCTGAAGGACAGGCCAGTTCACGTAATCCGATTCAACTGGGTGCTGAAATTTATGGTCATGCCGGGCCGGAGAGTGATGTTGAAAGCATTCAACTGATGCTCGATTTGCTGGCTGTCAGCGGCGCTGTGACGTCGGTTGCGCTAGATATCGGTCATGTCGGTATCTATCGTGGCCTGGCCAGTTATGCCGGTCTTAATGCGCATCAGGAGCAGGAGTTATTCTCGGCGCTGCAGCGTAAAGCGGCAGCAGAAATTGAGGCGCTGCTGGCCCAGTATCAGTTGACTGACGAGGCTCGCCATATGTTGCAATCACTGGCTGAGCTCAATGGCGATCACTCGGTGTTGGAAACTGCACAAACCCAACTGGCTAATGCGCCGCAGTCAGTTCAGCAGGCATTGGATACGCTGATTCGCATTAATGACATGCTGTCACAACGCTTACCTGATCTCGCCATTAATTTTGATCTGGCCGAACTGCGCGGTTATCACTATCACACTGGTGTTGTGTTTGCTGCCTACAAGCCAGGTTCCGCTCAAGCGATCGCTGCCGGCGGCCGTTATGACGACATTGGCGAACATTTTGGTCATGCACAGCCAGCCACTGGCTTCAGTATGGACCTGAAAAAAATCGCCACATTATTGCCGGTAGCGGATAATGCCCACCGGGCAGAATCTATTTCAGTCGAATGGCAGGATGATCCGGCACTGGAAGACATGGTCGAATCGCTGCGTAACGACGGTAAAGTGGTGATCTACCAGATGCCGGGCACCGAGATGTCGACAACTCATACATTAGTTAAACAAGCGGGTCACTGGCAAGTGACCGAAACAGGAACACAAACTCGTGGCTAGAAATATTGTAGTAATTGGCTCCCAGTGGGGGGATGAAGGTAAAGGTAAGCTGGTCGATCTGCTGACCGATAATGTCTCGGCGGTGGTGCGTTTTCAGGGTGGGCACAATGCCGGCCATACCCTGGTTATCGAAGGCAAGAAAACTATTTTGCATCTGATCCCCTCAGGCATTCTGCGTGAAAATGTCCAGTGCCTTATCGGTAATGGTGTGGTGCTGTGTCCGGAAGCCCTGCTCAAAGAAATGGCCGAACTTGAAGCCAATGGTGTACCGGTGCGGGAGCGTCTGAAAATCAGTGCTGCCTGCCCGCTGATCCTGCCGTATCACATTGCCCTGGATCAGGCCCGTGAAACACGCCGTGGTAAAGCAGCCATCGGCACCACCGGACGCGGTATCGGCCCAGCCTATGAAGATAAAGTGGGTCGTCGCGGCCTGCGCGTCGGCGACTTGCTTGATGAACAGGTTTTCGCAGAAAAGCTCAAGGAAGTGCTGGAGTTCCATAACTTTTCGCTGGTTAACTACTACAACGTAGAACCGGTCAGTTATGACAAGGTACTGGAAGAGACGCTGGCAATGCGCGAGGTCATTCTACCTTTGATCGCAGATATACCAGCCATGTTACAGGCCTACTATGAGGCGGGTGAAAATGTCATGTTCGAAGGTGCCCAGGGGGCATTACTGGACATTGATCATGGGACCTATCCCTATGTGACTTCTTCCAATACCACCGCCGGTGGTAGCACCACTGGTGCCGGTGTGGGTCCGTGTCATATTGATTACGTACTAGGTATTACCAAAGCTTATGCGACGCGTGTTGGTGCAGGGCCATTCCCTTCAGAGTTGTTTGACGATATCGGCAGACATCTGGCTGAAAAAGGCATGGAAAAAGGCTCCACCACCGGTCGTGACCGTCGTTGTGGCTGGCTGGATATGGTTGCCCTGAATCGTGCCAGCTGGATTAACAGCATTACCGGTCTGTGTCTGACCAAGCTTGATGTGCTCGACGGCCTGGAAACGCTTCGACTCTGCGTTGCCTACGAGAAGAACGGCCAGCCGGTTGATATTCTGCCATTGAGTGCCGATGAGTTTGAAGGCTGTGAACCGGTTTATATTGATATGCCAGGTTGGCAGGAGTCGACCTTGGGCGTAACGGAGTATGACAAGTTGCCGGCCAATGCGCGTGCTTACATCGAGAAAGTTGAAAGTCTTGCCGGGGTGCCGATTGATATTATTTCAACCGGACCTGACCGCTGTGAGACGATTATCCGCCGTGACCTGTTTCAGGTATAAAACAAAAAGCCCTCGAAAGAGGGCTTTTTTGTGGCCATAGACTTGATGCAGACAGGTTTTTAAACGCTGCCGGCCTTATTTATGTCGGGGTGACACGGCGGCCATTAATGCTGAGTAGTCGGTGTTATCAAGTCCCATTTCCAGTGTTTTCTGTAATAAAGTTTCGATGCCCTGCAGCGCGCTGGTATCAAGTCCCAGCTCTGCTGCGACCGAGAGGAACAAGCGTGTGTCTTTGGCCAGGTGCTTGGTGGGAAAATTAGGGTTATCAAAATCCCGCTCCAGCATGCGGCTGAGTTTCTTATCGAAAGTGGGTGCATAGAGTGCACTGTCCCGGACAATTTTCATAAACTGCTCGGTTTCGATACCTTCTTTTTCCACCAGAGCCAGGCTCAGAGCAAAGCTTGCAGTGAGGCCGGCAATCAACTGGTTCATGGCCAGTTTCACGGTTGCGCCCTGACCGACGCTGCCAATATGCTGCGGCTGCTTTCCAATCAGCTCCAGCAGGGGCAGGGCGGTCTGGAAGTCTTTTTCACTGCCGCCGGCCATCAGGATTAGTTTGCCGCTTCTCGCTTCCGGCAGGCTGCCAAGTACCGGACATTCCAGATAGCGACCTTTCTGGTTGTTTACCTGTTCAGCAAAATGCCTGGATTCTTCCGGAGCAATGGTGCCCATCTGAATAATCAAGGTGTCTTTGAATGCTGCTGGCTCGATTGAGTCCAGCACCATCTGAATCGCTTCAGCATCACTGAGAAAAAGCAGGCAGATATCACACTGTTCAAGCAGTTGTTGTGCGCTGCTAGCTACTTCTGCCCCGCGTTCCTGAAATTCTTCACTTTTTTCCGGGCTGCGGTTGAACACCATTAATGGCTGATTCTCAGCCAGCAAATGTGTTGCCAGCGCTTGTCCCATCAGGCCTGTACCGATTAATCCGATTTTCATAATCTGCTAGCACATCTTCGTTCGAATAAAACTGTCACTATGCCATAGATGATGGCTGCTTTGTGAGATAGAATAAGGTCCCATTTTATATCAGACACAGGGGATTACGGTGTACAAGAAAAACATGAGCATCGCTGGTTTTGACGATGAAGTGTTCAACGCGATTGCAGCCGAAGACAAGCGTCAGGAAGATCACATCGAACTGATCGCTTCCGAAAACTACACCAGCCCGCGTGTAATGGAAGCGCAGGGCTCGTCTTTGACTAATAAGTACGCAGAAGGTTACCCCGGCAAGCGTTATTACGGCGGTTGTGAGCATGTCGATACCGTTGAAGATATCGCCATTGCCCGAGCCAGGGAACTGTTCGGTGCCGATTACGCCAATGTCCAGCCGCATTCCGGTTCACAGGCCAACGCCGCGGTTTATCTTGCTCTGTTGCAACCGGGCGACACGATTCTGGGTATGAGCCTGGCCCATGGCGGTCACCTGACTCATGGTGCCAAAGTCAGTGCTTCCGGTAAAATCTATAACTCCGTGTCCTATGGCATTAACACCGAAACCGGTGAAATTGATTACGATGAAGTTGCCGGTCTGGCCAAAGAACATCAGCCCAAGCTGATCGTTGCCGGTTTCTCTGCTTATTCGCGCGTGATTGACTGGCAGAAATTCCGTGACATCGCTGATTCAGTCGGTGCTTACCTGCTGGTTGATATGGCACATATCGCTGGTCTGGTGGCGGCTGGTCTGTATCCGAATCCGGTACAGATTGCTGACGTCACTACCACAACGACTCACAAAACATTGCGTGGTCCGCGTGGTGGTCTGATCCTCGCTAAAAGTAATCCTGAAATCGAGAAAAAACTGAACTCAGCCGTTTTCCCGGGTTTCCAGGGCGGGCCTTTGATGCACGTGATTGCAGCCAAAGCGATTGCTTTCAAGGAAGCGATGCTGCCTGAATTCAAAACCTATCAGGAGCAGGTCATCAAGAATGCCCGTGTGATGGCGGATGTCTTTATGAGCCGCGGCTACGATGTCGTGTCTGACGGCACCGATGATCATCTGTTCCTGGTCAGTTTTATCGAAGCGGGTCTGACCGGTAAAGAAGTCGATGCCTGGCTGGGCAATGCGCACATCACGGTCAACAAAAATGCGGTACCGAATGATCCGCAGTCACCCTTCGTGACTTCCGGTATCCGTGTCGGTACCCCGGCAGTGACAACACGCGGTTTCAAAGAAGCAGAGTGTCGTGATCTGGCGAACTGGATGTGTGATGTCATTGAGGCCAAGGGCAGTGATGATGTCATTAACGAGGTTAAAGCCAAGGTTGTCGCAGTCTGCGACCGCCTGCCGGTTTACGCCTAAAACGGGATATTCATGCGCTGTCCATTTTGTGGTGCCGATGATTCCAAAGTCGTAGACTCACGGCTGTCGGCGGAGGGCGATGCCATCCGCCGGCGGCGTATGTGTGTGGAGTGTAACGAACGTTTCACTACATACGAAACCGCTGAACTCAGCCTGCCCAGGCTGATTAAAAGAGACCGCTCACGTGAACTGTTTGATGAAAACAAGCTGCGGGCCGGCATTATGCGGGCTTTGGAAAAAAGGCCGGTCAGTATCGATGATGTTGACACGGCAGTGAAAGGGATTACCCGTCGTCTGTGGGCGACCGGTGAGCGTGAAGTGGACAGCCGTCTGGTCGGCGACTGGGTGATGGATGCGCTGCGTGAACTGGATGAAGTGGCCTATGTTCGCTTCGCTTCAGTCTATCGCAGTTTCCAGGATGTGAATGCTTTTCGTGAAGAAATTGAACGTATGGAAAGCCAGACCGAGCCGGATACAAACAAAAAGTAAAGAAATCGTTCTGATAACGATACCGGCTTAGATATCAGGCATAATAAAATTTCGCCGAGGCAACCGGTTCCGCAAGAGATTGTCATGTCGACACCTGAACATTACATGGCGAGAGCCATCCAACTGGCCGAACGTGGCCTGTACACGACAGACCCCAATCCCCGGGTTGGTTGTGTGCTGGTCAAAAACGACCGGATCATTGCCGAAGGCTGGCATATGCGGGCCGGTGAAGGGCATGCCGAAGTCAATGCCCTCTACCAGGCCGGCAGTGAAGCCCATGGTGCTGACTGTTATGTCACCCTCGAACCCTGCAGCCATTTCGGCCGTACCCCGCCCTGTGTCGATGCTTTAATCAATGCGAATGTCAAACGTGTCTTTGTCGCCATGACCGATCCGAACCCGATAGTCTCCGGGGCGGGTTTGCGTCGGCTGGAACAAGCCGGTATTGAGGTGCATGCCGGTATTCTCGCTTCCCAATCTGAAAAATTGAATCCGGGATTTTGTCAGCGTATGCGTATTGGCAGGCCCTTTATCCGCAGCAAACTGGCTATGAGTCTGGATGGCCGCACAGCAATGGCTTCAGGCGAAAGTAAATGGATTACCGGCCCGCAGGCAAGAAATGATGTACAGAAACTCCGGGCCCGCAGCAGCGGTATCCTGACGGGGATCGGCACTATTCTCACTGATGACCCCTTACTTAACGTGCGACCGCAACAGGGCGATGTCGAATGGTACCCAGCGGGGCATAAAGTCAGACAACCACTACGCATCGTGGTTGACGGCCAGATGCGTATACCGGCCGATGCCCGTCTTTTAAGTCAGGATAAGGTGCTGCTGGCGACTGCGGTAGATAAACCCTCACCCAAAAACACCGACATGGTGCTGCTGCCGGGCGATGGCGATATCATTGATTTGAATGCACTGATGGCTGTGTTGGCACAGCGTGAAATCAATGAATTGATGGTGGAAGCGGGTGGCGTGCTGAATGGGGCCTTATTGAAGGCGGGGCTTATTGATGAACTGGTTATTTACATGGCGCCTAAAATCATGGGGGATATGGCACGTGGTGTATTTCATCTGCCCGGCATGGAAACCATGGCACAGAATATCTCCCTGCATGTCACTGATATGCGGGCCATCGGGCAGGACTGGCGCATTACTGCCACGCCCCAATACAATGAAAAGTTTTAGTTAAGGAAGCGAGCATGTTTACCGGAATTATTGCTGCCCTGGGCCGGGTGGAATCAGTCCAGCCAAGCGGTGGCGACCTCAGGCTGAAGATTGATGCCGACAAGCTGGATTTAAATGATGTCAAACTGGGCGATAGTATCGCGGTCAATGGTGTCTGCCTGACCGTCGTCGATATCCACGGCGCTCAGCTCAGCTTTGATGTCTCGCGTGAAAGCCTGGAACGCACCAGTCTGGGACAGGCGACACCGGGTTCCAGTGTCAATCTTGAGAAGGCGATGGCAGTGGGTGATCGCCTTGGCGGCCATATTATCAGTGGTCACGTTGACGGGCTGGGCAAAGTCGCTGTGATGGAAGCTTCGGCTCGCTCAGTCAAGTGCCGCGTTGAGGTCCCGGCTAACCTGGAACGCTACATTGCCGAAAAGGGTTCAATCTGTATTGATGGCACCAGCCTGACTGTGAACCAGGTCGGGCCGGGCTGGTTTGAAGTCAATATCATCCCGCATACGATGCAGGAAACCATTATCAGTGATTATAAAACCGGTACCGTAGTGAATCTGGAAGTGGATTTGATTGCCCGCTACCTGGAGCGCCTGTTGCCGGAAAATAAACAGGAAGGTATCAGCCGCGAAACTTTGCAAAAACACGGATTTATCTGATGGAGTTGAATTCGACCGCTGAGATTATCGAAGACCTGAAGCAGGGCAAAATGGTTATCATCATGGATGATGAGGATCGGGAAAATGAAGGCGATCTGATTATGGCCGCAGAAAGGGTGACGCCCGAGGCCATCAATTTTATGGCCCGTTTCGGTCGGGGACTTATCTGCCTGACATTGACCGAAGATCGCTGCCGTGAGTTGCGGTTGCCTTTGATGGTATCCGACAACCAGACGCCTTATTCGACCAATTTTACTGTTTCAATTGAGGCGGCCAGAGGCGTGACCACGGGTATTTCTGCAGCGGATCGGGCATTGACCGTTCAGGTGGCCGTGAATCCAGACTCCAAACCGGATGATTTAGTTCAGCCGGGTCATATATTCCCGTTAAAAGCGCAGCCCGGTGGCGTGCTGACCCGTGCCGGCCATACTGAGGCCGGCTGTGATCTGGCGCAACTGGCAGGTTGTTCGCCAGCAGCAGTCATTGTCGAAATTCTCAATGATGACGGTAGTATGGCACGCAGACCGGATCTGGAAAAATTCGCTCAGACCCATCATCTCAAGATTGGCACCATTGCCGATCTGATCAGCTATCGACTGGAAAACGAAATGACGGTGAAGCAGTTGTCGCACTGTGATTTCCCCACCGATTATGGTGATTTCCGACTGCACAGCTATCAGGACTCGGTGAATGGACAGGTGCATCTGGCGCTGGTCTACGGTGATATTGAAGCTGAGCAGGAAACCCTGGTACGTGTCCATATGGCGGATCCGCTCGGTGATTTACTTGGCTCGATTCGCGACCCCAGTCACTGGCCGATTCCGGCAGTGATGCAGAAAATTCAACAAGCTGGTAAAGGGGTGTTAGTGGTCTTGCGTCAGCCCGAGCAGAACAAACAGCTCACAGCCAAGATTGCACGCTACCAGCAGGAGGATGAGGCCGAAATGCCGCCTCCTGCCGCCGGTGGCTGGGATTTACGCACTTTTGGTGTTGGTGCTCAGATCCTGGCTGATCTGGGAGTCAGAAAGATGCGTGTCATCGGTACGCCGACCAAACTCACCGGTGTGTCCGGCTTCGGTCTGGAACTGACAGGTTATCTTGAGGCTGACGAATTTTGACCACCGCGAAGCGCATAGTCATTGTGGCTGGTGAAGCCTCAGGCGATGCTCATGCCGGCCGTATGATTGCTGCCCTTAAAGCCAGACGACCCGATATTGCTGTCTCCGGAATAGGTGGTGACGCATTGCGTCAGGCCGGTGCCGAGATATTTACCGACTTCAGAGATTTGGCGGTGATGGGGCTGGTGGAAGTGCTCAAGCAATATCGACAAATTAAAGCCGTTTTTAATGCGCTTGTCGAACGGTTGCGAAAAGAAAAACCCGATTTATTGATTCTGGTTGATTATCCCGGTTTCAATTTGAAACTGGCTAAGCAGGCATACAAGCTGGGTATACCCGTGTTGTATTACATCAGCCCCAAGGTCTGGGCATGGCGACAAGGACGGGTAAAGACAATACGTCGCTATGTCGACCATATGGCCGTGTTGTTTCCGTTTGAGGAAACGCTGTATCAGGATGCCGGTGTGCCGGTCACCTGTGTTGGTCACCCGCTGGTCGATGTGGTGGGGTCGGCATTTGATAGCAAAACGGCCAAACAACACTTTGGCATTGATCCGGAGCATCGTGTGCTGGGCCTGTTTCCCGGCAGCCGTCGCAGCGAGGTGGAAGCGCTGTTACCGGTGATGCTGGAGACTGCCGAAAAAATCAAACAACGGCATTTTGATCTGGAAGTGTTGCTGCCGATAGCGCCGGGCCTGGACGAAGCATTTTTGCAGCCGATGCTCAGCCGATCAAATCTGGACATTAAGCTTGTCTCCGGTAACTTCTATGATGCGATTCGCAGCTGTGATGCGATTGTCGCCGCATCCGGTACGGTGACTCTGGAAATTGCCCTGATGGGCGTGCCCCATCTAATCGTCTACCGGGTGGCACCAATGAGTTACCGGATTCTCAAGCGTCTGGTCAAAATTCCCTATGTCGGACTCTGTAATATCGTCACGAACGACAATATCGTCACCGAACTGCTGCAGGATGAGGTGACAGTCGAGAATCTGGATCAGCAACTGACGCCGTTACTGACTGATCCTCAGGCCAAGAACCGAGCTGAATATATTCGGCAGCAGGTGTTGATCGCGCTGGGACCGGCAGGCGGGGCAGACAATGCTGCGCAACTCATTCTGGATAGGCTGGAGACAGCGCATGACTGAGATTGTGCTGGTAGCCGGGGTTGATGAAGTCGGTAGAGGGCCTTTGGCTGGTCCCGTAGTGACCGCGGCCGTGATTCTGGACCCTGACAATCCGATTGACGGTCTGACTGACTCAAAAAAATTGACCGAGAAGCGTCGTGAACTGCTTGAACCCTTGATCAAGCAAAAGGCTTTGGCCTGGGCGCTGGGCCGCGCAGAACCTGCCGAAATTGACGAGCTCAATATTCTGCAGGCCTCCTTACTGGCGATGAAGCGTGCGGTCGAGAGTTTAACGATGACACCGGGCCATGTACTGGTCGATGGCATTCACGCACCCAGTCTCAACTGTCCGGTCACGACAATCATTAAAGGCGATCAGTCTGAGCAGGCCATTGCTGCCGCTTCCATTCTGGCGAAAGTCGCGCGGGACAGGGAGATGGTTGCGCTTGAAGTACTGTACCCGGGCTACGGCTTTGCCAAACACAAAGGCTATCCGACCAAACGACACCAGCAGGCACTGATGGAATTAGGCGCGACCGACATTCATCGTCGCTCGTTTAGTCCGGTGCAGATGAGCTTGTTGTGAACAAGGATTAAAGACGAGCTATGTTAATTCCCGTGGTATTATTCTCGGCTTATGTTGTCTATCAATAAACTGATTAATAAACTGGTTAAGGGCAAAAACGCTGACAATGATCGTCGTGGTCATGAGCCCGTGATCGTGCCGCGCAGCGAGCACACTATCTCGCGCAAACAAATCAGCCAGAATGCGCTGAATGTGCTCTATACGCTCAAGGATGCAGGCTTTGAAGCCTACCTGGTCGGTGGCTGCGTACGCGATTTGCTGCTGGGCCATGAACCGAAAGACTTCGATGTCGCGACCAATGCCTTACCCGAGCAGGTCCATAGCCTGTTCCGTCGAAGCCGTCTGATTGGTCGCCGATTCAAACTGGTTCATGTGCGCTTTGGTCGTGATGTCATTGAGGTCGCCACCTTCCGCGCACCTCCTGAAGCCAGCAACCATGTGGATGAGCAGGGCCGCATCATGCAGGACAACGTCTACGGTAATCTGGAACAGGATGCCTGGCGTCGTGACTTCACCATTAATGCGCTTTACTACAATATCCGGGACTTCTCGATAGTCGACTATACCGGCGGGATTGATGATCTCAATGCCGGCTTGATAAAACTTATCGGTGATGTAGAGACCCGCTTCCGGGAGGATCCGGTCAGAATGCTGCGTGCGCTGCGGTTCGTCGGCAAGCTGGGTTTGAAACTGGATAAAGACACTGAAGCCGGTATCTTCAAATGGGCCGCTCTGCTGGCGGATATTCCACCGGCACGTCTGTTTGATGAGACCCTGAAGCTTTACCTGACCGGAAATGCTGCAGTGACCCATGAACTGCTGTGTCACTATGGTCTGTTTGATGAAATGTATCCGCAAACGGCGAAGCTGCTACATGAAGAAAAAGACGGTTACCCACGAACCCTGCTGATGAAAGCGCTGGAAAATACCGATCGCCGTATTGATGACGATAGACCCGTAACACCGGCATTTCTGTTTGCCGCATTGCTTTGGGAGCCAGCCAGACAACGCGCTCAGCTGTTGATGGAACATGGTATGCCGGAAATTCCGGCCATGCAGCGGGCTTCATCCGAAGTTATTACCGATCAGGTCCAACGTGTCGCCGTACCCAAGCGCTTCAGCATGGTGACGCGGGATATCTGGAATATGCAGCCCAGACTGATGAAGCGACAGGGCAAACGCGCTTTCAGATCCTTATTGCACCCTAAATTCCGTGCTGCCTATGATTTCCTGGCACTGAGAAATGAAGCGGGTGAACCGCTTGAAGAGATTGTTGACTGGTGGACCCGCTTCCAGGAAGTCTCTGCCAATGAACAGGAAAAAATGGTGGCAGGTCTGTCCGGAGGGGACAAAGCAGCTAAACCACGCCGTCGACGGCGTCGCAGAAAGCCTGCTGCCAACAAAGCACCAAAGGATGATTAATGCTGGCTTATATCGGACTTGGCAGTAATCTGGAGGATCCCCAACAGCAGGTGCGTACCGCGATCGAAGATATCCGTGTTATCCCCCAAACCACACTGGTAGCAGCGTCTTCGCTCTACCACAGCCCGCCGATGGGGCCGCAGGACCAACCCGATTATATTAACGCGGTTGTTGGCTTGGAGACCGGTTTGAAGCCCCATGAATTGCTTGATGCGTTGCAGCAGATCGAGCAAAAACATGGCCGAATCCGTCAGCGTCACTGGGGCGAGCGCACATTGGATCTCGACATCCTGCTCTATGCTGATAAAGTCATTAAAGATGAACGCCTGACAGTGCCGCATCCCGGCATTGCTGAACGTGCTTTTGTGGTTTATCCGCTGGCGGAAATTGCGCCGGATTTGCAGGTTCCCGGACTCGGTAGTCTGGCTGCTATCAAGGCGCATTGCCCGCCGGAAGGATTAGTGCCGTTGGAAAATAATCAGTCATGAATCAGTCTTTGCCACATCACTATATTGTTGTCGAGGGACCCATCGGCGTCGGCAAAACCCACTTGGTCAAGCGCCTGGCCGATAGTTTTGGCGGTACCACCTTAATGGAACAGCCGGAACAGAATCCCTTCCTGGAAAAGTTTTACGTTTACCCCAAGCAATCGGCGCTGCCGACCCAGCTGAGTTTTCTGATGCAACGGGTCAAGCTGAGTAAGACGCTGAATCAGGATGATCTGTTTAATGATCTGCATATTGCTGATTTCATGGTGGAAAAGGACAAGCTGTTTGCCCAGATTTCGCTGGATGATGATGAACTGGCGCTGTACCACATGGTCTACGACAACCTGACTTTGCATCACCGTACGCCGGATCTGGTTATCTATCTGCAGGCTTCCCTGCCGGTGCTGAAATCTCGCATTGCCCAGCGTGGCATCGGCTATGAGCAGCATATCGAAGAGGGCTATCTGAAACGTTTGGCTGATACCTATGCCGACTTTTTCCACTACTACGATGCCTCGCCTCTGCTGATCGTCAATGCCGAGCAAATTGATCTGGTGAACAGTGAACAGGATTATCAGCAGTTACTGGAACAGATCTGCACTATTCAGAGCGGCCGCCATTATTACAATCCACTCCCGATTAAAGAGAAGAAATAATCATGAGTCGTTTGAGCCTGACTGCGTTACGCAAAATGAAAGCGGCACAGGAAAAGATCGCGGTACTGACAGCCTATGATGCCAGCTTCAGCCACGCGCTGGAGGAAGCCGGCGTTGAGGTGATTCTGGTCGGCGATTCGCTGGGCATGGTGGTTCAGGGCCAGGAAAGTACGCTGCCAGTCAGCGTCGATAACATGATTTATCACTCCGCCAATGTCGCCCGCGGCAGCGACAAAGCCTTTATCGTCGCGGATATGCCGTTTATGAGCTACGCCAATGCCGATCAGGCCATTGCCAATGCGGCGCGGCTGATGGCTGAAGGCGGGGCACAAATGGTTAAGTTGGAAGGCGGTGCGATAATCGCTGATACCATCGCCCAACTCACGTCGCGCGGGATTCCGGTCTGTGCTCATCTTGGCTTATTACCGCAGTCGGTCCACCGGCTGGGCGGTTATATTGTTCAGGGACGTGAAAAAGCGGCGGCCGATGAATTGCTGGCGGATGCCCTGAAACTGGAACAGGCCGGTGCTGATATGCTGGTATTGGAATGCGTACCGGCCGCACTCGCAGCGAGGGTCACCGAAGCACTGACGATACCCGTTATCGGCATTGGTGCCGGCAAGGACTGTGATGGTCAGGTACTCGTGCTGTATGACATGCTGGGCTTAACGCCTGGCAGACGCCCCCGCTTCAGTCATGATTTCCTGGCTGATACCGGTGCGATTCAGGCCGCCATCAGTCAATACGTGCAGGATGTCAAAAGCGGTGCGTTCCCGACGCCGGAGCAGCAATTCTGATGCAGGTGGTGGATAACACAGTTGCCCTTCGTACCCGTATTAAGACCTGGCGTGCGAATAATGAGGTGATTGCCTTTGTCCCGACCATGGGCAATCTGCATGAGGGGCATTTATCGCTGGTGCGGAAAGCGAAAGCGCTGGCCGATCGTATTGTGGTCAGCATCTTCGTCAATCCGTTGCAGTTCAATGATAAAAATGATCTGGAGAAATACCCGCGCACGCTGACGGAAGATATTAACCTGCTCAGCGAACTCGAATGCGATCTGGTGTTTACGCCCGATGGCAAAGTGGTCTATCCCCAGGGCATGAGTGAGCAGACCAGCGTGCACGTTCCGGGTATGGATGACAAACTCTGTGGTTTGGGGCGGCCCGGCCATTTTGATGGCGTCGCCACGGTGGTCACTAAATTATTCAATATGGTGCAGGCCGATATTGCCGTTTTCGGGGAAAAGGATTACCAGCAACTGCTGTTAATTAAAAAGCTGGTTGTCGATCTGAATATCCCGGTTGATGTTGTTGGCGCGCCCACCCGCCGTGAAGACAGTGGTCTTGCCATGAGTTCACGTAATAATCTGCTTAGCGATAAACAGCGTTTAACGGCGCCATTGCTGTATCAGCAGTTGATGACCATTCGCACGGCATTGGAAAATGGCGAAACGGATCTTGACGCATTGACACAGGCTGCTCAGACTCAACTCAGACAATCTGGTTTTGAGCCGGAATATCTTGATATCCGCCGTGCCGATGATCTGCAGCCGGCGCAAGCGGGTGAAAAAACAACGCTGCGTATTCTGGCCGCAGCCAGGCTCGGCTCAGTCAGGTTAATAGATAATATTCTGTGTGACCTTGCCTGAGCTTCTCTAACAAGCGATAATATTGGGCTAACTCACAAGATTTGTCCGCTATGCAACTGACACTCTTAAAAGCCAAACTGCACCGTGCGTGCGTGACCCATTCCGAACTGGAATATGAGGGCTCATGTGCAATCGATGGCCAATTTCTGGAAGCCGCCGGTATTCGCGAATATGAGCAAATCCAGATCTATAACGTCGCCAATGGTGAGCGTTTTACCACTTACGCCATCCGCGCTGAAGACGGCTCCAAGATCATTTCTGTTAATGGGGCTGCGGCGCATAAAGCCTCACCGGGTGATCGCATCATTATCTGTGCCTATGTCAGCATGGACGAAAAAGAAGCTGAGAAACACAAGCCAACCTTGGTTTATCTCGACGAGAACAACGATATCACGCACATGCGCCATTCCATCCCAGTGCAAGCGGCTTAAGGGATTTAAACCGAAGCCCGGTCGAAAAATGGTTTGAAAAAGCGCTGTGGAACATGCGTTTCGTGGCGCTGATGCTCCTCTCAGTTTCGACTTCCATGGTCCGATCGATCTGCTGGCACAGGCCGGCGGTATCGGCATTATTGCACTGGCGCTGTACTTTTCCCATTCAGACGTTCACTGATTCGAGTCCGTCTTGTCGGGCTGTCATCTAAGCGTCATCAAACTGCCATCAAGCGGTAACAGCATCACTTTAAGCTTGCCTTCGATAGACAGGCGCAGAGAGAAACGATGCTCAATATTGAACAGGCAGTTCAACAGAAATTCCCCCGGTTTCAACACACCAGTCCCTGGATAAAAAAGCCGACACTGGGCTTTTTACGCAAAATTACCCATGAAAACGAAGTCAACCGCTTCCTGGAACTGCATCAGGATCTGCGGGGCTTTGATTTTATCGATCAGGTACTGGACTACTTCAACTTCAGCTACAGCATCAGCCATCGTGACCGGATTAATATTCCCGCGACGGGTCGGGTTGTGATTGTCGCCAATCATCCGCTGGGTGCCCTGGATGGACTGTCCTTGCTCAAGCTGGTCGGTGAGGTCAGACGCGATGTCAAAATCGTTGCGAACGATATGCTGATGAATTTTGCCGCGCTGGAATCCCTGTTCCTGCCAGTGGATAACCTTTCCAAATCGACCCGGAAAAGCAGTGTGGCGCGTATCGTTGAGAGTCTCAATAACGATGAAGCAGTGATTGTATTTCCGGCTGGTGAAGTTTCCAGAATCCGTCCCGGCGGTGTCCGTGACGGCAAATGGAACAGCGGTTTTCTGAACTTTGCCAAAAAAACCAACGCACCGATTCTGCCTATATATGTGGGTGCCCGAAATTCCTCGTTGTTCTACAGCGCTTCCATGGTCTATAAACCGCTGTCCGGCATGATGCTGGCTCATGAGATGTTCAACAAGCACTTCAAGAACATCACCATGCGGATCGGTGAAAGCATCCCTTATTTACAGATTGAACAATTGCCGCTGGTTAAAGCGGAAAAAGCCAAGTTGCTGCGTCGTCATCTTTACCGGCTGGCCAAAGGCAAAAAACCGCTGTTCAAAACCGAACAGACGATTGCACACCCGATAGAACGGCGATTTATAAAACGTGAATTACAGAACGCGGAATTGTTGGGCGAAACAGCGGATAACAAGAAAATATACCTGTTTGACTATCGTCCGGACTCGGCAGTGATGCATGAAATTGGCCGTTTACGAGAACTGACCTTCCGCCAGGTTGGAGAGGGAACCGGTAAACGCCGGGATCTGGATCGCTATGATCGTGATTACCGTCATCTTGTTCTGTGGGACGAGCAGGAACTGGAAATCGCCGGTGCCTATCGGCTGGGGGAGGTAAAACGCATTCAGTTACAGGACGGTAGTCGTGGTATTTATAGTGAGTCGCTGTTTAGCTATGACAGTGAGAAAATGCAGCCGTTTTTTGAACAGGGCATTGAGCTGGGTCGCAGTTTTGTCAGCCCCAAATACTGGGGTCGACGAAGTCTGGATTATCTCTGGTACGGTATCGGTGCCTACCTGCAGCGTTACCCGGAGATTCGTTATTTGTTCGGACCGGTCAGTCTCAGTAATAGTTATCCCGACTTCGCCAAGGCCCTGATTGTCACTTACTACCAGCTTTACTTTAACGACGCTGACAAACTGGCCACTGCCCGCGTGCCATACAGTGTTGATGGCGAGCTGAAACAGCAGGTCTGGCAGACATTGACCGGTGAGGATGCCGACGAGGATTTTGTTGCTTTACGTGAACAGCTGACACATATGAATGTCACCGTACCTACGCTTTACAAGCAGTATGCAGATGTGTGTGAACAGGGCGGGGTACGCTTTATCGATTTCAATATCGATGCTGACTTCGGTCACTGCATCGACGGTCTGGTGATGGTCGATCTGCAACAGTTAAAAGCCAGCAAGCGTAAACGTTATCTGGGTGCAGTCGCCTGATCAGCTACCGTGGCATTGCTTGAATTTTCTACCACTGCCGCAGAAGCACACTTCATTTCTGCCCAGTTTTAAGGGCGGCAGGAATAAGCCGTCATGATAAAACCAGCGGCCGGCTTCACGGGTAAAGCGGGAGCGCTCACGGAGCTGGCCGAGAGGCTCATCATCATAAAAAGCAACAAATTCGACTTCGGCCAGATTATTGGCTTCCTTGTGGTCGATGATTTTCAGACCCAGCCATTCAGTCTGAGAAATACTCTCCTGCAACGCTTCCCGCTCACCCGGGTGGCGCTTGGACGGGTGCAGCGTTTCCAGCAGATAGTCAACCAGGCCCAGGTGATAGGCACTGTAGCGTGAGCGCATCAATTTTTCGGCATCTTCAGCTACGCGTGTGTGCTGGTGCAGAGGCTGACAGCACTCTTTGTACAATAATCCACTGTTGCATGGACACAGCGATGAATCACTCATAATGCTCCTGATTCAGTTGCATCAAGTCCGGATGTTGAAGTTGATACTGTAAACGTTGTTTTATTTTCTGATTAGAGACAATTTTAAAATTCAGTGTGTCATTCTCAGCAAAATCTGCCAATGGAAAACCAGCCAGCTTCGCCATATCCGGGTAAAACTGCCGTTTTTTCGGGTGTGTATCACTGCAGCCATTAAACTTTTCCCCCCATACATTTTGATGGATAATCGCATCAATCATGCCGATGCAGTCATCAAAGTGAATGAGGTTAATGGGCGCATCAGGCTGTTTGATTGTTTTGCCACCGCGGAAAAAGCGACCGGGATGGCGGCCCTGACCGACCAGCCCACTAAAACGCAGGACGGTCGTCCTGAAGGCAGATGATTGCTGAAACAATTGCTCTATCTGAAATAACGGACTGTCCGGGTTTTCGACGCCTTCGTCTTCTGTCACTTCACGGTTGAGGTTCTGATAAACCGAACTGGAACTGACAAACAGCACTTTGCTGATTTTACTCTGCTCGATGGCGGTAATCAGACGCCTGAAACCCGCGATATTTTTACAGGTGATATTGATGATCAGGATATCTGCACTGAGAAAATCAGCATTGACCGGTTCATCCTGATCGATATCCACAAGGTAAGCGTCAAAGCCGGCCTGTTCTAATTCAGCCTGCTTATTCTGGCTGCGAGTTGACAGTTTTATCTTGTGCTGCTGCGCTGCCAGATGGGCTGCCAGCGGTCTGCCCAGCCAGCCACTGCCCAGAATACTGATAGTAGCGATAAGTCACTCCTTATTGAATGGCGCCATTTTAACGTAATTAAATCTGAATCATAGTCCCGGATTCATTTTGACTTGCGCGTGTCTTAATGGCTGATTACCGTTAAAATCAAGCTTATGAGTGCACCTGAACCGCCCAAAATATTTTCCGGCAGATTACTGACGATTCTTTTCTGGCTGTTTTTTATGGCCTCGTTGACGCTGTTTTTCAATGGACTGATTGTGCAACGCGATAATCCCAATCACGCTTTGCTGAGTGCCGAGTCAGTCAGTGGTGAGGTGGTACTGGAACGCAATCGTGCCGGTCATTATCTGGCACCCGGTCTGATTAATGGCCATCCGGTAAAGTTTCTACTCGATACGGGGGCGACTCATGTCAGTGTGCCTGAAGGGGTAGCTGAAGCCGCCGGTCTCAAGAAAGGTAGCAGAGGTATGGTATCGACTGCGAATGGCGTTATCACGGTTTACCAGACCCGGCTGGATACCGTGAAGTTGGGGGGGATCACGCTGCAGAATATTCAGGCCAGTATTAATCCTCACATGCCCGATGATGTGGTGTTACTCGGAATGAGTTTTATGAAGCATCTTGATATCACCCAGCGGGAAGGACAGCTGACGCTGAAGGTACCCGATTCAGGATAGGTTGATTTTCACTACCCGCATAAATGGGAAGTCCATGCCGGCGATGGTCTCTGTGTCCGGATAATAGATCATATCAACACAGGCGCCTTTCAGTGACTTGTACAATTTGCGCCGCTTATATTTGAAGGGAATGTCCTGACCTTCGACAAGCACCGTATTCATGACCCAGTCACCATCGCGACGCTGAACATGAGAGCTCACTTTCTGCATAGTCGAATGCGTGAGCAGATCATGTTCGTTCAATAATTTCTTGGTGGTTTTAACCTTCATTTCGATAACGCTGATGCAGAATGCCGACGCGTTCTACATAGACTTTAGTCTCCGCATAGGGTGGAATGCCGTTATATTTTTTTACAGCATTAGGGCCTGCATTATAAGCGGCGGTGGCAAGTTTGATATCGCCTTCAAACTGTTTCAGCAGACCGGCTAAATATTTCACGCCGCCTTCAATATTCTGATTGGCATCAAAAGCATTGCCAACACCGAGGTCTTTGGCTGTGCCCGGCATTAACTGCATCAGTCCCTGAGCGCCCTTATTGGACAGGGCTTTGGCATTAAATGCCGACTCGGCATGAATCACAGCCCGTACCAGTGCCGGATCGATATCATATTTTATCGCAATACGATTGACCTCAGTGGCATAGGAAGCCGTGTTCAGACTGATCGTATGCCAGTTGATTTTCGAATCGGGGTTACAAGCAAAGCAACTGTATTTCAGTATCTCAAAATTGCCGTGTTTGGGTTTTTGGTCGGAAAAGACAAAACCCTGCCCGGTCTGGGATTTGTATATGACGGTTTGCTGTCCTGAAGTAGAGCCCAGATTGCTGAACTCAACACTACCGTCCGCATTCTGAATACGCTTGATAGTTTCTGCCTGTAATAATACAGGCAATGACAGCAGAATCAGCGGACAGAGCTTTATCAGTTTCATACAACAGGCCAGTATCGTCCTGAGGCGCCAATCACGATAGTCACCAGACCCAGCAGCAGGTTAAGTAATACCAGTTTGCGGATTTGAGTCAACGCGTTGCGGCCGGTAATCCAGTCATGCTCGGCAACCGCCCATTTGAGCTTTTTGAACGGATTAAAAAACACATGCATGAAAATTAACATCATAAATATGCCAGTGAGAAGCATGATATGGACATGCACCCCGACGCCGTCAACACCGCCCATGCCGCCTAGCAGATGAATCATCCAGAATCCGGTTATAAGCAATGTGATGATTGCTATCCAGACCCAGACGAAAAACAGTTTGAATACCTCACTCCAGAGTGGGAGGCGTTGCTCGGGCGGTAACAGTCCGGCAGCAGTAGGCCGCAGGACCATATAGGCAAAAAACATTCCCCCGACCCATATCACGGCGGCGAGAAGATGCAACGGAATGGCAAAACTCATGGCTGTCTCCATACAAGGGGGGCTATCTGTCGATTGTAAGCCCTTCAAGCTTGATCCGCCATTGTTTCGGGCCAGTTTCATGTACCGAATCCCCCTGGCTGTCGACCGCCACTGTCACCGGCATGTTTTCAACGTAGAACTCGCGAATCGCTTCCATCCCCAGTTCTTCAAAGGCAATCATGCGTGATGACTTAATCGCTTTCGACACCAGATAAGCCGCGCCGCCGATGGCAATCAGGTAGACAGAGCGATGGTTTTTAATGCTCTCGATAGTGGCTTCACCGCGCTCAGCTTTCCCGATCATGCCCAACAGGCCGGTTTCACCCAGCATCATCTCGGTGAACTTGTCCATCCGTGTTGCCGTGGTCGGGCCCGCAGGACCGACGACTTCACCTTCAACAGGATCGACGGGGCCGACGTAATAAATAAAGCGGTTATGGAAGTCCAGACCTGGCGGCAAAGGCTGGCCCTGAGCGAGCATATCGGCGATTTTCTTATGTGCGGCATCACGCCCGGTTAAAAGGTGACCTGAGAGCAGTAATGTCTCGCCCGGTTGCCAATGTTCAATATCAGCCTGTGTCACGGTATCGAGATTAACGTGGCGGGTGTTTTCTGCGGCTTCCCAGGTAATATCCGGCCAGTCATCCAGACGGGGCGGTTCGAATACGGCCGGGCCACTGCCATCAAGAGTGAAATGAATATGACGGCTGGCAGCACAGTTGGGGATCATCGCGACCGGCAGAGAAGCTGCATGGGTCGGGTAATCACTGATTTTGACATCCAGTACGGTGGTCAGCCCCCCGAGGCCCTGGGCACCGATACCGAGTTTGTTAACCTTTTCATACAACTCGATGCGCAGCTTCTCAGCGGCGGTTTCAGGACCACGGTCAATCAATTCCTGAATATCGATAGGATGCATTAAAGATTCTTTGGCCATCAGCATGGCTTTTTCAGCAGTACCACCGACACCGATGCCGAGCATACCAGGCGGACACCAGCCGGCACCCATTTTCGGTACGGTATCGAGTACCCAGTCAACCAGGCTGTCACTCGGGTTAAGAATAGTGAATTTGGCTTTGTTCTCACTACCGCCACCTTTAGCAGCAACCTGAATCTCGACCGTATCACCGGGCACAAGCTCGGTATGAATCACAGCCGGCGTGTTGTCCTTGGTATTCTGACGGTTACCCAGCGGATCGGAGACCACGGAGGCTCGCAGCACATTATCCGGGTTGAGATAAGCCCGTCTGACCCCCTCATTAATCATGTCTTCCAGACTCATATCGGCATCCCACTGCACTTGCATGCCGACTTTGACAAAGACATTAACGATGCCCGTATCCTGACAGATAGGGCGATTGTTTTCGGCGCACATCCTTGAGTTGACCAGGATCTGAGCTATCGCATCACGGGCCGCAGGAGACTGCTCACGTTCATAGGCCCGGCTCATTGCCTGAATAAAATCTTTCGGGTGATAGCAGGCGATAAACTGCAGCGCGTCGGCGACGCTATCAATGAGATCAGATTGTTTGATGCAACTCATGGGCTGATTCAACTCAGTTTCTGTTTAATCGCGCTGACCACCTCGTCCAGCGGGAACTCTTCGCCGTCACCGCTGCGACGGTTTTTGTATTCGATTTGGCCGTTATCGAGACCGCGTTCACCGAGGATCAGGCGATGAGGGATACCCATCAGTTCCATATCTGCGAAGGCGACGCCGGGACGCAGACCACGATCATCAAACAATACGTCAATACCGGCTGCGGTCAGTTGCTGATAGATTTCTTCGGCTTTCTCTTTGACCCTGACTGACTTGTGGGCGTTCACCGGTACCAGAGCGACCTGGAAAGGCGCGATGGCTTCAGGCCAGATAATGCCGCGATCATCGTGGTTCTGCTCAATCGCAGCAGCCACAACACGTGAGACGCCGATACCGTAGCAGCCCATCGTCATGATCTGGGATTTGCCGGACTCAGTCAGCACCACGGCGTTCATTTTGCTGCTGTAGTTGTCGCCCAACTGGAAGATATGACCGACTTCAATGCCTCGGGCAATTTCCAGTGTGCCCTGGCCATCCGGACTCGCGTCACCGGCCACCACATTACGCAGATCGGATGTTTGTGGTTCCGGCAGATCTCGGCCCCAGTTGACGCCGGTCAGATGTTTTTCATCTTCGTTGGCACCGCAGACAAAGTCACTGACAAAAGCAGCGGCATGGTCGACCAGAACCGGGATATCAAGACCTACCGGACCGATAGAACCGATATTGGCACCGCAGTTTTCCAGTACCTGTTCCGGTGTGGCAAAGGTCAGGGGAGAGCCGACCAGCGGATGTTTCTCTGCTTTAATTTCATTGAGATCATGATCGCCGCGCAGCACCAGTGCCACCACGCTGCCTTCTTCGGCACCTTCAACCAGCAGGGTTTTCAGGCATTGTGAGGCCGGCTTATTCAGAAAATCGCTGACTTCTTCGATGGTGTGTTTCTGAGGCGTGTCAACGTTTGCCATAGTCTCGGAAGCGGCAGGACGTTCACCAGCCGGGGCCACGGCTTCTGCCAGTTCGATGTTGGCGGCATAATCACTGCTGTCACTGAAGGCAATGGCATCTTCACCGGAGCTCGCCAGTACATGAAACTCATGTGAGGCGTTGCCGCCGATACTGCCGGTGTCGGCCTGCACTGCACGGAAATCAAGACCGATTCGGCTGAAAATACGTGAATAGGCAGCGTACATCTCATCATAAGTCTGTTGCAGTGAGGCCTGATCCAGATGGAAGGAATAGGCGTCTTTCATCAGGAACTCGCGGGCTCGCATCAGACCGAAACGGGGACGGATTTCGTCACGGAACTTGGTTTGAATCTGATAAAAATTGACCGGCAGCTGCTTATAACTGCGGATTTCCTGGCGGACCAAATCGGTGATGACTTCTTCATGCGTCGGGCCGTAACAAAAATCACGCTGGTGACGGTCGACAAGTCGCAGCAATTCCGGACCATATTTTTGCCAGCGCTCCGTTTCCTGCCAGAGTTCAGCGGGTTGCACTGACGGCATCAGCACTTCCTGGGCACCACTGTTGTTCATTTCCTCGCGGATGATGGCTTCGGTTTTTCTGAGAATTCTGAGCCCCATCGGCAGCCAGGTATAAAGCCCGGAAGCCAGCCGGCGAATCAGGCCGGCACGCAGCATCAGCTGGTGGCTGACAATCTCGGCATCGGCCGGTGTTTCTTTGAGGGTGGAAATGAGCAGGTTAGAGGCACGCATTGCTTGTTGTTATTCCTGTGTTGCAAAAAGGGCACCGCCGGAAGCCGGCGGTGCCGATAAAAATGGTAAGACTGTTAACTGGTCAGAATGTACTGTGATTCCAGCCCCAGTTCTGACGCTCTGAATCAGTCATGCTGATATAAATCCGACTGCCATCGATACCGAGCTGCTCGTTGATCATCGAACATAAGGTATCGGAAAGGCCCTGCCTGTCACCGGGCAGCCCCAGCGATCGATAGTCGAGAATCGCGGTGGGTGCATCACTGCCGCCGAATAGCATCGGTTTTTGCTGATCTACGGTCACCATGACATAGGTTTCCGGTTTGCCGGAAGCGCGGGATACAGTCTCGCTGGCGACTTTGAGTAAATTCGCTTCGTCTTTGACTTCCTGGTTGGTACGGATATTAAGATAAGGCATCTTGTTCTCCTTTATTGACAGTAAAGGTCGACTTGTTCCTGAAATTCCTGGATTTTCTGCTGACGATCTTCTTCAGTCAGGCGGGTGACATTACCTTCCTGATCCATAATACGACGGCCGGGGTTGTTTTGGTATGAACGCAGGTTTTCCTGTGCGATACGGCAGTTTTCTTCACGAACGGCTTCTTGCTCCGCTTCTTCACGAGCTTGTTGCTCGGCTTGAAGCTCAGCCTGATCGGCTGCCTGTTGCTGCTCAATCAGTTCCTGCACTTCATCGCGTGCTTCATCAGGATTAATTGGTGGCGGAGGCGGAACGTCGACAGTCTCAGCCTGGCCGGATTCGGGCGGTTGTTGTGAATAATGTGTCTGACCGTTTTCATCGACCCATTTGTAGATCTGGGCATGGACACTGAAACTCAGCAATAGCGCTGCTGACACGAGGCAAAGCCGTTTGACGTTGAGCATCACTGCAGTCTCCATTCCAGAAATAGAAAATCATTTTACGCCAAAGCGCCTGATCATCAAATGTCTTACAGTGCAGCACCCACTGAAAAAATATTGTGGCTCTCGGGCTAATGAAGTCTTTGGCATATAATTGACAAATTAATGAGTCGGGGAGTAATTTCAGAATAAACCCAGTGAGGGGAGTCAAATATGACACGCGACTACGAATCAATGATTAGTAATGAATCAGACCATGCATGGAATGGCGAGGAAAGACGCCAGCAACACCGCCGTGCAGGCAACGACCGGCGAGATATGATTCGTTTCGAACCGGATAAAGAGGATCGCCGTGATGGCGGTGACAGACGTAAAGAACGACAGTCTGGGTGGGATTCCGGCACGACTATCTAAGTAGCGAACTTCAGCTTAATCTGCGGATAATTCGCGGCAGATACACGCTCTGGCTCAAGCCACGGGCGACCAGCAATACCATCAGGGCCGCCCACAGTCCATGATTGCCCCAACCCTGCAATAGATACCAGGCTGGAAGATAACAGCCAAAAGTCGCAAACAGCATGGTATTGCGCATTTCACGCCCCAGCGTTGCACCGACAAAAAGCCCGTCGAACAGATAAGACCAGACGCCGACTAAAGGCGCCAGGACTACCCACAACCGGTAATCGCCCGCCATTTCAGCGACAGAATCAATGCTGGTGAGTAAAGCAATGATTTGCTTACCGAATAGCCAGTAAACCAGACTGAACAGACTGGCTGTCAGCAAAGACCAGAAACCATTCAGCAGCAAGCTGCGTTTAAGCATGGCTACATTATTGTGGCCGATAGCGCGACCACTCATGACTTCCGTCGCATTGGCAAAACCATCCAGCACATAGGCCATAAAGGTAATAAAGTTGAGCAGTACCATATTGGCTGCCAGTGTTGTGTCACCAGCCTGTGCTCCCTGATTGGTAAAAAAGGCGAAACTGAAAATCAGGCACAATGTTCTCAACATAAAGTTGCCGTGCAGATTGAGATGATGGCGATTGGCCAGCATCAAGCGGAATTCCTGCCCAAGCTCAATCTGATGTAATGCCAGCCGGCGTTTCTGCAGCAGAACCAAAGCAAACATTAAACCGCTGTATTCAGCGATAACAGAAGCTAAAGCCACACCATCGGCCTTCATGCCCAAACCATTAACCAGTAACAGATCAAACACAATATTGGTGACATTAATCACCAGTACCACAGCCAGCGCAGATCTTGAGGCGGACAGGCCAATCAGCCAGCCCAGCACCGCGTAGTTGAGTAAAGTCGCTGGCGCGCTCCAGATCCGGATGGCGTAATAGCGTTCGGCTTCAGCAATCACGGCAGCACTGCCGTCGATGATATTAAAAGCCAGCCAGCCGATGGGGGACTGCAGCATCAGTAACAGCATCGCAATAATCAGTGCCAGCAGGCCTGACTGAATCAGGACATCACGCGGCCCGCCAGTATTGCCATTCACATTGGCCTGCGAGGTCAAGCCGGTGGTGACCATACGCAGGAAACCAAACCCCCAGAACAGGAAGGTAAACAGCATGCTGCCCAGCGCGACAGCGCCGAGATAGACAGGGGAGTTGAGGTGACCGACCACCGCTGTATCTACCATGCCCAGAAGCGGCGTAGATAAGTTTGCCAGGATCATCGGACCGGCAATGGCCCAGATGGCACGGTGGTTGATATCGGTGGGCTTGTTCTGCAATGCTTTTTTCCAAATAACAAGGCCACCCGCAGGTGGCCTTGGACGGAGTGAGATTGAGGGTTCAGATCAGCAATGGTGCGATAACCAGACTGACTATCGCCATCACGTTGATCAGAATATTCATCGAAGGACCGGAGGTGTCCTTGAGCGGATCACCGACGGTATCACCGACCACCACCGCTTTGTGAACGTCCGAGCCTTTACCGCCGTGATGGCCTTTTTCGACATACTTCTTGGCATTATCCCATGCGCCCCCGGCGTTCGCCATCATCAGTGCCATCATCACACAGCAGATAAGGGCACCGCCAAGCATGCCGCCCAGTGCCTCAGGTCCGAGACCAAAACCGACCACAATCGGTGCCGCCACAGCCAGAGTGCCGGGCAGGATCATTTTATTAAGCGCGGCTTTGGTAGCGATATCAACGCAACGCGCCGTGTCCGGTTTAGCCGTGCCTTCCAACAGTCCCGGTATTTCCTTAAACTGGCGGCGGATTTCATGAATCATATCGAAAGCGGCATCGCCCACGGCTGTCATGGTCATAGCACTGACCAGGAAAGGGAATATGCCACCGAGGAACATCCCCATCAGCACCAGAGGGTTATTAATCAGCAATGCAAAGCTCGGATCGCCCTGGGTGATGGTTTCGATATAGGCACTGATGATGGCCAGTGCCGCCAGAGCGGCTGCCCCGATGGCAAAACCTTTACCAATCGCGGCGGTAGTATTGCCGAGTTCATCCAGTGAGTCGGTAATCTCACGCGTGTCTTTACCCATCTCGGCCATTTCGGCAATGCCGCCGGCATTATCAGCAACCGGGCCATAAGCATCAATCGCCATGGTAATACCGACAGTGGCCAGCATACCGACGGCAGCAATACCGACACCATAGAGATCAGCAAAGTAGCTGGCGGTGAAAATAATCGCGGCAATGGTCATGACCGGTACCGCCACTGACTGCATGCCCAGCGCCAGTCCGCCAATCATCACGGTAGCCGGGCCTGTCTCGCCACTGCCGGCCAGTTTTCTCACCGGCGAACCGCCCGTGTAGTACTCGGTGCTGAGGCCGATCACGATACCGCCAATCGCGCCTGACAAAACAGCAATCCAGAGATTAGTAAGTCCACCCAGGCTGGTGATTAAAAACCAGGAAACCACGATAAACAGTAATGAAGACCCCATGGTGCCGATACGCAGGGCGACTTCAGGGCTTTTGGCTGAAAACAGCTTGACCGTAAGAATACCGGCAACCGAACACAAAAGGCCGACCGAGGCGAGTGCCAGCGGCATAAACATGAGTGTCGCCTGAGAGTCTGCTAACTGGCTTATGGTGACAGCACTCATTGTTGAGGCAATCGCGATACTGGCAATCATCGCGCCGCAGTAGGATTCGAAAATATCCGAGCCCATCCCCGCGACGTCACCGACATTATCACCGACATTGTCTGCAATAACACCGGGGTTTCGGGGATCATCCTCGGGAATACCGGCTTCAACTTTACCCACTAAATCGGCGCCGACATCGGCGGACTTAGTAAAGATCCCGCCACCGACACGAGAGAATAAAGCGACGGATGAAGCGCCCATGCCAAAGCCATGAATGGTGTGGGCAGTATGTGGGTCACTGCCGTAAAGCAGATAGAGAATGCCAAGACCCAGCAGGCCCATGGCAGCGACGGTCAGGCCCATAATTGAGCCGCCGAAGAAGGCCACGGTCAGCGCTTCGGAGGCACCGTTATCACGAGCGGCCACAGCCGTCCTGACATTGGCCTTGGTGGCGCTGTACATACCGATAAAGCCGGCGGTCGCTGAACTGATGGCGCCCACAAAAAAGGCCAGCGCAGTGTGCCAGCCCAAATCAGACAATCCCAGACCGATAATGCAGATGAGGCAGAAAATAGCGAGGCGCGAGTATTCCGCTCGCATAAACACCATCGCGCCGAGATGTATCTGGTCGCCGATATCTACCACACTACCACTACCCGGTGAGTATGATTTCACCTTTTTGTAGACCAGAAAGGCACAGAGTAGTCCAAAAATTCCCAATATGGCCGGGACGGTGCTGAGTGACGTCATAAGTCTTACCTCGTTATTATCGTTAGAAAAGTCTTGCGGGTGGAACTCCTTGCTATGTTTTATGGTGCTCGGTTTTTTATACCTGTATCGTAACGGCAAGTAAAGCTGGGGGATAAGGCCTTATGGAGAACAGGAATAGATGCTTGAATGGCTGAGTTTTGCCCTGGCGGGTGTTGTCGCTGGTTTAGCTGCCGGTTTGTTCGGGATTGGCGGTGGTCTGATTATTGTGCCGATCCTGGTCACCGTCTTCAGTTGGCAGGGTATGTCAGCCGAAATCGCCATTCATGTGGCGATAGGGACATCACTGATGACGATTACGGTGACTTCGCTGTCTTCGATGCGGGCGCATCATCATTACGGCATGACAGAGTGGCCGCTGGTGGTGCGTCTGACACCCGGTCTGATTATCGGCAGTCTCGGTGGTGCTGTGATTGCGACCAGTCTATCCAGTGCTTTACTGCAGGTCATATTTGCCCTGTTCGCGATATTGATGGCGGGCAGAATGTGGTTGCCTCCGCCACATGCTCTCTCTCCCAAACTGCTGACAACACGATTTATGGGGCTCTTCGGGGCTGTCACCGGTGTGATTTCCGCTATGGTGGGTATCGGTGGCGGTACGCTGGTGGTGCCTTATTTAGTCATGGCGGGGCAGAGTATGCAGAAAGCGGTCGGTACAGCGGCTGCCTGTGGTTTTCCTATCGCAGCGAGTGGCGTGGTAGGCTTTATCTGGATGGGGACACAGGTGCATCAGATTAATGCCGACTGGCAAACCGGTTTTGTTCACTGGCAGGCCTTTATCGGTATCATTGTAACCAGCATCTTTATGGCACCGCTGGGTGCCCGTCTGGCGCGACGTCTGTCGCACAGAAAACTGAGCCAGCTGTTTTCCCTGTTGCTGCTGACAGTGGGACTGGTTCTGCTCACCCGCAGTTGAAATCAAGCGGAGGTATCATCATGAGAAAGTGGATCTGTACCATATGCGGCTTTGTCTATGATGAAGCCGAGGGTATGCCGGAAGAGGGCATCATGCCCGGCACTGCCTGGGAGGATGTGCCCGATGACTGGGTTTGCCCCGACTGCGGTGCGCCGAAGGAAGATTTTGAGATGATCCCGATCGAGGATTAGACCTCTGCTGCGGTAAGATCGAGTTTAATCCGGCTGATTTTTCTTCTATAATTAGCGGATTTATTCAAACTCAATAACTGGAGCCAAACCGCTATGAACCTCGACCGTGTAGGATCGGGCAAGAATCTGCCGCAAGACGTTAATGTCATTATCGAAATTCCTTCACACTCCGATCCGGTGAAGTACGAAGTCGACAAAGAAACCGGTGCTCTGTTTGTTGACCGCTTCATGAATACGGCGATGTTCTATCCCACTAACTATGGATACATTCCGCATACATTATCTGATGATGGTGACCCGGTGGATGTCCTGGTGGTCAGCCCCTATGCACTCATCAGTGGCTCCGTCGTTGCCTGCCGTCCGGTCGGGATGCTGAAAATGACCGATGAGTCCGGTGAAGATGCCAAAGTCATTGCGGTTCCCCATGACACAATGTATGACGATGTCCAGGATATCGACGATGTCTCACCGCGTTTACTGTCACAGCTGGCGCATTTTTTTGAGCATTACAAAGACCTGGAAAAGAACAAGTGGGTCAAGATCGAAGGCTGGGTCGGTAAATCCGAGGCTGAGCAGGAAATTGTCGCCAGTGTTGAGCGCTTTAAAGCCGCGCCGGTCAAACCGCAATTCTAAAGTTATCAATCAACTTTTAGCTATCCGGCGAGCTGAACGTTCAGTCTCGCCGTTTTTTTATAAAGCGAATTAAGATGACACAACTCATCCTGCAGGGAACGGCCCTGAACCGCCAACAGGCCGAGACAATAGCCCATGACTTCAGCGGTGAGCTGAATTGGCGGCAAAAGTTTGCCGTCGTCGAGTCGGTCAATATCAGTCAGGAAAATCTGCACAGCCTGCGACAACAATACGATTTTGATATCAATGCATTGCCGGAGACGTTTCGTGATCCTCAGCCCGGTTTGCTGGTCACCGATATGGACTCCACCTTGATCAATATTGAGTGCATAGATGAAATCGCTGACTTTATGAATATCAAGCCACAGGTGGCTGAAATCACTGAGGCAGCAATGCAGGGCGAAATCGACTTCGAAACTTCGCTCAGAAAACGCGTGTCTTTGTTAAAAGGCCTTGATGTCTCGGTACTGGAGCGAGTCTATGACGAGCGTTTACAACTGAACCCCGGTGCTGAAATCATGGTAGAAACCCTGAAAGCACAAGGTATCAAGCTGGCATTGGTGTCAGGCGGGTTCACCTTCTTTACCGACAGACTCAAGCAGCGTCTGGGACTCGATTTTACCCAGGCTAATGTGCTGGCTGAAAAAGACGGCAAACTGACCGGTGAAGTAGCGGGCGCAATTTGCGGTGCCCAGGCAAAAGCCGATTTTCTGCAGCAGTGCTGTAACAGTCTCGGTTTGAAGCCGGAGCAGGCTATTGCCGTTGGTGACGGTGCCAATGATTTATTAATGATGCAACCGGCCGGTTTAAGTGTTGCTTATCATGCCAAGCCCAAAGTGCAGGCACAGGCGGATACAGCGATAAATCACAACGGGCTGGAAGCTATTCTGGGGCTGTTGCAGCTGGATTATAACTAGCCTAAGCTTGAAATTAAGACAAGCGGCCCCACTTTTAATACAACAATTTTTCCAAAACGAGGACCAACTAATGGATGTTATGGAGCGGATTAAACAGGCGATTGAAGGTAATGATGTCATCCTGTTTATGAAAGGCACGCCCGAATTCCCACAATGCGGCTTTTCCAGTCGCGCATCACAAGCGGTGGCTGCATGTGGTGCAGAGTTTGCATATGTCAATGTACTGGCGGAGCCGGAAGTGCGTGAAAATCTGTACCGTTATGCAGATTGGCCCACCTTCCCGCAACTATATATTGACGGCGAACTGGTAGGCGGATGCGACATCATCATGGAGCTGTACGAAAACGGCGAATTGAAGAAAATGGTTGAAGAAGCCACTGCGAGCTAAGAAGACGCATGACTGACGAACACGATCACGATTGGCACGGCGATAACGATTATGCCGTCGCACCGGCTAAACCCGGATTGAAACGACCACCCAAGTACCGGGTGATTATGCTCAATGACGACTATACGCCTATGGATTTTGTGGTTGAGGTTCTGGAAAACCTATTTGGCATGGGGCGTGAACGTGCCACACGCACTATGCTGCAAGTTCACACCGAAGGCAGTGCCTTGTGTGGTATTTTCACTTATGAGATAGCTGAAGCGAAAGTCGAACAGGTCAACAGCTATTCTCAACGCCACGGCCATCCATTGCAGTGTACGATGGAAGAGGAGTGACCCGTTCGATAGCTGTAACTGAACACAGTTTTGAAATGTTCAGATACGCAAGCAATTAGGTGGAACGCAAGATGTTAAGTAAAGAACTCGAACAGACTCTCAGTCAGGCATTCAACTATGCGCGTCAGCGCTCGCATGAGTTTCTCACCGTAGAACATCTGCTGTTGGCTCTGCTGGAAAATGGTCAGGCACTGGCCGTGCTCAAAGCCTGTAATGTCGATATTCCGGCCTTACGGCAGGAACTGAGTGATTTTTTGGCGGACAATCTGCCGACCCTGCCTGAAGACAGTGAACGTGAAACCCAGCCGACGCTGGCATTCCAGCGCATTCTGCAGCGTGCTGTCATGCATGTTCAATCCTCTGGCGGCACCGAAGTAACAGGTGCCAATGTGCTGGTGTCTATTTTTTCAGAACAACAGTCACAGGCGGTCTACCTGCTGCAGAAGCAGGATGTGACGCGGCTTGATGTCGTCAATGCTATCAGCCACGGCGGTATTGATGAAGTGGTTGAAGAAACTGACGAAGAAGCAAAAATAGACGCTGAAGAAGCCGGCGAAGACGGTAAAAATCCACTATCCCTTTATGCTGAAAACCTTAATGCCTCAGCCAAAAAAGGTCGCATCGACCCGCTGATCGGCCGTGCGATGGAACTTGAACGCACCTTGCAGGTGCTTTGCCGCCGTCGAAAAAACAACCCGCTGTTTGTCGGTGAAGCGGGCGTTGGTAAAACCGCGTTGGCAGAAGGTCTTGCCCGCCGCATCGTGCATGGCGACGTGCCCGAGGTGTTGCAGGATACAGTCATTTATTCATTGGATATGGGCGCTTTGGTGGCCGGTACCAAGTATCGCGGTGATTTTGAAAAACGCCTGAAAGCGCTGCTGCGTGAATTGAAAAAACAGCCCGGCGCCATTCTTTTTATCGACGAAATCCATACCATGATTGGTGCCGGCAGTGCCGGTAACAGCACGATGGATGCAGCGAATCTGCTGAAACCGCTGCTGGCCAGTGGTGAACTGAAATGTATTGGTTCGACCACCTACCAGGAATACCGCGGTATTTTCGAACATGACCGCGCCCTGGCTCGTCGTTTCCAGAAAATTGATGTGCCCGAGCCGACCGTGGCAGAAACGATTGAGATTCTGAAAGGACTGAAACCCGGTCTGGAAGAACACCACAATGTTCGCTATTCACAAGCGGCTATCGAACAGGCTGCTGAACTGGCACATCGTCATATCAATGATCGCTTTCTGCCTGACAAAGCGATTGATGTGCTGGATGAGGTCGGTGCGGCACAACGTATTGCTCCCAAATCAAAACGTAAAAAACTGATTGGTGTGAACGACGTACAGGCTATCGTCGCCAAGATTGCCCGTATTCCGGCCAAAACGGTCAGTAATGCGGATAAGGACAACCTGCGTAAGCTGGAAGATAACCTCAAGCATGTGATCTTCGGCCAGGACGAAGCCATTTCGGCGTTGAGTTCGGCGATTAAAATGGGTCGCTCAGGTCTGGGGCATCCGGAAAAACCCATTGGTGCCTTCCTGTTTGCCGGGCCTACCGGTGTCGGTAAAACAGAAGTCACTCGTCAGCTTGCCCATAACCTGGGAGTGGATCTGCTTCGCTTCGATATGTCGGAATATATGGAAAGCCATACCGTATCGCGGCTGATTGGTGCACCGCCGGGCTATGTTGGTTTTGATCAGGGCGGTCTGTTGACTGATGCGATCATCAAGCAACCGCATGCAGTATTGTTGCTCGATGAAATTGAAAAAGCGCATCCGGATGTATTTAACCTGCTGCTGCAGGTCATGGACCACGGTACTCTGACGGATAACAATGGTCGCAAGGCCGACTTCCGTCATGTGGTACTGGTGATGACCAGTAACGCGGGTGCTGCTGAGATGAGCAAAACCTCAATCGGCTTCACCAAGCAGGAACACCAGACTGATGGCACTGAAGCGGTGAAACGTACCTTTACGCCTGAATTCCGTAACCGTCTGGATGGCATTATCCACTTTAAACCATTGCAGAAAGACGCCATTTTGCGTGTGGCTGACAAAGCAGTGCTGGAACTGGAAATGCTGCTTCAGGATAAAAACGTCACCATCGAAATTGATGATAAAGCACGTCAATGGTTGGCAGATCACGGCTACGATGTACTGATGGGGGCCAGACCGATGGCTCGTCTGGTGCAGGAGAAAATCAAGCGGCCGCTCGCTGACGAACTGCTGTTTGGCAAGCTGAGTCATCGCGGCGGTCACGTCCGTGTGACATTACAGGATGATGAAATTCATCTTGAGATGGAAGACACAGCAGAATCGGTCGATTCCTGATCGATTTTCAGCGCTTGTTTCCTTAGCAATAAATGAGCCCGATAGTGAATACTATCGGGCTCAACTGTTTCTGGTGCTTGATATTAGCGCTGGCTAATGATTCAAAACTTATTCACCTCGGGAACTTTTTCCTCATCAACAATTTAACTAGTGTCTGCAAGTGTTTGATTTTGTGCGTTACAGTTGTAAGTTATTGATAAATATAAATATAATTTAATGGTTATTTTTTAACCATTCTGAGGGGATGCTTGCCGGATGAGGCACTTAGAGACTAACCCCAAAGTTAGTCACAGAGTTATCCACAGAAAATGTGAGTAACTTTACAGTTATATGACACAGCAAAAAATGCGCCACAGCGAGGGTTATAGTTCCACCCCTTTCTGCGCTCTGATGCCGGCGCGAAACGCATGCTTAACATCCTCAATCCGACTGACAGTATCGGCAGCATCAATCACTGCTTCCGGTGCGCCACGACCGGTGATCACTACGTGCTGCATGGTAGGGCGGTCAGCAATATCAGCCAGCACTTTATCGGTATCCAGATATTTCATTTTCAGCACGATATTGAGCTCATCCAGCAGGACCAAGTCAATCGACGGGTCGTGTAACATACGCTTGCAGATCTCCCAGCCTTTTTCTGCTGAAGCGATATCCTGTTTCAGGTTTTGTGTATCCCAGGTAAAACCATCACCGACTACATGGTAGTCAACGTCTTCAGGAAAACGCCGGAAAAAAGCTTCTTCACCTGTGCTGAAGGCCCCTTTGATAAATTGCACCACACCGACTTTCATATCATGGCCCAGCGCACGTGCAACCATCCCGAATCCTGATGAACTCTTGCCTTTACCGTTACCGGTAATCACCAGCAAAAGCCCTTTGTCTTTGTCAGCTTGCTGAATCTGATGATCGACAATGGACTTTTGTTTTTGCATGCGTTTGTTGTGGCGTTCGGATTTTTCCATCTGAGTTTCCAGTAAAAAAGGGCGGCAAAGCCGCCCTGTATTTAGGTTTATTGTAATTCTAAATCGATCCCAACAATACCAGTTATTCCTGTTCCCTGGTAACCCCAGACGGGCTCGTAGTCACGATCAGTTAGGTTTTCAACTCGTGTAAACAGACGGGCGTTATCTGAAACTCTATAGTCCGCACTGACGTTAATAACAGCATAGCTGCCCATCCTGACACGAGTACCTCCTGCATCAACATCTTTGCGACTGCCAATGTGATGAAGGCTTGCTGCAAAACGCCAGTCAGCCGTCGGTTGATATATCAGGTCAAGATTGGCCTGGTGGACCGGTCTACGGAGCAACTGCTGATCATCTTCGTTTTGACTCCGGGTATAGGTATAGTTCAGGTGAACGTCGAGTTGTTTGGTGACTTCAACACTCACATCCGCTTCAAACCCACGAATTTCAGCCTCATTAATATTGACACTGGTGCTGTCAAAGCTGGGTAGAAATACGGTGGTGATGAGGTCATCAATATCGTTTTTGAAGAGTGTTGCACTGGTCTGAAACTTACCTTCCATCCAACTTTGATCAAGACCTAACTCCCAGTTCTCACTGGTTTCCGGATCAAGATCAGGGTTACCGAAATAGGCACTGAAAAAGCTGTTAGGGGTAAAGCCATACATCTCGTAGAGTGAAGGTGCTCTGAAACCTTCGCTAAACGCCGCACGGATTTGTGTGGATGGTGTTAACTCGTAGCGGGTTGCCACCCGATAGGTGGTTTCTTGGTCGAAATCATCAGTGTTGTCATGACGAACACCCAGTGTCGCTGACAGCCTCTCAGTGAGTGTAACTTGATCCTGTATGTATACTGCGCGATTCTGGCGTGACTTATCTGTCATCTGGCTCTGAATAAAGCCGCCACCAAAATCAGTGAAGCCATCAGCTTGAATCTCTTCTTCTTCAAACTCGTAACCGACAGTGATCACATTGTTGTCGATGAAATAGAGATCATTTTGAAGGCTGAGTTTTTCCTTTTTTCCATCGTAATTGCTGCGATCCAATGTTTGAGAGGGGCTTTGTCTGTCATTCCGGTTTTCGCGTTCAATATCGGTGTGAGTCAACGTCAGTGTGGGTTGCCATAAACCATTTAAAAACAGGCCTTTGATTTCAGCGCCTAGATAGGTTTGGCGACTGCTGTTATTGGCATCGAAATCTTCTGAGAGCAAGCCGTCAATATCTGTATCTGATTCTATGTGTCGACCAAAGACCGATGCTTGGAGGTTTTCAGCCTGCCAGCCAACACGACCGGACAGCATTTTATTCTGGTAGCCATCGTCATCCCGGGAAATGCCGGAGGGCATACGCTTTCTTGTCGGGGCACTGTCATTATCTGACTCGTAGAGTCCACCGGTGAAAGAATAATTGAAACGGTCTTGTGAACCGGATACCGAAATTGTTTCATGGTGAGTGGATTTATTCCCGGCAGCGAGCTTGGCACGAGCCTTGAGTGGCCCACTCCCAGCCTTGGTGCGGATTTGAATCACTGCACCAATGGCATCAGCACCATAGAGGACGCTTTGAGCGCCCCTGACAACTTCAATCGATTCCACATCATCCAGCAGGAAGTTGCCAAAATCGAACGCGCCAGTGGGTGAACTCGGGTCATTAATTTCGATGCCATCGACCAGGACGAGAGTGTGGTTTGAGTTGGTACCTCTTGCAAAAACCGAAGTTTGCGAACCGCGGCCACCCGTTTCTGCCACGCGGATTCCAGACACGCCTTTGAGGGCGTCTGCCAGCGTATGTAATTGTTTAAGCTCAATCTCTTCTCGAGTAATGACGGAAACACTGCTTCCGGTATTTTTTACCGCGGTGGGAGTGCGTGTAGCAGTCACAACGATCTTGTTGAGATCTGTTCCTGCAGCATAAGAATTGAGCGACATGCCAGTTAATAGGGCAGTGCCGATGACTTGGGAGAGTGTAACTTTTTTGAATAACATGATGACGCCTGTGATTGACAGTATCCACCCGATACTGCTGATGAGTCCTATCCGCTGCAGGCGTGACGAAAGCTCGGCAGAGCCGATCAAGATTCGCCACATCGCCCACCGCGACGCGAATGATGGGATTAAATCCCGCTGATACAGGCCGGTCTCCGGACTTACAAGCTAAAAAAACAATCGCCTTCCCATGCAGGCACAGTGGCATTGTGATTGTCTGAAACTTGAATACCGTTGCGGGGGCAGTATTGGATTTGCCGATGGCGTACCAATTTCCCGATTATCCTGCCGTTTTTAGGGCAGGCACCCGTATCAGAGTCGCAAACTCTAATCCCGGGCTTGGTGGATGTCAATTTTGTGTCAAGATACGGGAAGCTGGTCACAGGCTGCCTTAGCCTTTAAAATTGAGCAATTTACCCGGATATTCACTTCCAGATGACAGAAGAATTTAAAGATAAAGGTTTCGCGACGCGTGCGGTGCGTGTTGGCCACCGCAGAACGCCTGAAGGCGAACAGTCGGAACCGATTTTCCCGACCTCAAGTTTCACTTTTGATAGTGCAGAGCAGGCTGCGGCACGCTTTGCCGGTGATGAGCCGGGCAATATCTATTCGCGGTTTACTAACCCGACGGTACGTACTTTTGAAGAGCGGCTGGCCACATTGGAAGGTGGCGAATCCTGTGTGGCGACCTCGTCAGGTATGTCCGCGATTCTGTCTACGATGATGGCACTGCTGGAGACGGGTGATCACGTTGTCTCATCAATGAGTATTTTCGGCACCACCCGTGTGCTTTTCGACAAATACCTCAGCAAATTCGGTATCAGCACGGACTACGTGAAACTGACGAATCTGGATGACTGGAAACAGGCCATCAAACCGGAAACCAAAATTCTGTTCCTTGAAACGCCATCCAACCCGTTGAATGAAATTGCCGATTTAGCGGCTTTATCAGCATTGGCGAAACAAAACGATTGTTTGCTGGTGGTGGATAACTGTTTCTGCACACCGGCTTTACAGCAGCCACTGGCCCTGGGGGCAGATATCGTGGTTCATTCGGCCACGAAATATATCGACGGTCAGGGTCGCTGTATCGGTGGTGCCGTTGTGGGTGATGCTGAATTAGTCGGTGAGCAGGTCTATGGCTTCCTGCGCACTGCCGGACCGACCATGAGTCCGTTTAATGCCTGGACTTTTATTAAAGGTCTGGAAACACTGGACTTAAGAATGAAAGCGCATTCTGCCTCGGCTTTGGAACTGGCGCAGTGGCTGGAACAACAGGCGGCGGTCAGCAAAGTGTTTTATGCCGGTCTGCCCAGTCACCCGCAACATGCACTGGCGAAAAAACAACAATCAGCCTTCGGCGGCATTATTGCCTTTGAAATTAAAGGTGGCAAAGCCGATGCCTGGAAACTGATTAATGCGCTGGAGTGGCTGTCGATTACGGCTAATCTCGGCGACAGTAAAACCACGATTACGCATCCTGCCACGACGACACATGGTCGTTTAAGTGAAGAAGACAGAGCGCTGTCAGGCATCACCGATGGCATGCTGCGTATTTCTGTCGGTCTTGAAACAATCGATGATATTAAAGCAGATCTCAGCCGGGGCTTTGCGGCAATTTAATCCTGCGGCATAAAACCTGCATACATCACGGAAAACTGGTTAAACGTCAGAAATTTGTCCCGCTCGTCAGGGCGGGCGGGGCAGGCTGACTCAACAAGATGAGTGATTATGCTATGTCATTAATCTACAAAGTAGCTTTGCCGATTCTCCTGCTTTTTGTGCTGCCTGTCAGTCTGGCTGCCGCGGCCAGCGAACCCATCAGTGATGTCCGGGTCGTCATCGATGTCTCCGGCAGCATGAAACAGAATGATCCGAATAATCTGAGGGCGCCTGCTATGCGTATGCTGGTGGGGCTGATGCCTGAGGATGAAACTCGTGCCGGCGTCTGGACCTTTGCCCAGATGGTCAACATGCTGGTGCCCTGGCGGCAGGTGAATGATGACTGGAGGCAGAACGCGATTGAAAAGTCCACCCAGATTCACTCTCACGGTCTTTTTACCAATATAGAACTGGCCTTGCAGAAGGCAACCGCCAACCAGAAACAGGCGGATCCCGATTACCGTCGCAGCATGATTCTGCTGTCTGACGGTTTTGTTGATCTGGAGCCGGGAAAAGCGGCAACCAAGGCCTCACGCCAACGTATTCTCGACAAACTGGTGCCCAAATTAAAAGCACTTCAGCTCACAGTCCATACTATTGCTCTGTCTGATAACGCCGATCACGAACTGCTCAAGGCTTTATCGATGGCCACAGACGGCTGGTACCGACAGGCAGATACTGCCGAAGAGCTGCAACGCATTTTCCTGCATCTGTTCGAACAATCCACCAACCGTGACACGGTGCCCCTGGCCGATAATCAGTTTTCTATCGATAAAAGTGTTGAAGAAATGACCGTACTGGCATTTCGTCAGCCCGGCTCAGCAGCCACTCAATTACAGTTGCCGGATGGCTCCACCCTTGAACAGTCACAGCAATCGGAACGCATACGCTGGCTGCATGAAGACAGCTTTGATCTGATCACTATAGAAAAGCCCAAGCCAGGCCAGTGGCAAATCAATGCTGAGCTGGATCCCGATAATCGCGTGATGGTGGTGACCGATATGCAATTACGGACCAGCGACTTACCTAACAATGTGCTGGTGGGCGAGCAGTTTGATTTTGAAGCCAGGTTAACCGAGAAAGGCGAAGTCATTAGCAGACCCGCTTTTCTGCATCTGGTGGACGGGCAACTGGTCAGAAAACAAGCCTCTGAACTCAATGAGTTGCCGCTGCAAAGAAGGCCGGATGAAGCAGTCTATCGGGCCTCACTGGGTACTGGTTTCGAGGCCGGTCGTAATGATGTTATCGTGACGATGAAAAGCGCCACATTTGAACGACAGCGCCGGCAGAGCATTAATGTCATCGCTGCACCGATCTCCATTGATACCACCCAACTTGAGCAGTCTTCACGCAGTCACCGTATTGAAGTTGAAGCCGATGCCGAACTCATTAATCCGGACTCGCTGTCGATAACAGCCTTATTAAGAGCGCAGAATGGTGATGAGTGGCCCTATGAAATGCTCAAGATAGAGGACAATCGCTGGCGATTGACTCTGACTGACCTGGAACCAGAGCAGGATTACACGCTGTCTCTGCAACTGCGGGGAGCCACACCGGAAGGCAGGCAGGTTTTCCTGCAGCCTGAAGCCATCACACTGACCGATAAGACGATGGTTCAGCCTGGTTCTGAAGAAACTGTGGCTCCCGCGCAGGCTCCGGAACCAAGCATGACAGAAACCGAACAAAGCGTGCCGGAACAACAGGCGACTGATTCTACGCAAGCTGAATTGCCGGCTCCGGAGTCCGAGGCTGCAACCTCAGAAGAGCCAATGTCAGATACGATGAAATTATTGATTGGTAATGCCGTGATTTTGCTCTTGTTGCTCGCTGGTATTATCTGGTGGCGCAGACAAACGGCTTCAGCCGTGCCGGCAGGAGATCTGATTTGATGAACCTCACTGATCCTATTCTTGAATTGCTTGCCTACGAGGTGGCGTTTATCTTTGCGGTCATTGCCGGGGTGCTGATCGTTAAAAACCTGAAAAAAATCCGTCGGGTTAATGCGCAGACAGGTAAAACCGTCAAAAAGATCAAGCAGAATCAGGAACAACGTGCACTGCATTTGAAAACCCTGCTGGCTGAACAGTACGGGCTTGAAGGCGATGCACTCGACGTCCGTGCCGCTGAATTTCTCGACAGAGAAAAGCAGGTCTATAAGAATTTTCTGAAAGCTTTTGTTGAACAGGATGGCAAAGCTTTCGCCAGTCTGCCGGAGCAGCTCGAACAAGCTGTTGACGCTGCGCTCGCTACGCTTCCGGAAGCAACTGTAGAACAGACTCAGGAAACAGAAAGCGCAGAAGACTTTGAGACGGTTATTGAACCGGAAACGAACGAAGCAGAAGAAACCGCTGAAGAGATCGAACCAGAGGAAGATGCCGAACCCGAATCTGATGAAGAGGGTGAGCCCGATGAAGACGGGGACAAACTCTTTAGTGACAGCAGCTTTATCGAGACACAAGCTGAAACTAAAACCGATGATAATCTGACTGCTGAGCAGGTTCAGGAAGACGAGGTCGATAGCGCGTCTGAAGCGGAGAGCACCAACGCTGACAAAGAGCCGGAACGGCCTGCGGAATCTGCCTCCGTTTTTGACGATCAAAGTGAACAGTTGGCACAGGCTGAAGAAAATGATGACTCGCTGCGTACCGATGATATCGATGCGTTGCTGGAGGGCGAATCTTTTGATTTGGAGGGCGATATCAGCCCTGAAACGGAAGCGTCTGCGGACCAACCCTCCCTTGAGTCTGATGTTAAGCAACAAACTGCCAGTAGCGATGCAGAGTTTACTGGCTCAGAGGCCGCCTCCCAGGAAGAAGAGGACGTCGATATTACAGAAATCGACGGCAACCTGGCACTGGATGAGGAATACGCCAACGCAGGCTTGCGTGATGAGGATATCGACCGCTTTGCCGACAGCGGTGAAGACATTGAAATACCCGGTGATCCCGAGAACCTCCATTCGACCATAAGCACGGATATGCCCGATGCGGAAACTGCCCCGGAATCTGTACCGGACTCCCGCACGGAGCCTGAAAAAACTGAATCTGAAGGGACAGAAGCGAAAGGACTGAAACAATTCCTCAAAGCAAACAGCTTCAACGTTCAGTCCCAAAGCACCGTAGAAACGCCGTCACCGCAATCAGTAACCTCGTCTGAAGATGTCGAACCTGTGTCAGAAGAACCGCTACCTGACGCTGAGAACGCGATCACTGACACTGACGATTTTTCACAAATAACACAGCAGCAGGATGTCACTGAAGAGCTGCAAGAAGAGGCTGCTCAGAACAATCCTGAAAAGGATGAGCGTCTTCCCGAGGCCACCCCGGCCGAGACGTTACCAGCTTCAGGGAACCCGACAGAGCCACAAACAGCTGATGCCGAACCCGAAACGGAAGTCACCCAGATCGAGCCTGAACCAGAACTCTCTGCATCAACGGCTACTGTCATTGAGGAATCACCCGAGCCCGAGACAGCGGAAGACGATATTGATGCGCTGATTGACTCAGTGGCTGAAACGGATGTGTCACCTGAGTTTGCACCGCAGGAATCGGTTGAGCCAAAGCAAGCGGATAACTCACCTGAGCAGACCGATGCTATAGAACAAACACCGGAAACAACCGAGCCAGAACAGACGGCAGCATTAAATCAATCGGAACCGGAACAGACTACTGCAGAGGAAGAGTCCTCAGAATCTGAGATAAATGCGGATTCAGAACAGGAGCTGCAGACCGCTGATACTTTTTCTCTTGAAGATATCGAATCTATCCTTGCTCAGCAGCAGGAACAAGAATTCGAGGCTTTACAGCCTGAGGCCGAGCCGCAAAATATTGCAGAGCCAGAGCCAGAGCCAGAGCCAGAGCCAGAGCCAGAGCCAGAGCCAGAGCCAGAGCCAGAGCCAGAGCCAGAGCAAGAGCAAGAGCAGGAGCCAGAGCCAG
>Ga0189276_10221_pt1 | contig 51474 bp, 48 predicted proteins | sample N26A31minimetaG_FD_130321 | JGI IMG/M metagenome (GOLD analysis project Ga0189276, IMG submission 130321) | Marine microbial communities from the Costa Rica Dome - N26 A3-1 mini metaG | ecosystem: Environmental > Aquatic > Marine > Oceanic > Photic zone | place: Costa Rica: the Eastern Pacific... | reverse complement strand
GCGTTAACAGTGGATAACTTCTCTGAAGTTACCCACAATTAACACCCTTAATAGTAGTAATAGTCAACATCAAAAACCGATTTTGTCTATTTTAGAATTGTCCAAAAAGAGGGAAGCCTTCATAGGGTCATTGGGATTTACTACTTTTTGGCCAGAACTATCTCGTTCAGGCACCAGAATAGGAGCCTGTAAGGCCTGAAAATTATAGGCATTTTGGATATCCACGTACCAGTTGAGATTCCAGTTTTTGAAAAAATACTTCTTATCCAGCCTCAAATCCAATTGATGAAATGCTGGCAATCGTTCTCCATTAATTCGGCTATAGTCCAAGACCCCTGAGTTTCTCACATCCCAATTTGAAATCAAAGCCGATTCCTGTACATCAAATGGAGTATAAGGAGTACCTCCCAAGAATCTCCATCTTGCGCCTAACTCCCAATTATTCTTGAATCGCTTTCCTGCCGTTAAGCTCACGATAAACCTATTATCCCAAGAAGATGGAACAAAGCCTTCTGTATTAGGATTGGTGAATTCACTTCTAACTAATGTCAAAGCAGCTATTCCATAGAAATCCTTGAAAAGTCGCTGCTGCGCCAAAAACTCAATTCCATAAGCTCTCCCTTCAGCATTTGAATTGACAGGTTCGTTTCCTATTACTCCGAAGTCAGCTCCCAAATTGCCTAAGGCTATACCATTTCGAATAGAGGAGGGATAATTATCATACTTTTTATAAAATGCCTCAGCCGTAAAGCGCCTATTTTTTTCAGGAACCAAAAATTCAATCCCACCGATCAATTGACTGCTCCTAATGAACTGCAAATCATTTTCCTGGTTAACCAAGACGCCTTCATTGTTTCGAAAGCCTAAAACAGTGTAGGGTGGTTTTTGATAATAAATGCCCGCATTCGCAGTGGCAAATAAATTTGGCTTTAATTGGTAAGAAACAGATACCCGTGGACTAATTTGGTTGAGAGGGTTTGTGGCTGTACTTCCAAAATCAGAGCCATCCATTCTTAGCCCACCTGTAAGTAACAAGCGCTCACCATTGAAATACTTGCTTCCGGAAATGAAGGCTCCATAAGAGCTGAAGTTGGAGGTGGAATTAATGTCGATCACCTGCCCTGATCCAGACAGAGTTGCCCTATCAAAATTATCAATGAAATAGCGGGCATATTCGTAATTCACTCCATACTTCAGAGTATAGCCCGCTCCAAAGATGCTGTTTTCAGCCCGAAATTTATTTTCGGATTCCTGGCTTAAATAATCAAATAAAAGATTGGCCTCTGAGCTCGTATCATTATTGGCGTACTTAAAGGAACGGTTGTTCAGCATATTCCTGCTCAACACAAAAGTCCAGAATCCGTTTTCCCGAAAACGCTTTAATTTCAATCCGGTGGCATAGTTCCACTGCTCCTGAATTGGAAGTACGCCCAGTAAATACAATCGATTTTCTCTTTCCTCCTGAGTTTCATTTTCTGGGATATTTTCATTGAGAACAAATTTGTCAATCGCTCCTACAGCCAGAAAGGTTAATTCTGTTTTCTCGTTCAGTTTGGTGGTAGTCTTGACTTGGAAGTCATTAAAAGTGGGTAAAAATGGCAAGCCCAACAGTCGAAATAAGCCCTGTAAATAAGATCTTCTCGCCGATAGCAAATAGGTGGTCTTTTCTCCCAAAGGTCCTTCATTGGAGAGTGTCAGTTCGGAGGCTCCCACAGTCAGCTGAGTAAACATTTGGTCTCTTCTTCCTTCTTTCAATTGAACTTCAAAGAAAGAGCTTAAAGCATTCATTCTATTAGCAGGAAATCCTCCTGCTATCAAATCCACATTCTTGATCAGGTTGACGTTGAGTATCCCAACCGGACCTCCTGAAGAACCCTGAGTCGAAAAGTGATTAATCACAGGTACTTCGATTTCATCAATGAAAAATCTATTCTCGTTGGGTGCGCCACCCCGAATCAAAATATCATTTCTAAAACTCGGTGTACTGGCCACTCCCGGCAAAGCCTGGATAACCCGGCTAATATCTCTGTTGCCCCCGGGATACCTTTCTATTTCATTGGAATTGAGCTTGCGAACTGATAGCGGAGTTTCTTCAGACCTTGAAAACTCCGAGTTTACTATTACTTCATTCAGCTCAGAAGCATCTTCAAGTAATTCAAAATCCATTTGTACCGGCTTTGCCTGCGTAATTTGAACCTCGTATTTGGTGGAAGTTTTAAAGCCTACAAAACTGGCTCTTACATTATATAGACCCGGAGGAATATTACCGATTTGATAGTTTCCATTCTCATCACTGATGGCTCCCAATTCTGTATTCAAGATCAAAACATTGGCAAAAGCCACAGGCTGATTATTGACGGGATTGATGATTTTACCTTTTAAAACTCCTTGAGAAAAAACAGGCAGGCTTAGCAGCAAACAAATCAGTGCCGCGAGATACTTTTTCATAATCAGGTTGGAATACTTTAAAAATCAATTCCTGAAGTGAAAGTTTCAGAAATACCCGAAAATTTGACCTAAATCAAGGGTTTTAAGCAGTTTGTTTTTCTTTTTCTCTCCAAAGCCTCCACCATGGAGTACCTGGCGAGTCATGATGCTCAAAGTGGTAGCCAAAGAAGTAACAGCTCAAAAATGCCCAAACATGATTTTTAGCCTGAGACCGGGAGTGATGGGCATTGTCGCTTTCACCTCTATGAGGCAGGTATGTGCCGAAATAAAACAGTTGCAAAGTGGACAGAATCGCGGGAAGCATCCAGAAGACAATCAGATTTTCGGTAGGGAGCCATAGCTTTAAAACATTAAAACTAACCGCCATCAACAATATCTGCCAAATACTCACATATTGGCGAATGAAAGAGAGATACCAAATCAGAAAATTACCGGAGGCATGATAATCAGGGTCTTCATCTGTAGCCACATGCCTATGATGCTGATGGTGTTTGGGAAAAAGCTTCCAATAAAAATTATAGGAAAACAGAATAGCTGCGATCCATCCTGTGGCATGGTTGATTTGCTTGTGCGAAGAGACCACCCCATGCATGGCATCATGAGCTGTAATAAAAAGCCCTGTATAAAGGTGCATTTGTATCAAAATACCCAAATAGGTGAGTGGATTTGTCCAAGATATTTCAAACTGTATCCAAAAAACCAAAGAGATAGCCCAAAGCAAAATAATGCTCCAAGCGATCAATAGACCTTTAGGATCTACCTTTTGGGTGATTCGATACTGATTCAGCTGCATGTAATTAGACCTTTTTTCGACTCAAAAGGTAAGAATTCTTTCTCTTACCTGCTCCATCAGCCACATAGGAGTGGATGTGGCTCCACAAATTCCTACCGTTTCATTGGGCTCAAACCAGCTCTCCTCAATTTGATCTGGATTGGATACAAAAAATGTATTGGGGTTTTTCTCTTTACAAACGTTATATAGCACCTTACCATTGGAAGATTTGGTGCCACTGACGAAAACTATTTTGTTAAACTTATCAGCAAAGTCACGAAGCTCCTTATCCCTATTGGAAACCTGACGGCAAATAGTGTCATTGGTGTTAACAGTGATTCCATTTTGCCTTAAGATTTCATTGATCTCGTAGAATTTATCCGTGCTTTTGGTAGTCTGGCTGTAAAGGGTCAGGTTTTTCGGAAGGCTAGGAATATCCAGTTCGGAAATATCCTGAAAGACTACCGCCTTATTATTGGTTTGACCTAGCAATCCAATCACTTCAGCATGACCATGCTTTCCATAGATATAAATAGTCTCTTCTTTGTCGAAAGAATTTTTAATCCTGTTTTGCAACTTCAATACAACCGGACAAGATGCATCTATAAGCGTCAGATTATTTTTGATGGCCAATTCATAAGTGGAAGGCGGCTCACCATGCGCACGAATGAGGACTTTTTCATCCTTCAATTGATGCAACTCCGAGTGATCAATGATTTTCAACCCTTTTCTGGTAAGCCTATTGACCTCTTCGTCATTATGAACGATATCTCCCAAGCAGTAGAGATAGCCTTGCTCATCCAAAATCTCCTCTGCCATTTCGATAGCATAGACCACCCCGAAGCAAAAGCCAGAATGATTGTCAATTTCTACATGGAGATTTTTCATCTGAATTGGATTATGTTTTACTAGTCCTCGAGCTGTTTTTTCAGAAAATTTATCGTCTTAAGACTTATTAATTTTGACCTGCCTGAACTCATAGCCTATAAACTTTTCAGGGAATGAATTGTTTTTCGGCTTCTGATACTTTCGAATATACTCACATTCATCAACAAGAGCGTCATCGAGTAGATACTATCCTCAATTGGAACTGTCCAAATTCGGATCCCTAAATTTTCGGCATTGTTATAAATCACCACCGGCTCCTCTGTCAATCCACCGGTCAGAACTCCATTACACAGGAAAAACGGTATCAGATGAACAAAATAGGCAAATAAGAAGCGCCCTAAATATTTATCATTAAAGACTAGAAAATGAACCAATAAAGCGATTGCTCCTACGAAAAAATTGACCGAAGTGTACCATTTGTCCAAGTGCCAAACTGCAAAACCCAATAAAAATGGGACCATGATATAGACAAAAGGCTTTCCAAATGGCAGGAAAATATCCTTCGGGAAAAAATAAATCAGTACCTCATAGATAAATATACAGGCAAAAGGAACTGTCAAGAAAAACAGCCACTCTTCCAAAGGCAATTGAAAGAAGTAAATCCCTACCAAATAATCGGGGTTAAATTCCCATACTCCCATTACGGTAAACCAGTGATCCCATATCAAAAAGAACGCTCCAGTGAAAAATATCGCTGGGAAAAGGGCGTACCATTTAGTTGCGTACCTGATTTTAGGCTCAAAAGACCTTACCAAAGGAAAGGAAATGGTAAAAAGATTGATCGCCAGATACAAATAATGCTCCATTAACTAATGCCCAGTTTGGTGCCAAAATAGGTCCCTACCAATAAAGAAATCTTCTTGGAATTAGGGATTCGGATTCTCTGCTGTGTAATAGTTTCGGCAGGCAAACCTTTGATTTTATCAAATAACTTTTGGTAATAGAGATACGCCACTTTCACCCCTAATTTTGCACCATCCGGCAATTGTTCAATCCCAATTAGAGAGTCATCAAAATCTTTCTGAATATCTTCCTCTATCTGAGTTTTTATATCTCTATTGAAAAGCTTGTAATCAACACCCGGAAAATAAACCCTGCCTCTTTCTTCAAAATCACTTTTGATATCCCGAAGGAAATTAACCTTTTGGAAAGCGGCTCCCAGCTTACATGCTGGCTCTTTCAGTCGGTCATACATTTCCTGATTACCCTCACAGAAAACTTTCAAACACATCAGGCCTACAACTTCTGCCGAGCCATAGATGTATTCATTGTATTTGGAATCATTATATTTTTTGAAATCCAAGTCCATTTCCATGCTATGAAGGAAGGCCTCAATCAAGTCCAGGTCAATTTTATATTGATTAACTATGAGTTGAAATGCATGCAAAACCGGATTGAGGGAGATTTTTGCATCAATGGCTTCATAGGTATCTTTTTTAAACCTCTCCAATAAAGTCGCCTTATCCTGATCATGAAAAGTATCCACAATTTCATCGGCATAGCGAACAAAACCATAGATGGCATAAATAGGAAGATGAAACTTTTTGTCCAAAGTTTTGATCCCCAGCGTGAAGCTGGTACTGTATCGTTGAGTGATCAGTCGACTACATTCCAGTGTGGTTTGGTCAAAAAGTGCTTTAGCATCCATTGCTATAATATACCTATTTATTTACAGATTGTTTTCTTTGATCACTTCTTTTGCCACTACCTGCCCAGAAATCAGGGATGGCGGAACACCCGGTCCAGGCACAGTAAGCTGACCAGTATAATATAGATTCTTTACTTTTTTGTTTTTCAAAGAAGGTTTCAAAATTGCAGTTTGCAAAAGCGTATTAGCTAAGCCATAAGCATTGCCTTTGAAGGCATGATAGTCCGACTTGAAATCCGAATGGGCATAAGATCTTTTATAAGTCACATGCGGGCGCACATCCTGACCCGTGATTTTCTCCAGACGGTCCATGATGATGTGGTAATATTTTTCTCTCATTTCCTCAGAATCCTCCAAATCAGGCGCCAAAGGAATTAATAAAAACATATTTTCTTTTCCTTTAGGAGCTACTGTAGGATCTGTGATAGATGGGACGGAAGCATAGAAAAGCGGCTTTTCCGGCCATCGTGGATTTTTGTAAATCGCGTCTGCATGAGGACCAAGTGGTTCATCGAAAAACAGGTTGTGATGACGCAGATTCTTCAGTTTTTTATCAATTCCCAAGTAAAATAACAAACTGGAAGGGGCCATAACTCTTTTGTCCCAGTATTCCTCAGAATAATTGCTGTAATTAGGATTGAGCAAATGCTTATCCACGTGATGATAATCTGCACCGGCAATCACAATATCCGCTTCAATTTTTTCTCCAGAAATTAGACGAACGCGTTTTGCCAAGCCTTTTTCCACCTCAATTTCTTCTACTTCGGATCCATAACGGATTTCAACGCCTTTTTCTTCAGCCAGGGAAACCATCCCTCGAATAATCTCATGCATTCCCTTTTTGGGATACCAAGTACCCAAAGCGATATCTGCATAGTTCATAAGGGAATAAAGAGCAGGAATATTTTTAGCTGTTTCTCCTAAAAAGAGAACAGGAAATTCCATCAAACGAATAATCTGTTCGGATTTAAAAAACTTGCGAACATGCTTAGACATGGATTGGAAAATATCCATTTTCACCATATCCACTAGCAATCCCGGAGAGGCAAATTCCAATAAGGACCTGCTTGGCCTTTTGACCAAATCGTGAATGCCTACTTCGTATTTGTATTTTGCTTGCTCTAAAAATAAATCCAGTTGCTTGCCTGCGCCTGGTTCGATTCTATCCAACATTGCTTTGAATTCATCCATATTGGCAGGAATATCCAGAACTTCCTTCTCTCCATAAATGACAGCATAAGAAGGATCCAAACGAATCAGGTCATAATAGTCGGATGGCTTTTTCCCAAATCGGGCAAAATAATCCTCGAATACATCCGGCATCCAATACCAACTGGGACCCATATCAAAAACAAACCCCTGGTGCTCAAACTTTCTCGCTCGACCTCCTGGGGTTTCGTTTTTTTCTAAAAGGGTAACTGAACAACTCTCTCCTGCCAGATGGGTGGCTACTGATAGTCCTGCAAAGCCAGAACCGATTACCACCACATGCTTTTTACTCATAGGATCAATTTTTATTCTTATAAACTGCTAGATCATCTTTCAACAGCTTTCTGGCAATATGTATTCTATTCTTTACAGTTCCAATTGGAATCTGCAACTTATCCGCAATTTCATGATACTTGAATCCTCTGTAGTGCATCATAAAAGGAGTCTTGTATACGTCGTCCAGTTTGTCGATTGCGGTGTAAATATCTTCCATCGCAAAGTTTCCATACACGCCATTCTCAATCTGAGAATCGCTGGAATTGATGTAATGAAGATTGTCTGTGGTGTCTACGAATGTGCCTCTTCTGACCATTCGCTGATAGTTGGTAATGAAGGTGTTTTTCATAATGGTATACAACCATGCTTTCAGGTTGGTACCTTCTGTAAACTTATCTCTATTGGTAAATGCCTTTACCATAGTGTCTTGTAACAAATCATTTGCATCATCCATGTCCCTGGTTAACTTCAGTGCAAATGGTTTCAGTGTGCTGGAAAGCTTGTGTAGTGAGTAACTGAATTCTAGAGTTGTCATGGTAGCTTTGTCTTTTTGTTTAATCAAACTTAGGAATACTTAAACAAAATACAAAGCTTTTGTTGAATTTTTTTTCAGTTAGATTAAACAAAATATTTCCTGACCGCTCTTTCTTGGGATTTGTGGCCGAATTTGGATATAAATGGACAAAAAAAGGCATTCTTGGTAGAATGCCTTTTGTTTAATTTATTGTTAAATTCTTTAGACTATTTCTCTTGAGTCACTTCTGCGAGCTCTTCCAGCATAACTTTGATGTCCCTGATGTAATTAAGTTGCTGCACATTGGCTGGGAGTTTTAAATCCTGACCGATTACTTGATACCCTGTGATCAAGATTTTTGCTTCCTGAAAACGCTCTGACAAAGCATCCACATAGTCTTGTGCATACTCTGAGCTCGGAGATGTAGTAATTACAGTTAAAAGATAATCAGGTCTATGCAATTTATAAACTGAAAGGAGATCATCATTAGGGGTACTTTGTCCTAAGTATATAACCTTATGTCCCATGCTTTTGATGAGGTAAGCTGCGAAAAGCAAGGAGATTTCATGAAGTTCTCCTTCTGGTAGGAAGAGTAAAAATTTCTTTCCTCCACCATTAATCACTTGACCGTCTATGGCTACAATGAGTTTCTGTCTGACCAGATTGGAAATGAAATGCTCCTGCGCGGGATTGATCGCTCCGGTTTGCCATAGCACTCCAATCTTAGACATAAATGGATAGATGATGTTGAGCATGGTTTGCTCAAAGCCCAGTTTAAGGATATTGGAAGAAAGAATCTTATCGAATCGCTCCTCATCCATTTCTATCATACAGATAGTTAATGTGTGGATTTGATCGTCATGGGTTAGAGATCTTTCCGTCAGTTTCATCACTTCAGTTCGAATTTCTCCTTCTTCCATAGATGCAATCTTACTGATCTTGAAGCCATTGTCATTCAACAAAGCGACATTCAAAATCAGTTTCAGGTCCGCATCATCATAATAACGGATATTGGTATCGGTCCTTTTCGGGCTCAGCAAATTGTAACGCTGCTCCCAAATACGTAATGTATGGGCTTTGATACCTGAAAGTTGCTCTAGATCTTTGATCGAATAAGTGCTCACTTTTCTTCCTGTTTAAAATATTCTCTGGGTACTACGAACAATCCAAAGGAAACAGCATCTTCCTTTTGATTGGTTTTATGATGCGCTTTATGCGCCTTGAAGATTCCTTTTAGGAAAGCATTTTTGGGTCGGTCAAACCATTTCAGTCTGCGATGAACCAAAACATCATGCAAAAAGAAATAGAGTACTCCGTACAAACTGATTCCGATTCCCATCCAAAACCGATAATCAAGATTTTCCAATCCCAGGAAAATCAATACTACTGCAATACTTCCAAAGAGCAACGAAAACAAATCGTTCAACTCAAAGAAAGACTTAGAGGGCTGATGATGGGTCTTATGTATCATCCAAAGAGGACCATGCATCAGGTACTTGTGAATCAACCAACCGGAAAATTCCATTACGATAAATCCCAGTGCGATAAATCCTATAGCTTTAATCATCACGAAAACAACTAATTAAGTGACTGTTTTGTTATAAGCTGCAATTTGACCTTTTGTTTCAGCTTTATGGAATAATATTTTATGATTCATGTCATAAATCATTCCACAACGGTAAAATTGAGTATGGTAAAGAATAAAATTAATGTCAAAAGCAAAGGCAGTGCAATAGGATTCTGCTTTTCAAACTTTGCTTTTCTAAAAATCAGGTGGATCAGGTAGGCTATAAAAAACCATCCCAAATAATTGCCTACAGGAATGATGTCAAATTTCCAGTACCAAAAATCCAATGAAACTGCCACCGGCTCTAAAATATAGTCTATCGCGGTCATCGCTGTGGCGCCTAAAAATGCAGCGTAATAATCATTGGGAATTTTCTGGAATGCAACTCCGGTGAGATATGCTAGAATAAACCAATTGACACCTATTATAATAGGAACCTCCCAAAGCTTAGGACCCAAGGTCGGACCGTATACATAGTCTCCAAATAAATAGCCAGTGTGAATTCCTATCAATTCTGCCCCAAAACCTATCCAAAATACAGCTGTGGCAAAAATCGGAAAAGAATCAGACCAGCCCCTGTGAAATAGAAGAATGATCACCAAAGAAGTCAAAAGCTGAGCTGGAGTCATACTCAAAAACCAATCTCTATACTCAGGCAAGCTGAGCCCCACCAAACCAACACCGTGAAGGATGATGATTACCGCTATGGCAATGATTACTTTTATATTGGTCCCGGAGCTATTTTCAGTGACTACTTTATGCATGAGCGGTGCTTGGGTGAGCAGAATTGAGGTTTTAAGTTTGGGATTCCTAACTTTGATGTTCCAAATTTGTTATTAAAAAAAGGAAAATCCCTACAAAACTACGAAATGATACTATACAACGTCACCATCAATGTTGCTCCCGAGATAGAAGAAGACTTTATTCAATGGCTAAAAAACACCCATATTCCGGAAGTAATGGCCACTGGTATTTTCACTGAACATAAATTATTGAGATTGATCCAAAGAGCGGATGATGGCAGCACCAATTATGCAGTGCAATATTTTACCGAGAGCCTTGCCAAAATGCAGGAATACGAAACCAAGCATGCTCCTGCCTTGAGAGCCAAAACGCAAGAACGCTACCAAGATAAAGCACTGGCATTCCGAACCCTTTTGGAAATCATTTAAAAATGCCCAACTGGCTCAAACTCATCATCAGCATCATTTTGCCTCAAGCCGCTGGGCTGACCGGGGCTTATTTTACCATCAGTAGCGTGGATAGCTGGTACGGAACCTTGGAAAAGCCTTTTTTCAATCCTCCACCTTGGTTGTTCGGTCCCGTTTGGACGACTTTGTATCTGATGATGGGTTGGGTTTGCTATTTGATCTGGAAAAGCAATCACCCTCAAAAGAGGTTTTTATTGAGCCTTTATTTTATTCAGCTTGCTTTAAACGCGATTTGGTCCCCGGCATTTTTTGGAGCAGAGTCTCCTGCATTAGGCTTGTTGGTCATCATACCTTTGGGAGTATTGGTCTTTATTTGCATTCTCCAGTTTAAGAAAATATCTCATTGGGCATCCAGGTTAATGATTCCCTATTTTCTCTGGGTTTGCTTCGCCACTCTTCTCAATATTTCTATCTGGTATCTGAATTGAGGTTTTTGTTTATTTTAATATTATGTATATCAGCCTTTTTAATAGAAAGCAAGGCTCTGGTTCAACCTAAAGGACCAGAAATTTGATCCTTCCGTCTTCTGTCTTCGGTCTTCCTTCTTTTTTGAATAAAGGATTTATCCTCACTGTGATGATTGTAGCCAATTAGATATTTTTTTCAACGCTTTTTCCGTTTGTGCACTAGGTTTTTAGCAAATAAAGATTAGTTTTAAATCTTTAATTATTTTTATATGAAACAAATTTTTACCGCGCTCTTGCTGCTGAGCTTTTTTTCATGCAGCCAGAACAGTTCCGAAAAAGAGACTCCCAATATTTTGGAAAAATTGGAGCTCAAAATTGATAGCCTGACTGTCGATTCCGGGGAGGAAATTTTTGCTCCCGATGGAATATATTCCGAAGACCTAAGCCTAGACGGTGAGCGTGTCTTCGCTTTCTACGAACCAGACTTTGAGGTATTTGAGATTTCGCTGAAAGAAATGAAGTTGCTCGCGAGGCATCCCTTTCAGCGTGAGGGTCCTGACGGCATCAAAGGGTGGATTTCCTCATTTCAAGCCCTTCCTGAAGATCAACTGATGATTTATGATGGGGTGATTCCAAGTGTTTTTGATCTGGAAGGCAAAAAATTAAAATCATTTGAACAGGATTTTCAAAAAATGATTGATTTCCAATCTGAGAGTCCTTTTATGGTCACTAATTATTTGAAATCCAGCCCAGAACAAAATTTCTTTTTCTCTTTACCAGCAGAGTTTGGAAAGCCCATCTTGGGCCTTGCGGTATTTGACATGGTGAATGAGAAAGGTAAGGTTTTGAAACTTCCAGCCTTTGATTTAGTCACAGGTTTTCAAGTGATTTTCCGCCAGGGAAATGGAGCCTCATTTTATGGCGACATGGTAGGATTACAATTGATTAATCAGCAACTGCTGGTTACCTGCAACTCAACAGCTCAAGTCTACAGATATGACTACAAGAAAGATTCTTTGGAATTGATCTCCTTTGAGCATCAACTGGTAGAAAACCAAAAAAGCGGTTCATTTCCCAATGAGGTAGATTCCAGAGAAAAACAGATGGAGGTAGCGAATCAAATTCGGCAGCAGATTTCTTTTGATAATTTCTATTGGGATGAAATCAGAAAACTTTATTTCCGATTTGGCACCAAAAATTACAGAGTCTCTCCCGATGGAAATGAGCGAAAGTCAGACTGCTACCTGTTTGCCTATGATGAGGAGTTCAACTTAATCGGTGAGGCTTTTTTACCCGAACTAACGGTAACCCCTTACCATGGCTATTTCTATAAAGGAGCTTTTTATAGCTACTGGCCTTTGGGAGATGAGGCCGGCTTTGTCAGATTTCAATTTAATTTCTAATCCATGAATAGATTTCCATTAGTCATTTTCCTGATCCTACTCTTTTCTTGCGGAGAAAATACCGAAGAAGGGTCCCAAAAATCCGATAATATCCTTGCAGACCTCCAGATCAATCTAGATACGGTGGTAGTTGATGTGGGTGAGGAAATTTTCAATCCTGGGATGTATTATCAGTTTGGGCTAAGTGAAGATGGTCAAACGGTCTACTTTGCCTTAAACCAAGAACCTGAGGTGCATGAAATAAACCTTCAAAAGCTCCAATTGGTCCGCAGAATTTACTTTGAAAAAGATGGGCCAAACCGCGCTCCCAATTTTATCAATTACTTCGATGTCCTACCAAAGAATGAATTCATGTTGGCACACTATGGAATTCAGGGAATCTATAATGCGCAAGCAGAAAAAATCCAGACAATGGAGATACAGCCTGGGGAATTCCAAGGCTTGGACGAGGATTTGAATGCACTTTATTTCAATCTCACTATCAGCCCAGATAAGAAACTGGCCTTTTCTACTCCTAATAAACCTTCTGAACTTTTCAGTTCATTTATAGCCAAAATGAATTTGGAACAAAAAACTGGAGAACTCATCCCTCTCCATGCTTTGGAAATCACGAAAAATTTTCAAGTGTCATTCCGCAGTGAAAACTCAAGCACTACTTATGGAGATTTCATATCCATTCAAAAGGTTAACAATCAGCTTGTCATATATTCCGGCAGTACTTCCGACTTATATCTATATGACTTTGCCACGGATTCTTTGATACTTAAAACTTTCAATCATCAGCTAGTTCCAGCAAAAAAGACAGGCTCTTTTCCCTCAAAAGTAGACTCTCAGGAAAGAGTAAGAGAAGTAGGCGATGAAATCAATCAGCAGCCGACATTTTCAGGATTATATTGGGATCCAGGTAGAAAGCTGTATTTCCGATTTGCATCAAAGAGCAATGGGAAACTGGAAACCGGCGAGCCAAAAAAGAAAGATGTCTATTTATTTGCCTATGATGAGGAATTGCAATTACTAGGTGAACAAATAGTTGATTTGCCCTATCCCTTTGGACGAGCCTTTTTCTTTGAGGGCAAGCTCTACAGTTATCGACCAGTAGATGAAGATCCTGGATTTGTGAGAATGACATTAACCTATTGATATGTACAAATTAGGAAAGACTTTTGTCCTCGCACTTTTTGCCGTTTTCGCTTTTTCCTGTAGTGGTGAGAAAGAATCTGCCGATAACGACTCAACCAATATTCTAGCTGACTTTTCCTTTTCTGTGGATACTGTGATCATCGATCCGGGAGAGGAGATCATCAATCTGTCTCAGGGAATCAGAAGGTCTGCTCTTTCAGAGAATAAAAAGTACCTCTACGTCTCTGACAATACCAGCACTTTGGTCAACAAAGTCAATCTGGACGAATTGAAATTGGAGTCCATTCTCCAGTTTGAAAAGGAGGGTCCAAATGGGATCGGAGAATATCTTTCGTCATTTGATGTGTATCCGGGCGAGGAGTTTTTCTTTGGAAGCTTCCGGACCTCCGGCCTATTTAATGCCCAGGGAGAAAAAATTATGGATTTGACTCCCAAGGCGGAGGAATTGGAGATTGAGGGGATCAAAGAAGAATTTAAATATTCCCTAACCAACCACCTTACGCTCTCAAGCGATAAGAGTGAAATGTATGCGTTGCCGGGGGATTTTTTGGAAGGAACTAGAAAGCTGATAAAAATAGACAGGGATTTTAAAACGGGAAAATTATTTGATTTACCGGCCTTGGAGATTGCTGGGCAATATCGGATCGTGCTCCAATCCAACGATGCCATGTCGATTTATATGGAAGATATTGACCTCCAAAAAATTGACAATCACTATTTTTTAACAGCCGGACCTACCAACAAAATCTATCGCTTCTATCCAGAATTAGATTCCCTTCAACTTTTGGAATATAGCTTTTCCATCGTGCCCAATCAAAAAGAAAGGCCAATCAGTAATACGGTGTCTTCACAAGAAGAATTCCAGTCAGAGATGGAAAAAGCCAGAACTCAGATTGGATTTGAAAAGCTGATTTATGATGACAAATCTGAGAGATACTATCGTTTTGGAAGAATCTATCAAGCCCGGGAAGATAAAGAGGCTCCCCTCAAGGCTCAGGTATTTTTATTCGCCTTTGATAAAAATCTTAAACTGATCGGAGAAACTGAAATCCCGGAATTAGATCGAGTTCCTTTAAGTGCCTTCTTCAAAGACGGCAAGCTCTGGTCCTATGTCAATATGAATGATGAGTTGGGTTTTGCGGTGTTTGATTTTGTTTCTGTTCCCAAAAATAATGGGCGACGAAATCCATCCGAAAGGGATATAAAAATTAACAATCTGTGATCTACTCATGAAAAAACAGCTTTTATTCCTTCTTTTTGCCTCCATTATTTTTTCTTGTCAGGAGAAATCCAGCGAAAAAATTGAGCAAAGCAATATCCTTGAAAATCTCACCTTCACAGTTGATACAATATTGGTGGACTCGGGAGATGAACTTTTAAACCTTGGCTTTGGAATCCGAACCTTCGACTTGACCGACAATGGTTTTTTCTTTTTTGAAAACAGTCCACCTGCTTTGGTCGAGGTGGATTTGGAAGCGATGACATTAACCCAAAAAACTGAATTCGAAACCGAAGGACCTGATGGAGTCGGCAACTTTGTGGCCCAAGTGTCAATAGGTCCCAATGAGGAAGTTTATGTTTTGGGTGTTCCTCAAATCGGCATTTATGACAAATCGGGAAAGAAGCAAAAAAATCTCAAAGTGACTCCAAAGGGAATAGACTCCCAGCTTGCCGAAAACTTTTTTGCCTTATATGGAAATTCCATTTACGATTTTAAAAGAAACCTTTTTTACTCTTGGCCAACAGGTGAAGAAATTAATAATCCTGAATTGGTAATCATTGATGTAAAAAATCAAACTGCCAGAACAGTAGCTCTTCCAGAAATGGAAATAGTTCGGAAATACACTCTTTTGGCAAATGAAAACGGAAACTATATGTCTTCAGGTCAACCCGTTTATCTCTTCAATCATCAAAACAAACTCTTGATATCCACTTCAGCCATGGGAGATTTTTATGAATATGACCCGGACGCAGACAGTCTGCGCTTGATAAAAGTCACACATCAAATGATTCCCAATCGACTTAGTGGAGAAGTCACGCAAAACCTGACAACAGAAAAAGCATTTAGGCAGGAAATGGCAAAAATCAATTCACAGATCATTTATCAAAAATTGATGTGGGACTCTAAAAAGAATCTTTTTTTCAGACTAGCCTCGCAGGTCAAAATGGGTGAGACTCGAAATGATCCTAATGAATACACCTATTATTTATTAGCCTATAATAAAGACTACGAGTTGGTTGGTGAAAGCAAACTCAATGGGCTTACAGATTTCATAAGAGGGTATTTTTTCAAAGACGGCAAGCTCTGGTCTTTTGTCAATGTAGAGGATGAATTGGGCTTTGCGGTGATGGATTTTAAGTTTTAACAAATGAGATATTTAAGTTTACTAGTGATCGCTATTTTTTCCTTTTCCTGTAGTCAAAAGGGAAATAACACCGAAGAAAAAGAATTCCAATTTGCCTACACTGTGGATACGGTAATGGTTGATTCCGGCGAGGATTTTATTTTTCTCAAGTATGGTCTAAATGTCGCGGCTATTTCTTCGGATAAAAAACTGCTCTACAATTTAAATCCTACCAATTTCCAACTGGAAGTGATTGACTTAGAATCCCTCAAACTTTCCAATCGAATCCAGTTAGAAAAAGAAGGGCCAACGGGAATTGGTAATCCAAGGTCTCTGCATATCTCGCAGGATGGGAAATTTCACTTTCTGACCTTCTCAGATGTTCGGGTATTCGATTCTTCACTAGAAACAATGAAGGCCATTAAGTTTCGAAAGGAGAATTTTGAAAACTTGGCTGTGGATGAGTCTCTAGGCTTCAACTTGACTCTTTCTGACGATGGCAAAAAGGGCTACGTCGAATACGGGCCAGATGACGAAGAATTGGCAAAAAAAGGATTAGCTGTTTTGAACTTGCAAAATCTGCAACTCAAGACCATCCCCTTAGAAATATATAGCCGAATTCAACCCTATGTGAGAAGCTTCTACCAAGATGGACAATTACAAACTCGAACAATCGAATCTACTTATATAGACCAGGCGGGTGATAGAGTTTTGATTTCCTCTCCCAACTTTAATGAAGTGTATATTTTAGATCAAATAACAGATTCCGTTTCCCGTAAAATTTTTCATTCTAGCCTGACTTCAGACTTTAAAAAAGTCCCAGAAATTACATCATTTGAAAGTGTGGAAGAAATGAGAGCTGCATTTCAAAAGGAAAACGAGAAGGTTACTTTTAGCAGGTTTTACTACGATGACTTTAATGAAAAATTTTGGAGATTTTCAAGGGAGTTAGACCGGAAAATTGGTGATTCTTCAGTATTTAAAGCGGTAGTAACAATATACGATAAGGACCTCAATCAACAGCACGAGGCAATTTTTCCGGATAATATTTTTGGATTCAAATTCTTCAAAGACGGCAAGCTCTGGTCCTATGTCAATGTAAATGATGAACTGGGCTTTGCGGTGATGGATTTTGATTTTTAAAAGGATGAAAAAGCTGTTCTTATTTCTCACAATTTCAATTTTTGCAGCCTGCGGAAAAAAACTTACCTCTGAGAATGAGACGCAATCAAACCAACCTTCTAATGTATTGGAAAATTTAACTTTTCAGGTAGATACCATCATTGTAGATTCTGGTAAGGAGCTTTTTAATTTGAAAGACTTATCAATTTTTGGAAAGCAGAACTATTTCTCCCTATCTCAAAATAATGATTCTCTGTATTTCTTTGATCGGCATAGGCTCATACTTCATGAAATCGATCTGAAATCTTTAAAATTAGTCAACAATTTTCCTTTTGAGCAGGAAGGTCCAGATGGAATAGGACGATTTGTTTACACGTTCAAATGGCTTCCAAATAAGCAGTTTTATGTAAAGGATTTATTCGGAAACAGTTGGTTTTTTTCTAAAGAAGGAAGGAAACTTGCCCAAATTGAAATTAATTCTGAGGAAATGGTTGAAGGAACCCGCCTTGAATCGTTTAGTATTTCCAATCAACAAATCATTGATTTCAAAAGGAAAAAGCTCTACTCCTTACCGCGCAGTTTCAAGAGCAGGGAATTATATTTTGCAGTGCTGGAATCTATGGGTGAGACAGGTAGAATTTTAAAAATTCCTGAGCTAGAAAAGACCTTTAATTTTTTTGTAGAACTGAAAGGTAGTGCAGACGGAGGAGGAGGAAAAGGAGAAATGGTATTTCTCCAGCAGCTAAATGATCTAGTGCTCATTTCATCAACGGTTGGCAATTCCATATATGTATATGACCCAAATCTTGACAGCCTGTTTTTTAAAGCGTTTCCGCATGAATTAGCTCCTTTGGGAAAAAATGTTGAAATAAAAAAAGAGGTATTTAGTGATAAAGAATTCCAAGCTGAATTAAATAAGCTTCATACACAGATTGACTATTGGGACTTTTACTGGGATGAGCAGACACAGCGCTACTATCGCTTTGCTAGTAAAGGTCTTCCACTAGCCAATATCGACTCACCCAAGAATTTCGAATACTTCCTATTTGCCTATGATCGAAATCTTACCCTCAAAGGGGAAAAGAAGCTTGAAGGGTTTTCTGAATTGCCGCTTTCCGGATTCTTCAAAGACGGCAAGCTCTGGTCCTATGTCAATGTGGATGATGAGTTGGGGTTTGCGGTGTTCACTTTTGATTTTTAACTATAAGGAAGATGAAAAATATTTTTCTGATTGTTGGCTTTGCATGGTTTTTCTCCTGTAATCAAAAGCTGGAAACCCTACCTGACAATATTTTCGAAAACTTAAGTTTTTCCATAGACACGGTCATTGTAGATTCAGGAGAGGATTTTCTTAACCTTGGCAGTGGGGTTTTTCCATATGGATTATCTCAGGATTTATCTAGGATTTATTTTTTTGAATACAAACCGTTTAAACTCGTGGAAGTAAACCTCAATCAGTTACAGCTTATAAAAAAGACTGATTTTGAGGCTGAAGGTCCCAATGGTGTAGGGGATTACCTATCAGGCTTGGAGGTAGGTCCTCGAGGTAAGGTTTATTTGACAAGTAATTCCACCGTAGGAATTTTTGATCAGAGTGGTATAAAACAGGAAAACTTACGTTTTTCCCCCAGTGGAATAGATTCCGCTCTTTCCCAGAGCTTTCAATCCTTATTTTTTAGAAGCAGCTTCAATTTCGAGAAGAGAAAAATATACTCTCACCCTGGGTTTCCCGACGCTGGAGACCATTTGCTTTTGATCATAAATCCAGATTCAAAATCCGCAAAAAGCCTACCGCTTCCAAAAATGAAAATTGTGGAAAAATATACGGGCACCTTTACTTTTGAGGAAGACAAGGGTAGTATAATCGCTTATTATTCTGTTAGAAGTTTTCTCAGCAGATTACCCAAAGCCATCATAATTTCTTCTGCTGCTATGAGCGGTTTTTATCGATTGAATATAGAAACAGAGAAATTGGAGTTTGTGGATATACAGCATCAGACTGTCCCCAATGAGATAAAAATAGAGATTCCTCAAAACGTGTCTAGCCCAGAGGAGGTGCGTAATATTCAAAATGAAATTTTCTCAAACGTTAATTTTCAGGAAATACTTTGGGATGAAAGTCGTCAAATTTATTTCCGTCTAGGAGAACGAACCTTTCGAGGAGAGACCTATCAAGACCCTATGCGATTCGAATACTACCTTTTCGCATATGATCAAAACTTCAATGTTTTGGGAGAGGCAAAGCTAAAAGTAAAAGACTTGAAGATTAAAAGCCCTTTCTTCAAAGACGGCAAGCTCTGGTCCTATGTCAATGTGGAGGATGAGTTGGGCTTTGTAGTGATGGATTTTAAATTTTAACCTAACTATTATGAAAAACCTACCTATCTACTTTTTGATCCTTTTCCTGATTTCCTGCGGAGGAGATCCTGAAGACTCAAGCTCCAATCAAAATCTAGAAATCTCCTATGAAATCGACACGGTCATGGTGGATTCAGGTGACCAGCTCGTTTATCTCCAGCAGGGCTTAAGAGCGGCGGACCTGACGCCTTCCAAAGGGCAACTTTACAATTTCAACACAAATAGTTTTGAGATTGAAGTTTTTGATCTTATCGAAATGAAGTTAGTAGATTTAATCCCTCTGGAAAAGGAAGGTCCTACTGGTATAGGAAATGATACCTACATTCCTAATCTCCAGGTTGATTATCAATTGAATACCTACATCTACCATTTTGATGAGATTGTAAAAATTAGTCAGGATTTGAAAAAAGTTGATTTTTTCAGATTTGAACCCGATGTGCTCTCGGGTGAAAAACTAAATATTGACTATACTATCAATCAAAACGGACTGTTATCAGCAGATGGTGTTTATTATTTTTCCTTTTATGGTCCTCAAGATTTTGTGAAGGCACGTGAGGGCATCTCAATCGTTAAGCTTGAGGATATGTCCCTAAAAATGGTTGAGATACCGGAACTAAAGGATATTGCCAAATTTTCTATATCTCACGAAATGGAAAGGGGAGCAGGAACAATGGCTACACAAGAAAATCTATATTTGGTGCAACGAGGAGCTAATCTTTATTTTAGCTCAGCAACCTATAATTTTGTCTACCAAATTGATATTCCTTCCGGAAACGCGAAAAAACTCGAGTTTCATTCAAATATCACAAGTGATGCTAAATCGCTAAACTTTGAGACAACTGCTATTTCCGAAAAGCAGTTTTATGAGCTCTCCAAACAAAAAATGAATCAGGTTTCATTTGGTAAAATCTTGTTTGATGAGTCTAGAAATCTTTTTTGGAGATTCAGCTCAGATCCTGATCAAATAGGAAAAAATAAAGTCTTGACAATATTTAGTGAGGATTTTAAACAAGTCAGAGAAGCATCCATCGGAGAATTTGATTTTCAAGGCTTTAGCTTTATTAAAGATGGTGTTTATCATCGCTTTATCAACATTGAAGATGAACTGGCTTTTGTAAGATTTAAACCAGAAATAAAATGAGAAGATTACTTTTTGCAGGGATCCTTTTTGTGACTTTTTCATGTAGTCAGAAAAGTTCTGAAAATGAAAAAGCTAGAAAGCTAGAAGTTAGCTACAGCCTCGATACTGTTTTTGTCGATGCTGGTGATCAGTTTATCCATGTAAACTGGAGTCTGACCAGTTCGGACCTATCAAAGGATGAAAAATACTTGTACAACTTCCAAACCGGGGCCAAAGAGCCCGGTTTGGAAATCATCAATCTGGAAAAGCTTCAGCTAGAAAGGATTATTCCATTCTCTTTGGATGGCCCCAATTCTATCCGTCATCCCTTCATCAGCAAGGTATATGCCATGGAAGATGGAAGCATATTTCTTTCAGATAATTACGACCTGTATCATTTTGACTTGGAGGGCACTAAACTTGGGAATTTGAATTATGATAACCATGATTTTTCAGGGGAAAAGCTTCCAGAAGAATTGAGAGTTGATCTCAATGAGTCACTATCAGAGGATGGTAAAACACTCATTGCCCTTTATGCAGACAAGAAACTGGAAAGCGCTCCTCTTGGCATGGTGATTTTTGACTTGGAAAATAAAACATTTCAATATCGGCCTCTGGAATTTATTCCAAAGATGGAAAAATTTAGAACCAGCCTTTATTTGCCGGAATATCCAGACTATCCCATGGGGGCTATTTTAGATTCTTATCTTCTTCAGGTAAAAAATGACACGTTGATTCTCTCTACCAGATCCAAAAATGAATTGAAGTTTTACAACTGGAAAACCGACTCTTTGACATCCAAAACCTACGAAAGTCAATTCACAAGTCAAGAGGCAAAAATTAATTTCCCAAAGCGAGTGGAAAGTCAAGAGGAGTATGAGCGACTTGCCAAGGAAACTAAAAAGTATGTGAAATACGGCCCTCTGATGTTTGACAAAAAGAATAGCCTCTATTGGAGATTATCTTCGGAAATGGATAAAATGGTTGGAGATTCCATTGTTTATAAAACTGTGTTGACAGCTTTCAATAAGGAATTTGATCAAGTATCAGAAGTTCTGCTGCCGCAGGATTATCAGATTGCTTATAAAACTTTTGTCAGAGATGGCATGCTCTATAGTTTCTTAAATGTAGATGATGAAGTGGCTTTTGTGAGAATTAAGCCAAGTATTTCAGAATAAAACCTCCCGCTTAGTAGCCAAGTTGCAAAAGAGTTTATCTGCGGAGATACTGAGATCGGTTCAAGCCTTTGACTAGAATCTTTGAAAATCTGCGGGAAAACTATGTCCGATATAAGCTATGTGGGCTATGTTTCTATGTGGTTTAATAATAGAAGTTAACCACATAGGCACATAGGAAAGACTTTCTTTAGAGTGAAGTAAAAAGCTGTTTCCAAAAATAGATTAAGAGTGTCACGCTCTTCAAACTCCGTTCGCAGTGACGGTCAAAACTTTGCCTCTTTAAAGCTTTGCGGGAGGAATATTTCACTGCGTAACTGCGCCGCTGCGAGCACTTTTTAAACCACATAGAAATGATAGAAAACATAGCTTTAAAAACTCTTTGCTTCTCTGCTCCTTTGCGGGAGATCTAAACCGCTGCGTCGCTGTGCCGCTGCGAGCTAATTCTTAAACCGCATAGGAATGATAGAAAACATAGCTTTAAAAGCTCTTTGCTTCTCTGCTCCTTTGCGGGAGATCTAAACCGCTGTGCCGCTGCGAGCTAATTTTTTTACCGCATAGAAATGATAGAAAACATAGCCTTAAAAACTCTTTGCCTCTCTGCTACTTTGCGGGAGACCCAAACCGCTGCGTATCTGAGTCGCTGCGAGAAAATTTTAAACCACAGAGGAATCATAGAAAACATAGCCTTAAAACTCTTTGCCTCTCTGCTACTTTGCGGGAGAATAAAAAACTGCTGTGCCTTCGGGAGAGATGATGAGACTGCTTCGCTCCGCAAGCTCCACTCGCAGTGACGACCAATACTTGGATGGATGAGATCAAAAAATATCGAACACCCAATGATGAATAATGAAGTGTCGCCAACCTCAACCAGCGATTTTCTTCAATTACTCGATTAATCAATTACACACTTACACATCAACGCTCAATCCAGCCTAGGCAAGCTCAATTTATACTTCATCGCTATCAAGCGAATACTGATCACCAAGGACATGGAAATCAGCAAATTGTAATCTCTCTCTAATCCCCAATAATTCAAGCCAACATATAAAACGGCACCTGCTAGACAAGCTGAAGCGTAAATTTCTTTCCTAAAAAGAACCGGAGTTTCATTGGTTAAAGTATCTCGGATCACTCCACCCATCACCGCAGTAAACATCCCCATGATGGCTGCGATTTCAGGTCGGACTCCCAAACTCAAGGCTTTTTCAACTCCCAAAACAGTAAAAAAGCCAATCCCCAAGGTATCAAAAAGAAAAAAGGTTTTTCGGAGTCTACTCAGGAAATCAGGAAAAATAAATGCTGCCAATACTCCCAGCATAATCGCATATAAAAAATGAATATCCCCAATCCAGACTAGAGGATAGGAATCCAATAAAATATCTCTCAATGTTCCTCCACCGATAGCAGTGATGAAACCTGTAAACCCCGCTCCAAAAAGATCATGCTCTCTCTCCCTAATTGCCAAAGCACCGGAAATGGCAAAAACAAAAGTTCCTACAAGTTCAAGAACGTATTGAAGCGTCATTTTAATTGTTTACAATTATATTTTTCTCATGGTAAAAACCCCCATTTCCCGCTGATTTAAGACCAAAACTGTTTTGGGGGCCTCCATATATTCAAAGCCTAAGTTAAGTACTTGTTCCAGGTCCTTAGCCTGCAAAACAAATCGCACTGATCCGTCTGGCAATTCGTAAACCCCATTTCCTATTTCCTTGGCGGAATCTAGAATTCCACCAAAGCCAGTACACATTCTAAACCAGAAAATCCCACCGGGCTTTAGAACCCGATAAATTTCGGAAATCATTTGCCTGAAGTTATCCACATTTTTGGCAAAATGTAAAACAGCTGAACAAATCACTACATCAAACGCCTCACCGTGAAAAGGAATTTCTTCCAGTCTCCCAATTTGAAATCGATGGGCATCATACTCATTCTTTAAACTTTTTGACTGAAAGCGACAATACTGAATCGCAAACTCATCAGGGTCAATTCCGAAAATCTGATATCCCTGATTGACGAAGTAGGCTGTATTTCTGCCCTCTCCACAACCGGCATCCAAAATTTTCATTTCCTTGGTAAATCTACCTTTCAATATCTGATCCAGTAGGTAGATATCCACATTCCCCAATAAACGATTTAGCTCATTGATTTCCATGCTCCCAATCATCTAAAGCCTTTTGGGCCTTTTCTCTTCCAATTTCAATCAATTCAGCGGAGCGATGAAACTCCAGGGTTCCGGCTTGCTTTCTGGCCACTTTCACCTGAATATCCACATCATGTTTTTCCAAAAGGAGTTCACAAAACCTATCCTGAAGCAAGTCGAAAGAACGTTTGACCAAATTGAGCGTAGAGTAGCTGATTTCTTTGTCTTCAGGCTTTTCCTCCGGGAAAAACTGACTCATCTTATCCTTATACTCTCTCAACCAAGCTGGCAAGGTGATAAAACGGTTGCCTTCAGCATCTTTTTTAGGAGGGGCAACATAATCCTGATCCAATCCATTCACATCTACAATCATCAAAATGGTGTCTTCCCGCTTTTTAATCAGTGAAAGGGGAATAGGATTTAAAACTCCTCCATCTATCAAAATCTGCTTTTCGACTACGGCAGGAACAAAAACTGAAGGAATACTTCCGGAAGCTCTTATGGCTGTATACAAACTTCCACTATTAAAAATGATTTCCTTTCCTGAATGTACCTCGACAGCATTGCATGAAAAGGGAAGACTCAAATCTTCAATCTGACAATCCTCCACCACATTTTTCAGAGCCGAAAAAACTTTTTCTCCTTTGATAAATCCACGACTGGAAAAGGTAAAATCCATCAAAGAAAAAACATCAATCCGGTCCAGATTGCAGATCCAATTTTTAAAATCCTCCATCTTGCCTGCTGCATACATGCCCCCCACCAAAGCGCCGGCAGAGCAGCCTGCTATTTCAGCTATTTCATAATTTCTTTTTTCCAACTCTTCAATCACCCCCACATGCGCTAATCCTCTAGCTCCACCGCTGCTCAAAACCAGTGAAACTTTCTTCTTTTTTGCCATATCTTTAGGGTATAAAAATTAATGAACGAAAGTACACATTATGAGCCAATTTAAACCCTTTCACCTGGCTTTCCCTATTCGAGATATAGAAGAAACCAGAAAATTCTACGGCGATTTACTGGGATGTGATATCGGTAGAAGTACCGATAAATGGATTGATTTCAACTTCTTTGGTCATCAACTTTCGGCTCACATCAAGCCGGATGAGTTGGCAAATGCAAAGACCAATGAGGTAGACGGAAAAAATGTACCCGTGAGACACTTTGGAGCAATTTTGCCTTGGGATGAATGGCATGCATTAGCAGACAAACTGAAAAATCACGGAATTGAGTTTGTTATCGAGCCATATATCAGATTCAAAGGTGAAGTGGGAGAGCAGGCGACCATGTTTTTCCTGGATCCTTGCGGCAATGCCCTAGAATTCAAATCCTTTCAGGACGAATCACAAATTTTTGCCAAATAAGAGATTTGAAGCCTCAATATATCCGAAAGGGAATCGATCGAGTCATTGAAATAGAAGGAAAGTCCTTCCTTTATTTCAGTGGAACCTCCTATTTGGGAATTGGGCAGAATGTGGAGTTTCTGGAAGTTTTGGCTAAAAACCTCTTTGACTTAGGGGCCAATCACGGGCAAAGCAGAGTAAATAATATCCGGCTTAAAATCTTTGATGAATTCGAGGAGTTTTTTGCTCAAGAAGCCAAAGCCCCAAAATCAGCTGTTCTCAGTTCCGGTTATTTGGCAGGAATTGCAGCAACCCAATATTTGGCGGAATCGGCCGAAGAAATCTGGGTTGCTCCCAATACCCATGCAGCTGTAATTCCCAATGGATATTCTAGCGGCACCCAATTAAATTTTAATCAATGGAAAAAAGCTTGTCAAGAACAAGCCAGCCAATTATTTGGTAAAAACATTTTATTGATTGGAAATGCAGTGGATCCTTTATTGGGCGAAATCCACGATTATTCCTGGGTAAAGGATTTAGCAGAAAAAAACTCAATTAGTCTACTCATCGATGACAGCCATGCTTTTGGTGTTTTGGGCAGGGGAGTTTTTGGAACTTATACTCAATGGCAAAATCCGGCCATCAAGCTTGTAGTCTCTGGTTCCTTAGGAAAGGCACTAGCTTTACCCGCTGGAATTATTTTGGGAAATGAAGAGATAATAGATGCGATCAAGTCAACACCTCTTTATGGGGGAGCATCTCCCGGTTCTCCCGCGCACCTTCATACCTTCATGGAAACTCAATCCATTTATGAAAAATCCAAAAGCCAACTGCAGGATTACTGTGGGATTTTTGCTCAGGAAATTTCAGGATTCAAAGGCATAAAAGGCTCAAGAGATTTTCCGGCTTTCATTATTGATAAAGTTGATTGGGTTTCCAAACTTGAAAATGCAGGAATCATCATATCCTCCTTTCCTTATCCCACCCAAAGCAGTCCACATATCAATCGCATCGTCATTTCAGCTTTTCATGAATTCGATGATCTTTTTTATCTTGTCAATACTCTTTATCAACTTCAAAAGGAATGAAAAAACTATTTTATCTAATTATCCTTTCAATTTTTCTAAGTTCCTGCGATAACCAAAACGATCAACCTTTTCAGGGAGATCTTTCTGATTATCCAATTTTAAAAAGAGTATTAGACTCTGCCGATAAATTCCAAGTTCAAATACTTTATTCCAAAATTGACAGAAATGAACATGGAGTTCCCATGTTTGATACGCATGAATTCAATTTGGATGATGAACGGTATTTCTATCCTGCCTCCACCGTAAAATTGCCGGTAGCCATATTGGCTTTGGAGTGGCTAGAAGAGCAGAATGTGGATAACTTGGATATGAACAGCATCATGCTTGTCGATTCAGTGCGACCTTCTCAAGTGCCTGCTTATGTGGATAAGTCTTCCAAGGACTCTCTTCCAAGCATAGCTCATTACATAAAAAAGATCTTATTGGTTTCCGACAATGATGCCTACAATAGACTTTATGAGCTATTAGGCCAAGATTACATCAATCAAAAATTAGCGGAAAAGGGACTCAATCATACAATCATCAACCATCGATTGAGCTTCCCGGCGAATGAAATTGAAAATCGTTATTTCAACCCAATCAAATTTGTGGATAAAAGCGGAAATATCATTCTCGAGTTACCGGAAAGGGAAAGCAAGGCTATCTATTCAAATCCTGAAAAACCAGTAATCGGAAGAGCTTATTACTCCGGAGATTCTCTGATCAATACTGGAATGGAATTTACGTTCAAAAATAAATTTGCGCTCAGCGATCTACATGGAGTCATTCAGCGGATAGTTTTTCCACAGGCCTTTTTGGAACAGGAGCGATTTCAACTCAATGAGGAGCATAGAAAATTCATTCTGAAATACATGAGTATGCTTCCCAGAGAGTCGGACTTCCCCAGCTATCAAGGGGAGGAATATTATGATAGCTATTCCAAGTTTTTCAAGTTTGGAACAGACAAAAAACCCATTCCCGAACAATTCAGGATTTTCAATAAAACTGGATGGGCTTATGGACATCTGATTGATGGAAGTTATTTCGCAGATTTTGAAAACAATGTAGAATTCATCGTCTCAGCCATTATTTATGTCAATAAAGATGAAACGCTGAATGATGATCAATACGAGTATGAGGAGATTGGGCTTCCATTTTTTACAGAACTGGGGGAATACCTTTATCAGAAGGAGTTGAAAAGAAAAAAAGGAATCAAACCAGATTGGTCTGAGTTGAAATTGAATTATCTCAATAATTAAGATGAAATTTAAACTGATAGAAGGAAAGTTATTTTTCAGGCATTACGCAATTTATGCCCTAATAGTAGCAGTCGTTCAAACTATAGTGAGCTTAGGAAATTACAGGCTGAAATTTGGAATTGATTGGGGGTTTGTTAATGATCCCATGACAATTCCAATAGTTTGTTTTTATTGGGTTGGGTGGATGGCCTTTTGTTATTTGGTTTTTTGGAGACTTAACCCTGCTTATCGAGAAAAAATTAAGAGTAAGCATCAAAAAAAAGATTGACTTATCCACAATTTTTCAGCTAGGAGTAACTCTGCATTTTGACTAAAGGGTGTGGATAACTCCCTCCCAATGAAATTCCTAAGTCTCTCAATTCCTTGGTTGTCAATTCCCAAGGGTGGTGAATGTCAAAGCCTTTAATGGATTTTAGCTCTGGAATCCATAGCCGAACATAATCCCCGTTTCGATCATAATTTTTTCCTTGTCGAAGGATATTGAAATAGCGGTTTTCTCTGGGATCATTTCCTACACCACCCACATACATCCAGTTTCCCCAATTGGAGCAAACGTCATAATCTATCAACATACTTTCAAAATAACTGGCTCCCCAAGTCCAGTCTATCCCAAAATCATTGACCAAAAAACTGGCGACATTCTGTCTCCCACGATTGGACATGAATCCCGAATATTTCAACTCACGCATATTGGCGTCTACAAAAGGGACTCCTGTCAACCCCTCACACCAGCGCTCGAATAGAGCACTATCTCTTCTCCAGGAGTCCTCTTGTTTTTTTATACCTCCAATTTGAAATATTTGATTGCCATGTTTTTTGCTGATGAACCTGAAATAATCTCTCCAGATCAATTCAAAAATGAGCCAATAAGTACTTTGATTCTTTTTGCGCTCCTTTTCGTAGCGTTTTACCTCTTCAAAAATGGTTCTTGGAGAAATACAACCTAAAGCTAACCAAGGCGAAAGCTTAGAACTGTAATCTCCTCCAATCAATCCATTTCTGGTTTCTTTATACGTTTTCAGAAGATCTTTTTCCCATATATAGGACTGGATTCGCCCTAAACCGGCACTCTCTCCACCATTTAACTCCATCACCGCTCTGGGCTCGGTCTCAGGTTCCTCCAGTCCATATGTTTTCAGGTCTGGCAATACTCCAGACATGGGCAACAAATCTTCTGCTGGAAAATTAATTTTATCGGGTTTGGGAAAAGTAGGCCTGATTGAAGCCATCTTTTCCACAGCTTTTCTAAATGCTGTAAATACTTCTGGCACTTGGGAAACAGGGAAGGGCAAATCCTCTATATGATACAGGGTGCTGATCCAATAGGACTCTGTAGCAATTCCTTTTCCCCAAGCAGCCTGATCCAAAGCTTCATCTACCTTTTTTTCTTCATCAGTTACTTCCTCTGAATAAAAAATAGCGTCCGCTTTAACGCGACTGGCTAGGGTGATCAACTCTACTTCTGGTTTCCCTCTTAGAAGAATCAAATCGGCCCCAGTTTCTCTTAAATTTTTCCTCAAATCCAATACAGATTCAAATAAAAACTTGGCTCTGAAGGGACCTGTTTTTGAAAAACCGAGTTCAGTAGCTTCGAAATGTCTGGGGTCAAAACAATACACCGGGATCACCTCTTTGGCCATAGCCAAAGCTTGATGCAAGGTCTCATTGTCTGTCAGACGCAGATCATTTCTAAACCAAACTATCGCTCTTTGATACTTCATGATTGTTGAACAGGCTTTTTAAGGCAAGTGTTTGAGATATTTTTAAAATTCATTTTTCCCTATTTTCTTTAAATTCAAGAAAATTTAAACTCATCATGAAAATCTCCCATTTCATTTGTTTTCTATTCCTGTTCATCCCAATAATAAACTTTGCACAAAGCCTGCAAGAAAAACTGGGCTATGCTGCGGAAGACAAATTATTGATCATTCATGGTGATGATGTAGGCGTTTCCCATTCACAAAACCTGGCAACTTTTCAAGCTATTCAAAATGGACTGGTAAGCTCCACCAGCATGATGGTTCCGGCAGCATGGTCTAAAGAGGTAGCTGAATTGGCCAAAAGCATCAAAAACCCGGACATAGGAATTCATATTACGCTGACCAATGAATGGCTTCATTATAATTGGGGACCGGAAGCTGGGAAGACAGATGTTCCCGGTCTCGTCAATCCACTCGGGCATATGTTTCCAAGTTGCGCAGAGGTAGCTCAAAACGCGAGTCCTGAACAAGTAGAAAAGGAAGTCAGAGCTCAAATAGAAAGTGCCAAATCCATGGGAATAGATGTCACCCATCTCGATTCCCATATGGGTTGCATGTTTTATGGACAGCCGGAATATATGAGGATTTATGTAAAGCTGGCTTTGGAATACAATATCCCGGCGATGATTAATCAGGAAATTTATAAGGGATTAATTGAACCCAATCCTGCACTATTTGAAGGCTTGGAAGTCCAAAAACTTCCCATCATTGACCAGATTATCATGGCTGATGAAAAAGCTTATGCAAATGGTATGGAAGAGTTTTACACGGATGCATTGAAAAATTTACCGGCTGGAGTGCATGTGCTCTTATTGCACTTAGCCTTTGACGATGCTGAGATGAATGCAGTTACTTCGGGTCATGATTCATTTCACGCACCCTGGAGACAAAAGGATTATGACTTTTTCACCAGTGAGCAGGCTAAAAAATTATTGGAAGAACAGAACATTAAATTGATCACTTGGAAAGAAATTGGAAAGCTTCTTTAAAATGAAAATTATAATGAAAAAGACTTTTACCTATCTCATTTTTTGTCTGGCTCTAATCTCCTGTTCGGAAACTCAAGATCCCTTTTCTCTAATATTTGAGGACTTAGAGTCCCAAAAAGGGCTTGCAGGAAAGAAAGCCTATTTAGCATCTCCATTTACAGCTGCTGGCGACAGAGTATATCTGATCGGAAATCAAGACGGTAGCTTTCCCGATATGGGCTGGCATGTAGAAGGCGAAATGGGAGGAATCTGGATGCATCCCATCAAATTAATGGATGGCTTTAGTGCCCAAATTCAAATTGGAGATCAAAAAAGCTGTTTGGAAAATGCAGAAGCTTTTATGAATTACCCATTTTCCAACCTGATAGAATATGACTTATCCACATTAGGGCTGAAGGTAGAGAGGCTTCATTTTGTGCCAGATGGAAAGGAAGGAATGGTGGTTTTATATAGAATTAAAAATGTGGATAAGTCCGAAAAGTCCATCTCTTTTAATTGGAGCGCAAAAGTTGATTTGATGCCAGTTTGGCTCGGCGAGAGAAGCGGGATGATCGATCAAGAAGATCAGGTCAATTTTGATGAAATGAGTCAAACCTTCTGGGCCAAAGACTTGGGAAATGACTGGTATGTTTCCTGGAAGACAGATCCTAAATTCCAAGTCAGTCCTGTTGCCAATAGCTGTGAATTTGAATCTAAAGGAAAAGGACTCGCCTCCACATTTAGTACAGAGTTGAGTATCCCTGCTGATGGTGCTATAATTTTCCCTGTTTTTATAGCCGGCTCCACCAATAGTCAACTCCAAGCTTTTTCCACCTTGGCAGAAATTCAGGAAAACCTGGCTGCTGATTGGTTTAGTAAAAAAGAGCGATATCAACTTTTGAAATCAACAGCACAGATTCAAGTTCCAGATCAGGAATTACAAGAAGCTTTCGAGTGGGTAAAATATAACACAGACTGGCTCGTGCGTGACGTTCCTGAAATAGGCAGAGGTTTTGGTGCAGGATTGCAGGATTATCCTTGGTTTTTTGGCGTAGACAGCGAATACACCATACAGGGATTACTTGCTACGGGCAGAAAAGAATTGGTTTATTCCACTCTAGAACTTATCCACAATTTGTCTGAAAAAACCAATGGCAATGGAAGGATTATCCATGAAGCCTCCACGAATGGAGTGGTATTCAATCCGGGAAATATTAATGAAACGCCTCAGTGGGCATCCACTATTTGGGAGGTTTACCGATGGACAGGCGATAGAGAGTTTTTGGAAAAATACTTTCCATCAGTTGAAAAAGGGCTTACATGGCTTTTGGAGGAAAATGATTCAGATGGAAATCTCCTAGCGGATGGCTATGGCATGATGGAAATCCACGGGCTGGAATCTGAAATGATAGATGTAGCGGCTTACAGCTACAAAGCTTTTGCAGATGCTGCTCAAATAGCTGAAATTTTAGGAAAAAAAGCCCTTTCTGAAAGTTATCAACAAACTGCAGATGCGCTGGCTGAAAAAATCAACGCCGAATTTTGGGTGCCCGAGTTTGGAAGCTATGCCGATTTTATAGGAACTGCAGATGAGGCCATACACCTGATTGATGGAGCCATTATTCGGGCAGATACTTTGAATAAGCCTTGGGCTGTGGAAGAATTAAAAGCTACTAAATCAAAGTTATCCACATTACCAAAGGATCAAAAACAGGGATTTGTATTGTATCATAATTGGGTCGTCAATACTCCAATGGAGGTCGGAGTGGCCGATCCTGAAAAAGCCCAAATCGCCTTAAAAACAGGAAGAAAATATACCAATCCCTTTGGAGTTTTTGTGACTGGCATAGATAGAGATGAAAGTGCTGAGCTGGAAGAAGGTTCTTTTACGGGGAGCAAAGTATTCTCCTATACCGGTGCGGTGATGACATTGCCAACAGGGGTGTCTGCAATTGGAGAAAACAATTATGGGAATCCAGACCAGGCTTTAGATTATCTAAAAAGAATGACAAGAAGTTTTGGATTTGCCTTACCCGGATCAATCTACGAGGTTTCTCCCGACTATGGAATGTTTACCCAAGCTTGGAACTTGTATAGCTATGCGATTCCGATTGTCACCCAGTTTTTTGGGATAAAGCCATATGCTGGAAATAAAGTTATCCACATCCGTCCTCAGATGCCAAGTGATTGGGAAGAAGCCAAAATTGAGCGAGTAAAGGTTGGTGAAAATGAGATCACTGTAACCTATGAGAAAAAAGGAAAGAATCTGATCATAGAGGTCAATCAGAGCCAGAAAAAGTGGGGGCTTTCAATTGAGATTCCTGAGAGTTATGAACAAGTAAAAGTCTTAGGCAAGGAAGTCAGCAGCGATACTCAAAACGGATATCGTAGAATTTTGATGACTGGGGAAAAGGTGAGGGTGGAAGCTTTCTAGAAAAAAAGCTTCCTTATGCTTTACATATTCAACCAATAATTCAACTTCAACACCAAACTTCTTTGCTTAGGGATGAAATCACCCGGAAAATAATTGTCTGTGTACACCACAAAGAAATCGGAAACAGGTGCATATCTCCACTGCAACCTGGTATTGATATTCAGGTTGTCTATCTGGTTGTTGTACTGAATAAAGGTTGTCCAGAATAGGTTTTTGCTAAATGTCAGATCGATTCTTGGACCCACTAGAAGCAAATTCGCATCGTTTTGAGGTTCTGGCAGTCGGATCTGATTGTAAGAGAAATTCATGGAGATATTTGCTGTATAGCCCATTCTGATGGCCATCTCACTTCGAATGGAAGCAATATTTCCTGTAAAATATTCTCCAAACTCACTTCGAAGAGAGAAATTAAAAGGCAATCTCGGGTTACTTCTAAAATCAATCCCAAATCTCTGGGTACTGTAATCAGTACCTGCAGCAAGTCTTTCTCCACCTGTTCGAGTAGGATCAAATGGACTGAAAAGATAGACATAGCTATAGGTGTTGGAAAAAGTCAGCTGCGCAAGAGACTGAAATCTAATTTCATAACTCAGCTCTATATCTCTATCAGTCATCCCCAATCCATCATTCCACAGATATTCAAAATCAATTTTAGGTCCATGACGATTGATATATTTACTCTTCGGGAAGAAGCTGTAAGAAAGATCTGGGTTCAGTCGCTTATAATCTGTTCTCGGAGTAAACCCCACTTCTGGATTATAATTTTCACCTATATCCAAATAGCTAAAGCTCCAGTTCCAATGTAAGTCATTATATAAGATGTAGGCATTGAAAGTTCCGGTTTCATCACTTACTCCCTTTTCAAATGTCCTATGATAAAAGGCCTTTCCTGTCCATCTGTTATCGGCTGATGCCAAATTGTATTCCAAGCCCACTAGACGATTATAATCATCGGGATTAAAAAGACCTTGTTCATTTTCTGCAGCCAAAGACTCTCTATCAACTACGATTAAGCCTATGTTTGAGCGATTGAACACCTTTTTTTGCAATGCAAGTACGCTGAAATTTTTACCATTAATTCCTGCCTGCTCATCATTGGCGGTTTGCATATTCATCAAGCCTACCCGCCAATCATCTGTGATTTTACCACTCAATCTGGCTCCGTAAATAATTTTATTCTGGACATTTTGTCCAGTATTCTCATCTCTATCCACTCCAATTCTTCTGGAAAAGAAAGGCCTTGCCAATGGATGTCCGAAGCTGGCAAACAAGTCACCATTTTCGAGGAAAAACTGCCTTCTTTCCGGGAAAAATATTTCAAATCTATCTAAGTTAGTGACCTGCTGGTCCACTTCCACTTGAGAGAAATCCGGATTAAAAGTAAGGTCTAAATTCAACGCAGGGCCGATCCCAATTTTCGCATCACCGCCCACCGCTGGAGTCATATTTTCTGACGTTCCTTCCAGATAATTTTTAGAAGTTCTTCCGGCTACATAAGGTATAATAGAAACATTCGCAGATTTCTTGCGAAGTGGTTCTTCAAAAATCAGCTTTCTGCTAAAAGCTGTGGATATAATAGAGAAGTTTCTCGGAATAGGGGCCCATGTACTTCTTTCTCCCAAGTGACTGTCAATTCGGTAAAAGTTGACATTCCAATTTTGGGCACCATCCTGAAATCTCAACGTGGAGAGAGGAATGATTGCCTCCACTTGCCAATGATTCTCAAAAATTGTTGCCTTCGCATACCATTTGTTATCCCAAGCCAAATTTAGATCGTCACCTCTAGCTCCACCATTTGCCAAAAGAGCTTCTCTTTGAACCCCGTAAGGATTGACGCCAAATTGGAAGGCATTGGTTTTATCATTGAACGTATCAAATACAAAGCTGATCCCATCGTTTTGCTCTCCTCTATAGTCCCTCCTCAAAGAGGTAGAAACATATTTGCGAGGTCCTGTATTTTCCATGACCGCGGCTATGTATATATTTTGATCATCAAATGCGATCTTCACTCTGCTTTGCGCTTGAGCTTGACTGGTATCAGAAGGAAAATATTGGGTAAAATTAGAGTTCCAACCCTCAGGACCCCAGATTTCTTCATCTAGGATTCCATCCAAAACAATGGGTTCACTGGTTTTGAAAGCGAAGGCATTGGGAGCTTGCTGAGAATATGCAGCAGAGCATAGCAGCAAGGACCCAAACAAAATGATAGTTTGGCTTATTCTCATGGTTTAGTCGATGCCACAAAATTAGAATTGTTTGAAGCTTTGACTCTGAGAATTTTACAAATGGTAAGATGTGATGCTTATCGTTTTTCAGCGGGTACCAAAGGCAGTTAGCACCAAGTTTCTGGGGCCTGCATTTCGCCTAAATTCACATATATATATTCCCTGCCAAATTCCTAAGGATAGTTTTCCACCAGAAATCGGAATTTGAAGGCTGGAATCGAAAAAACTGGCTTTAATGTGAGCAGGCATATCATCCGGACCTTCATAAGTGTGGATAAACCGTGGATAAGTTTCCGGAATCAATTCATTTACAAAGGTTTGGAAGTCTTTTCTGACAGTAGGATCAGCGTTTTCATTGATAGTCAGGGCAGCTGAAGTATGCTGGATAAAAACCTGCAAAAAACCGACTTGAAATTGTTCAATTTCAGGAATGGCAGCCTCTATTTTTTCAGTAATTAAATGATAGCCTTGTGGATAATTGGGCAAACGTAATTTTTTCTGAAAAAACTGACTCATATCGGCAAGTTAAAAAAATATGCTTTTAGTATCGCTCGTCTTTTCAAATATCAATGTAGGTCCATCACATGCTCCCCATGAACCCAATAACCTTCCATCAGAATCCCAGGAAAAATACTCTTGACCTGAAAAACAGGTGTGGATCAGTTGCCTATTACTAGGATTGTCACGGCTCAAAAGCACGGACTCTTCGTCATAATTCAACAACAAAAATAAATTGTCATTATTCTCTTCGATCTTAAACTTACCGGAAAGCACATAATCACCAATGTTTTTAACAAAAGAACTGTCTTTCTTAAATCGGTAAACATAGGTAGTATCCGTCTGATCATAAGTCTTTACGTCTCCAGGGTTGAGGCAAAAGTTGCAAAAAGATTCTGTTAGCGCCCATTCTTCCCAATCAGACTTGTCAGGATTAATCGCTTCAGTGCAAGAAGAAAGGGCCAACAATGAAGTAAGGAGAAAACAGCAGAATTTATTCATGATAACACTAGTTATGAAGTCATTACGCTTTTAAGCTCTAATCTGATACAGTCATTAGATCTTTTTCACAGAATTGACTAACACACCCATAGGTTCAATACTTATCAAGACCTGATCTCCTTCCTCCAGCGTAAAATTATCAGGAACAATTCCTGTACCTGTCATCAAAAAGCAACCAATAGGAAATGTATTTGCTCTGAATAACCAATCGGCCAATTCCTGTGGTTTCCGTTTTAATTGTGTCAAATTGGTTTTTCCTTCAAACTGGGTTTTTCCTCCTCTTTTTATTTCCAATTTAATTTCAGTTTCCTTTTCCAACTGATTTCCAATCCAAATACATGGACCTATGGAAGCACAACCTTGATAAACTTTAGCTTGGGGTAGATACAGTGGATTTTCACCTTCTATACTCCGACTGCTCATATCATTTCCGATTGTAAAGCCCTGGATTTTTCCGGAAGGTGATAAAAGTAAAGTCAATTCTGGTTCGGGAACATCCCAAGAGGAGTCCTTTCTGATATTCACGGCAGAGCCGGGATTAGAAACTCTAGATGCGGTTGCTTTAAAAAAAAGTTCTGGCCTATCGGCTGCATACACTTTATCATAAAAATCAGCCCCACCTGAATCTTGAGACTCTTCCATTCTTGCAGTTCGGCTTCGGTAATAGGTGACACCTGCAGCCCAAACTTCCTGGTTCCCCATTGGAGCCAAGATTTCCTCACTTAATAACTCCTCTGCTTTGGAGGAGGAGATACTTTCCCAGTTTTTGGACTCATTACTCAACAGAGATTTTAAATTTTCTCTACCCAATAAATGATCCCAGTCTAATTCTGGGCCGAGCAAATACGATTGATCTACTTCTAAAAGGGTTGCTGATGCTAATTTATATAGTTTCATAGTTAGGCTATAGGTTTATGAAAAGCTGAGAATCAGAATAAATGCAATGAAAGCAGGAAAGGCCTGAAACCAAAAGATTTTTTTAGAAACGGTGTATGCCCCGAAAATTCCTGCAACTACGATAAATCCCAGAAAGAATATTCGAACAGAAATCGACAGCTCATTTACCAGAAAAAAGGACCAAATAAGGCCAGTAGCAACAAAGCCATTATATAAACCTTGATTTGCGGCAAGAGACTTGTTGGTTTTGAAGAACTCCTTAGATCCTCCGAAAACCTTTCGGCCAAAACTTTCCCAAGCAATAGACTCCATCCAAAAGAAAAATAAGTGCTCAACTGCTATCAAGCTGATTATTATGGAGATTAAGACTTGCATATCCGTTTTTTCCTGAATTTACAGATATTTTGGGGCATTGAGGAAAGCTTGATTCCAAATCAGAGTAAAATCATTTGCCTATCTTTAAGGCCTGAATTATATGGATAAACTTCAACTTCCTGCTGCATTTCAAACTCAAATGAGAGAGTTAATCGGAAACGAAGAATATGACGTTTTCGAAAAGGCTATTGATCAAGATAGTAGAAGTTCTATTCGCCTCAACCCATTCAAAAAATTCAAGCTTCAATATCAAGCTTCGCCTGTTCCCTGGTCTAAGCAAGGATATTTTTTGGAAGAGCGCCCTTCCTTTACTTTAGACCCGAGTTTTCATGCTGGGGCTTATTATGTTCAGGAAGCATCTTCTATGTTTATTGAACATATTTTACAAAGCCTACAGATACCGAAAGGAATCTACCTGGACTTGGCGGCAGCCCCGGGGGGAAAGTCAACCTTATTAAGCACCTACCTAGGTCATGAAGGCCTTTTGGTGGCCAACGAAGTAATACAAAGCCGTTCCCAAATTCTAAAAGAGAATATCATCAAATGGGGTTTGGGAAATACGGTGGTTAGCAATAATGATCCCGAGCACTTTGAGCCTCTGGAGGGATTCTTTGATCTCGTTTTGGTGGATGCCCCTTGCTCCGGAGAAGGCATGTTTCGAAAAGATCCACAGGCTAGAACAGAGTGGTCCCCGGATCATGTGCAACTTTGCTCATCTAGGCAAAAAAGAATCATGGACAAAGCCGGTGCACTCACTGCGGCTGATGGCTATTTGATTTATAGTACCTGCACCTTTAATGAAGCGGAAAATGAGGAGATGATTCGGTTTATGATTTCTGAATTTTCCTATGAACCGGTTAGAATTCCTCTCAATGAAACATGGAATATTCGGGAAAGCCAAGTAAAAACCGAAGAAGGGACTTTTTACGGCTATCGTTTTTTCCCGCATTTAGTGGAAGGAGAGGGCTTTTTTATTACAGTTTTCAAGAGGCCAGGAGATGCTTTTTCTCTTTCTCCGGGAAAAATTAAGGATTTCAAGCATCCTTTTCTGAAAGAAGTCAGTCCAAAAGAATCTCAGGCTTTGGATGAGGAATTAGGTTTTCAACCTTCAGGACAATACTATCAGCTAAATGACTCCTATTTTAGAATTGAATCTACTTGGAAGGCCTATTTTGAAAAAATTAGCCAGCATTTAAGCATCCGGTATTTCGGGGTTGAATTAGGAAAAAAACAGAAAAACGACTGGATCCCATCTGCCGAGTGGGCTTTATCCACATTACCCAAAAATGGCTTCAATTTGCTCAATGTCAATTTGGCTCAAGCGCTGGATTTTTTGAGGAAAAAAGATTTGGAGATAAATGAGATTCCCTTGGGCTGGGTCCTGATTTGTTATCAAGATCTGCCTTTAGGCTGGATCAAAAACCTGGGCGGGCGAAGCAATAATTACTATCCAAAAGAATGGAGAATTCGGACGCTTTAATCAGCCTTCTATAATTCGGTTTTTCAGCGCTTTTTGAACTGCTTCCATTTTATTATGAACCTGCAGTTTGCTGTAAATATTCTCCAGATGTTTTCTAACCGTTTTCGGAGAAATAAAAAGATTTTCCCCAATCTGATTATAATTCAACCCTTTAGCAGTTTGCTCTAAGATTTCTGTTTCCCGGGCTGTCAGCTTGACCTCTATATTTTTATCGTCAAACTGAGGAGGATTTCTCAACAATTTCAAAGTTTTCAGAGCAATGGATGGAGTCATCGCTGCCCCTCCATCTAAGGTGTCGATTATTCCCTGATAGAGTTCCGGTGGATTCACTTCTTTGAGAAAATATTCATTTGCACCTGCCTGGATTGCCCTAAAAATGTTTTCGTCGTTGTCGAAAACCGTCAACATTATAGTCTTGATTTGGGGATACTTTTGAGAGAGGACCTCCACCGTTTCAATACCATTTTTTTTAGGCATTTCAATGTCCATCAACACAAGGTGGATATTGGAGTTTTTCTCCAATTTTTCTAAAAACTCTTCTCCATCTGAAGCATGAAACTTCACCTCAAGATCCGGATAAAAGGATAATTTTTCCAAAATCGCCTTCAGCAAAAATGAATTATCCTCAGCTATTGCAATTCTAATGGCCATAATTGATGAATTAATCAATCATTATTTCTGTGCCCTTATCAGGGGCAGTATTTACTTTCATAGATCTACCGATTCTGCTTGCTCTTGTCTTCATGGTGCCAAGTCCATTGCCGAAAGGGTTGGTCTCACTGATTCCAGACCCATTATCTTTGACCACAAGGCGGACCTTATCCATGCCTTGAATAATTTGAATCTGCACCTTGCTCGCTTGAGCATACTTAATCGAATTATTCAATGCTTCCTGAATTATTCTATAAAAATTTACGCCTTCCAAAGAATTTAATCGATGACCCGCATCCACATTTTCGTCTATAATTAATTCAAAGTCTGTGTCAGGACAAGACTCCTTGGCCTTGGCTATCAAATTTGAAACACGGCCTCTCAGGTCTTCAATGGTCATACTGTCCTTGTTCATGGCCCAGATAGTATCTCTCAACTCATTGACTGTCTCCACTGTAAACCCTGAAATCTGATCAATTTTTTGAGCCATTTTCTCTTTTGACAATTCGACAAATTTCAAGTTATTTAAAGAAGACACGATAAAGGTCAACTGGGAACCGATATTATCATGTAGATCCAAAGCAATTTCATCCCTTTGTGTCTTCAGTCTTTTTTGGGTTTCCTGCTCTGCATAGATGGCTTGCAATTTTGCTTCCTGTCTGAGGTGACGATTTTTTGTCTTTTGCCTATAGTAGATAAAAAAGCCTATCCCCAAAGACAGTAATAAAAACACCAAAAGCATCAAAAGTTGATTATTCCTATTTTCGACTAATAGTTCATTTTCTGCCAAAGCAGCTCTTGATTCAGCTAAAGCCCTTTCTTTTTGCTCTACTTCGTACCGAGCTTCCATCTCACTCATTGCCATCAGCCTTTCTTCCTGAAAGATGGTGTCTTTTAGGGCACTGTATTGTTCCAAAAAGCCCATGGCCTTGGGCAAGTCTCCTTTCGCCTTATGAAATCTATATTCTTCAAAAAGGTAGTCTCTTTTCTTCTCAGTCGAGCCACTTAGAGCCACATAGTAAGCTGCACTATCCATCAAGGAGCGAGCTCCACTATAATTCCCTAGATTATAAGCGATGTTGGCCAAATTGGTGTAATTGGTAGCTAATCCGTAGGCAGGATACCCATCTTTCTGATTGAGTTTCAAGGCAATTTCTATCCACTTTTTGGCTTCATCGTACCTTTCCTGCTTAATGAGTGTGTTACCAATATTATTAAAAGTGAAAATGACACGCATGCTGTCCAAATTCTCCATATCATCAATTATTTTGAAGTGGTAGAATAAGGCACTATCAGGTTTGCTCCAATCGTCAAAGTTGATCGCTATACTATTCAGCGCGAATGCTCGGTAAATTGGGTTTGCTTTGGAATATTTATCTAAAATTTCAATGGCCCTTTTTCCATATTCAACACCTTTGGAATAATCCTCCATATCATGATGGATTACTGCAATATCCAAAAGGTGATAAGCCAAATTATTGGAATCAGCGGAAACCAGTGAAAAGTCAATTCCATCCTGCGCATGATTCAAGGCTAGATCAAATTGGCCCGCTGCCTGATCAATTCTAGTCAGTCTGATATATGCTAGGGAAATTAATTCGGGATTCAGCGATGGGTCTATAAACTCTATACTCTTTGAAAAAGCACGCTTAGCCTCCATATTTTTTCCTTGAAGGTTAAATTTCTCCGCTACAAAATAAAAGTAAATTCCAGAGTCAGCTTTAGACTTTAATTTACGCTGGGCTTCCTTTAAATAATTATCAGCAGAATCCAGGTTGGAATAAATCCTTCCTAACTCTTTTTTCAGTTCTTTATTTTGACTGAAAGAGTCAATAGAAATAAAGGATAGAAGAAATAGAAAAATGATTCGCATACAAACTATTAAATAGTATTTCAATATAAAAAAAATGCCTTTGACTCCTAAGAATCAAAGGCTAAAAGCTTTAATCAGACTTCTGATTAGCCATATATCTCTTCTAAGATCTGCGCTAATCTCACACTTGCAGCGACCATCCTTTCTTCAGCTACGTGATAATATTGATACATATAGCTATAGCTGATTCTCTTATTTTCCGGCAAATCATACACCATAGGTCTTAAGCTTACCGCTTCCTTCAACCAATCCTGCATGCTTGCAGACTGATAATGTCTTTGCAATTCAGGTGTGATTCTTCTGTATAGTTCATTGGCAATTTCAGAATAACTCATGCCCTGTCTTTCAATCATTCCGCTATCCCAAAGTGCATGTAGGTTGGTTGGGTTTCCAAAAAATTCAATCTTCACATCATTTCCTCCACGGTCTTCCCCAGTTCCAACATGAAGTGGCTGATGAATATCTTCCACCATATGAATTAACATTTTTAACTTTTCTGCTTCTTGCTGCGGAGTTAATCCACCTGCTTTCAATTCATTTTTCAAGCGCTGAATAGCCTCGTAAGCATCTCCGCCTTTTTCCTGATGTGCAGGGTCATATTCTCCGTTTTTGCTTGTTAAATAGTGCCAAGTAGTGGCATAATTGAAAGTGCTATCTGACCTGATTTCATCCATCCAGGTGCCACTGCGAGCTATGGACATTGGGTAAATGATTTTTTCCACCCTCTTCACGGTGGATTCTTTCATCTGCCTTTGGGCCATTAGGCCAATCAAATAATGTCCCAACTGACCCCAGGCAAAGCTTTGGGTAGATACTAAGGAAAAAAGCAGGATAATACCTGCTATTCTGAATCTTTTCATTCTTTTATGAGTATTTGTCTTTTTGCTTCAATGAAATCTTTAGAAACTGAATTCTATATTCAAATTTAGCTTTGCTAAATGATTAAAATGTCAACTCAGTATTAAGCTTTTTGAAGTTCTGCCACAGCCAACCAGGCCATCAATCCGGCACCAATTTCCAAAGCATCTTCCTCTATATCAAAAGTAGGTGTGTGAACACCCGATACTATTCCCTTGTCTTCATTTCGGGTTCCAAGGCGGTAAAAGCAACCGTCAATTTCCTGAGAATAATAGGCAAAATCCTCAGCTGCCATCCAGATATCCAAATCTATGACATTCTCTTCACCTAAATATTCCTTGGCCGCCTCTGTGGCTCTAGCGGTTAATTTAGGGTCATTTTGCAAAAATGGGTAGCCTTTTCTGATTTCAAAGTCGACTTCTCCACCCATGCCCTCCACGATTCCTTTTGCGATTTGAAGCATTTTTTGGTGAGCCTTCGCTCTCCATTCTTCATTCAAGGTTCGAAAAGTGCCCTGAATTTTCACCTCATTTGGAATCACATTAGTAGCTCCTAAAGCTTCCACTCTACCAAATGAAAGTACCGAAGGAATTTTAGGGCTTGCAACTCTGCTGATCACTTGTTGCAAAGCAACAATCATATGGGAAGCAATCAATACCGGATCGATTAGGGTTTCCGGCATAGCTCCATGTCCTCCTTTACCTTTCACAGTGACATAAAGCTCATCTGCAGAAGCCATATAGATGCCTTGACGAAACCCAACTTTTCCTGCTGGAATGAAAGGCATCACATGCTGACCAATTATACCATTGGGACGTGGATTATTCAAGGCTCCATCTTTGATCATGTAAGATGCACCGCCTGGGGCAACTTCCTCACCAGGTTGAAAAATAAGCTTGATGGTACCTTCAAATTGGTCCTTTACCTCGTTTAGGATTTTGGCAGCACCCAACAAAGATGCTGTATGTGCATCATGCCCACAAGCATGCATTACCCCTGGATTTTGGGACTTATAAGGAACCTCGTTTGCCTCAATAATAGGCAAGGCATCCATATCTGCACGAAGCGCAATTACTTTTTTATCCGGGTTTTTCCCTTTGATCAAAGCAGTCCACCCCGTTGTCGCTTTTTGTTCCAAGCTTTCAATTCCTATTTCTTCCAGTTTAGACTTAACAAATTTTGCAGTCTCGTACTCTTGATAGGATAATTCCGGATGGGAATGGAGGTGACGTCTATTTTGAATTACTTCTTCTTTATACGCTTTGGCAAGCGATTTAATTTTGTCCTTCAACATCATTGCTTTGGCTTGGCACAGTAAATTCTTTCCTCAAGATTCGATCTTGAATAATCCGTGCCGATGGGAATTCAGTTTTGATCAGATGGTAAGTCTTCAATGCTTCCACCTTGTAGGCATATTTTCCAACTTTCACCAAGTACCGCGGCTGCTCATATTGAATGGCTGGCTTAACATCAGGGAAAAGCATGCTGATTTTCTCCTGGGTTTTAAATGCCAAATCTCTATCCAAGCCTGAATAAACCAACACCTTATATCCATTGAAATACGGTTCGGATTTATTCTTGTCATACTGCTGCTTGGCGATTTGCTCAAGTTGATTGTCAATCGCCTGAGGAGAAGTGGCTGGTTCGGGTGCTTTTTGTGCTTCTTTCCTTTCCTCAAAGTTAGGATAGGAAGGCAGCGAAGCGCTTAAATCTTCAGAGTAGTTTTCATAAGAAGATGCACTATCTACTGCAGAGCTAGATGTTTTGCAAGAAGCTGCAACAATCAAAAGCACTAATAACCAGACAACTCTCATAAGGATTAATTATCGATGATTACACATTTTCCTTCCTGCACATCCTGTTCCACACTTTTATACTTGACATCCTCTTTGAGGGTTCCGTTCGTGTATTGAACAGTCACACGATCATTTCTTCCATAAGTCTTTTCAGACTTTCTTGGAGCCACAGCTTGAGGGGCCTGTCTTCCTGCAGAAGCAGCTGCCGCCGCAGCTCTATTTGCACCAGGGTTCAAGGAGCTTGAAACCTCTGCTTTGGAAGCCTGAACTTGTGGTTCAGGTGCTCTTTGAGCCTGTGCTTGCTGAACTTGAGAAGGATCTTGCTTTGGCAAATCAGCTCTGGTCAGGAATGAAACCATATCTTCATTCAATTTGCCAATAAATCGCTTGAACATCTCAAATGCCTCAAACTTATAAATCAACAATGGATCTTTTTGTTCATATACGGCATTCTGAACGGACTGCTTTAAGTCATCCATATCCCGTAGATGTTCTTTCCAGTTTTGATCGATGATGGCCAAAGTGACATTTTTCTCCAAAGATCTAATCAACTCATTTCCTTCCGAGCTGAGCATTTTTTCCAAATTCACGACCACTCCAATCTGCTTGATGCCGTCAGAAATAGGAACCATGATATCCTTCACGGTAGCACCTCTTTCTTCCTGTACCCTTCTTAAAATCGGAAGAGCAGTAGTAATGATCTGTTGGTTTTTCTTTTGGTAACTTTCAAAAGCAGCCTCATACAGCTCCTGAGTCAAAGTAGAAGCATCTTTGGACTTGAGGTCATTTTCAGAGATTTGGTAGTCAAGACCCAAAGAGGTGAAAATATTCATGCGAAGATTTTCCAAGTCTTCTGTGGACTTGCCCATCTCCACAATGCTTTCACAGACATCATAAAGAATATTTAAAATATCTAGTTCCAAACGCTCTCCTTTGAGGGCATTTCTTCTTCTCTTGTACACCACTTCCCGCTGGGAATTCATCACGTCATCGTATTCCAATAGACGCTTACGAGTACCGAAGTTATTTTCCTCCACTTTTCTCTGAGCTCTCTCAATGGACTTGGTAATCATAGAGTGCTGAATAACCTCTCCTTCTTCCAATCCCATTCTATCCATGAGTTTAGCAATTCTGTCAGATCCGAAAAGTCTCATCAGGGAATCTTCCAGGGAAACAAAGAACTGGGATGAACCCACATCTCCTTGACGACCTGCACGACCTCTCAACTGACGATCTACTCGTCTGGATTCGTGACGCTCAGTACCAATAATGGCCAAACCGCCTGCCTTTTTTGATTCTGGACTCAACTTGATATCTGTACCACGACCCGCCATGTTAGTAGCGATGGTAACTGTACCTGCTTTTCCTGCCTCAGCCACTACATCAGCTTCTTTCGCATGTTGCTTGGCATTCAATACTTGATGCGGGATTTTTTTCAGAGTCAGCATTCTGCTCAACACCTCAGAAATTTCAACCGAAGTGGTACCCACCAAGACTGGTCTACCTTGGGCAACCAATTCATTGATCTCGTCTACAACAGCATTGAATTTCTCTCTTACCGTTTTATAAACTTTATCCTCTCGGTCGTCTCTTTGAATAGGTTTGTTTGTTGGGATTACTACCACATCCAACTTATAGATTTCCCAGAATTCTCCAGCTTCAGTCTCTGCCGTACCGGTCATACCTGCCAGCTTGTGATACATTCTGAAGTAATTCTGAAGAGTAATAGTTGCGTAGGTCTGAGTAGCGTCTTCTACTTTCACATTTTCTTTCGCCTCAATCGCCTGGTGTAAGCCGTCAGAATATCTTCTGCCTTCCATCACACGACCAGTTTGCTCATCGACAATCTTCACCTTGCCATCCACTATGATGTACTCGGTATCACGCTCAAACATACAATAAGCTTTCAAAAGCTGATTGACAGTATGAATACGTTGAGCTTTTACCCCGTAGTCCTTAATCGCCTCTTCTTTCCTTACAAGCTTTTCTTTTTCATCAATACTTTCATCCTTTTCAAGATCAGCAATCACCACTCCGATATCCGGCATGATGAAGAAGCTAGGGTCTTCATTTTTGGTGGTCATGGTTTCGATTCCACGATCAGTCAGATCGACCACATTGCTTTTTTCATCAATTGTAAACAAAAGCGGTTCGTCTGCCTCAGGCATATTTCGCTTATTATCCTGGAGATAATAATTTTCGGTTTTCTGTAAAACCACGCGAATTCCCGGCTCAGAAAGATATTTGATCAAAGGCTTATATTTCGGCATACCTCGATATGCTCTGAACAATGCTAGTCCCCCTTCTTTTTCATTACCTTCTGCAATCAACTTCTTGGCAGTTGTCAAAAATCCCTGAACCAACTTTCTCTGCTCATCAACCAGGGTTGATACCCTTGGTTTCATTTGATCAAACTCGTGCACATCACCTCTAGGAACAGGTCCTGAAATAATTAATGGAGTACGTGCATCATCAATCAGCACGGAGTCAACCTCATCGACCATGGCAAAATGATGCTTTCCCTGCACCAAATCATCAGAGTCTCTAGCCATATTGTCGCGCAAGTAATCAAAGCCAAATTCATTGTTGGTACCATAAACGATATCGCAACCATAAGCTTTCTTTCTTCCTGCTGAATTAGGCTGATATTTATCGATACAATCTACAGAAAGGCCATGGAATTCAAAAAGCGGTGCATTCCACTCCGAGTCACGTTTTGCCAGGTAATCATTTACTGTAACAATATGAACACCTCTTCCGGCCAAAGCATTGAGGTATGCTGGTAGTGTGGAAACCAAAGTTTTTCCTTCACCCGTTGCCATTTCGGCGATTTTACCTTTGTGCAAAACCATACCCCCGATCAGCTGCACGTCATAGTGCACCATGTCCCAAACTACCTCGTTTCCTGCAGCAAGCCAGCTATTGTGCCAAATGGCCTTTTCACCGTCAATCTCCACATTTTTCTTAGTAGCCGCCAGTTCCTTATCCTTAAGCGTGGCCGTTACGGTCAATTGACCATTTTCTTTAAATCTTCTGGCCGTCTCCTTAACAATTGCAAAAGCTTGAGGCATGACTTTTTCCAAAACCTCTTCTAAAGATTCATCCCGCTCTTTTTCTACCTGTTCGATTTGGGTAAAAAGATTATCCTTCTGGTGGATAGCGTCAATAGGAAGGGCTTCAATTTCTGCTCTGAAGCCAGCAATCTTATCATCCAATTCCTGTAAATGGCTATTGATGGTTTCTTTAATTTGAGCAGTTTGGGCACGAAGCTCCTCATCACTCAGTTTCTGAAGACCAGAAAAAATGTCATTTATTTCTTTAACCTTCGGAAGTAATTCTTTGATATCTCGGTCGGATTTGGTTCCAAAAACTTTGGCTAATCCTTTTGCTATAAAATCTAACATGTTTGTCGTATGTGATTCTGAAATCAGGCTTTAAAATTAAGCCCTTTTTATTACAATTGATAATTAAACTAGAGAGGCCTTTGTGTGCCTTTCTTAATTTGAAAGTTCCATTTTTCCGGAAAAAACCTGTTTGGCTGGTCCAATCAACCAAACGTTATCCAAGCTTCCATCTTCATTTCTGTGAAATCGTACGGAAAGATTTCCTCCCAAGGTTTTGATTTTCACCTCAGCATCAGATTTTTCCTGCTCAAAAGCAATGGCCGCTGCTGTCACACCTGTCCCGCAGGATAGGGTCTCATTTTCAACTCCCCGCTCGTAAGTTCTTACAAAAATCTCATCCTTGTCCAAAGCCTCTATAAAATTGACATTGGTTCCACCAGGAGCATAATCTTCTCTATATCGTATTTTTTTGCCTTCCTCAAAAACAGGGTAGTTATGAACATCTTCAACCACTCTTATATGATGTGGTGAACCTGTATTTACAAAGCTATCTCCGTTTTTAGCAGTAATTCCTTTCACATTGCCCATTTTCAGCTCCACGACATCTTGGTTCAAAACCGCCTCATGAGGGCCGTCGATAGCCAAGAAATGCGTTTTGTCTTCAATGATGCCTAAAAAGCCAGCAAAGGCAACTGCACAACGGGCACCGTTTCCGCACATACTCTGGGAGCCGTCAGCATTGAAATAGATCATTTCAAAATCATAGTCTCTGTGATTTCGGATCAAAATCAATCCATCAGCACCTATTCCAAACTTTCTGTCACAGATTCTGGAAACCAAGTCGAGATTTTGATCATCGAATTTATTCTCCCGATCATCGATCATCACAAAATCATTTCCAGTGCCCTGATATTTATAGAAAACCATTTTATTCATCTTAACTTTTAGAAAGTCAAAAACCTAACCAAGCAAAACTTTGGATGCAAACATAACCAACTTGTCAGAAAATCGGACTTAATGTCTGATTAGCAATTTCAATTCTGCTTAAGAATGGTTAGTTTCAGGTATCTTTTAACATTGAAACTAGAAATCAGTTATTTATTTATGAAACTCACAGAAAATCCTATATCCCGACGAAAGTTTTTATCGAACAGTTCCAAAGCAGGCCTTGCAGTAGGTCTGGTTGGTTCGGGAATCTTAAGTGCTTGCTCCAATGAGGCCAAAGGTGATGCACAGGCAATTTTAGCAACCAGCTTTACGCAAACTCCGCTAAGCTTCGATTTTGGAGCATTGGAGCCTCATATTGATGCGATGACTATGGAGATCCATTTCACCAAACATGCAGCCGGATATGCAAAAAACCTGGGTGAGGCAGTTGGAGAGGAAAATGTAGACACCAACAAACCCTTGGAGGATGTATTGGCTAAGATTTCCAATTACAGCACAAAAATGAGAAATAATGGTGGCGGCCATTACAATCATGAACTATTCTGGCAAATCATGACGCCGGATGCTGCCGAAAGACCAGAAGGGGATTTGGCAGAGGCTATCAATTCTTCTTTTGGAAGTTTCGAGGCATTTGTTGAGCAATTTGAAGCTGCTGCTAAGACTAGATTTGGTTCAGGTTGGGCATGGTTGGTGGTGGGAGAGGACAACAAATTGTCCGTAGGTTCTACACCTAACCAAGACAATCCTTTAATGGACATTTCAGATTTTAAAGGAATTCCTTTACTAGGTCTGGATGTCTGGGAGCATGCTTATTATCTGAACTATCAAAACAGAAGGGCAGATTACGTCTCCGCTTTTTGGAATATAATTAACTGGAAAACAGTGGCTGAGCGCTACAATGCGGCCATTTAATTCAGAAAATTAAATAAATATAAGACGTCGGACTATTCAGTTCGACGTTTTTTTGTGCCCATTTCTTAGCTAATCCAGTTACGTTTTGCTCTTCGTATTTTTTTCTGGATATCCGGTTGGCATCTCAATTGGATCAAATAGAAGTAAACCAAAATAAAATTACCATGATCAAAAATTTTGTAAACGCCGCAATGATTGCATTTTCAGCCGGAATTATTTTGAGTTCTTGTTCAGAAAACGAAGACCAAATGCCTTCTGAAGGGAATTCCAATGCAAGGCTTTTTGCGACTGCCAGCGAAGGTTCTTCCGGTAGCAGCAATTCCAGAGTAATCGTCAATGGATTCTCTTCCACAGAATTCACTGTGGCCACTGCAGACATGGAATTGAGGTATGCTGCAAAAGCAGACATTCAAGCAGGAATTAATCTGGGTAACATTACTTTAAAAACAAATGTGAACTCCAGCCTACAGACTTCCGCTGCCCAAACGAAATCATTGACCATTATTGCCAATGGTGATAGTAGAGCAGCTTTGGTTGCTGAAGGAGAAACTCCTGAAGGAAACTATGCAGAAGCAGAGTTTAAGCTGAAGAAAAACACCACCGTAGCTTCTTCAGACCCAAAATTCAACAAATCAATGTGGATTAAAGGTCAAGTAAACAACACAGAGGCTATTGTATGGACTGAAACTGAAAAAACAATCCGAGCAATGGCGGAAGCTAGCAATGGTGTAGAAGTGGAAGGCCAAAGTGAAATGGTTTTGGATTTCGACATGACTAAGCTATTTGCAGGGGTTGACTTTTCCTTGGCAGTAGATGGAAATGGAGACGGTAAAATTGAAATCGGTCCAAACGGAGTCGATGGTAATACCTTGCTTTACTCCAGAATCATGAGCAACGTTGACGGTGCAGTGACTTTGAAAAAAAGAAACTAAGCACATTATTAGATCTTAAAGTTTTAAAAGACCGGGTTTTCCGGTCTTTTTTCTTTATTTCGGATTCCAACTAGATTAATACCTATGCAAGATCCAAAATCCCTTACTTCGGTTGCTTTATTTCATCAAACATTTAAGCACCCTGTATTACCAGAACCTACAATTCCTTCTGAAACCCGCTGCAAATTGAGAGTTTCTTTGCTTGCAGAGGAGTTGAAAGAGTTAGAACAAGCCATTGCGGACAAGGATTTGGTAGAAATTGCGGATGCGCTTTGCGATCTGCAATACGTGCTTTCAGGAGCTGTTCTTGAATTTGGACTAGGTGAAAAATTCAAAGAGCTTTTCGACGAGGTGCAAAGATCAAACATGAGCAAAGCTTGTGTCACAGAAGAAGAAGCTAAGGCGACAGTGGCACATTATAAGCTGAAAGGAACCGACTGTTTTTATGAAAAAGAAGGAGATCTATTTTTGGTCTTTAGAGAAGGGGACAGAAAAACTTTGAAATCCGTCAATTACTCGCCAGCGAATTTGAAGAAAATTATAGAGAAATAATCAAGAGCTTTTAATAGACTGATCCCTATAGTTTTTAATTTCCAATACGCGGGCCGGAAGATTATATCCGGCCTTTTCTAGTGTAGTCAATACCTGGATAATAGCTTGGCTTTTCACTTCCAAATCGGCAATTTTTCTGTCGAAAGTATCCACCCAAAAAGCTACTTGCAAATTTAAGGTGCTTTCTGCAAGCTCCGAAACCCAAACTTTAGGAGTTTTGGTATCCATTAAGACTCCCGGGACTTCTTGAATGGCCTCGAGAATTAAAGCTCTTGCGGCTTGGTAATCGGAGCCATAATCCAAACCAACTATAAAATCATAGCGCAGAAATCCATCTATGGTAAAGTTGACCAAAGGGTTTTTAATGATGGTGGCATTGGGAATAAAAACGTCTTTGCCATCCGAAGTTTTGATTTGAGTATCTCGCAGGTTTAAGGTCAAAACAACCCCTCTCATTCCATTAATATCTACAATATCTCCTACTCGAAAAGGTCTTTTGAAGGCTAGAAGAATTCCTGCTAAAAAGTTTTCACCGATATCCTTAAGGGCAAAACCGATCACGAAAGCTGTGATACCAGCCCCGGCAAGAAGCCCTGAAACCAGGCCTGTCAATCCTATTATTCTAAAAACCAATAGAAACCCAAGCAGTATAATGATCAATCTGAAGACAACGGATAAGAAATTGGCTAATAGCGGATCATCCATCCGGACCAATAATCTTTTTCTCAAAAATTTTTGAAGGACATTGGCCAAAAAGTAAAAAGCGAGTAGGATGGCTAAAGAAAGACCTATTGTCCTTAAAAGTGCTTCAATTCCTTCCCAATCTGTCTGAAAAATGTCAAGGCTTTTCATCATCCTATATTTTGATTTTTCTTAAAATACAAAAAAGCTCAGGATTTGACTCTTAGTGGAATTATTTGAGCCAAGAATTTAAATACTTTTCAAATTCCCTAGCCTCAGCTCTTGTTGGGAAGTCTTTCTTAAAAATAAGTTCAAAAGGACGGTAGGGTTTTGTTGTTCGTTCGTATCCAGAATTGTGGCGATTAATTCTT
>Ga0189276_10219_pt1 | contig 52637 bp, 51 predicted proteins | sample N26A31minimetaG_FD_130321 | JGI IMG/M metagenome (GOLD analysis project Ga0189276, IMG submission 130321) | Marine microbial communities from the Costa Rica Dome - N26 A3-1 mini metaG | ecosystem: Environmental > Aquatic > Marine > Oceanic > Photic zone | place: Costa Rica: the Eastern Pacific... | reverse complement strand
TCAATTTTCTGCACCAGCGCGATAATCGTGTAGAACAACATCGCCAGGCCCACCGAGCCCAAAACACCGACTTTGATATTCTGCACAAAGCCAATGATGTTATCGGTAATTTCAGGCCCACGCTCGCCCAGCGGTTCCAACAGCCCCAGCAGTACCGGTTCCATTTGATTGTGCACGCCAAAGGCTTTGAGCACGGAAAACGCGACCGCAATCAGGGGTACCAGCGACAGCAGGGTGGTAAAAACCAGGCTCATGGCGCGCAGGTTGAGCTCACCGGCAGCCAGTTCCCGCCCCATAATAAAGCTGACTCGCTGGAAATTCAGCCACAGCCTGTACAAAGGATTGGTCTCCGGCGGGATATCCTGCCACAAACCGGTTTTAAAGAAATACTTGAGCTGGTTAAGTTTGGCTTCCAGTTGTCTCTGGTAATTTTGCATCATCAGTTCAGACCGGGTTGTCTATATCAATGAAATGATGACGGATATTGAAGCGCTGTGCCAGATCTTCACCCAGCGCCTGTACCCCGTAGCGTTCGGTTGCATGGTGGCCGGCAGCGATGTAATGAATGCCGAGTTCACGCGCCATATGCGTGGTAGGCTCAGAAATCTCACCGCTCAGAAACGCATCCAGCTTCAGATCCGCTGCCTGTTGCAAAAAGCCCTGCGCGGCCCCTGTACACCAGCCGATGGTAGTGATCGGCCGGTCATGCCCCTTTACTGTCAGCGGTTCCCGCCCCAGAACCTGACTAAGGTGTACGGCAAAATCGTTCAATGAACGTGGCTCGCTGAGACAACCGCAAAGCCCAATCGCCGGGTCACCGGTTCCGGAAATGCGGCCATCAATTTCCAGCCCCAGTTTGAGCGCCAGTTGCGCATTATTTCCCAGCGTCTGATGCGCATCAAGCGGCAGGTGGTAGGCAATCAGGTTAATATCGTGTTCCAGCAGTCGTTTAAGTCGACGCTGCTTCATGCCGACGATACGGGGGTCTTCGCCACGCCAGAAATAGCCGTGATGCACCAGCACGGCATCAGCCTCCGCCTCAATCGCCGCGTCGATAAAGGCCTCACTGGCGGTGACACCGGAAATCAGGGTTTCAATATGCTCTTTTCCTGCGACCTGTAGCCCATTGGGGCAATAATCCTTGAAGCGGCCCGGCTCCAGAGTTTCGTCGATATAGGCGAGAAGCGCTGTTCGGGTTATCATCAAATCAGTTCCTGTCCTGTCATGAGTTTCATCATTCAGATGAAGGTGATGACGCCAGCCTGAACGCATAGCCAGACTGTGGCCTTAGCAGGGTTTCAATCTCAAGTCCCTGACTAGCCGCCACTATAGCAAAACGGAGACGAAAGCGATGGAAGCCGTCAATATTATCGCCCTCAGTATGGGCGCTGCCTGGGCCAGTGGCATCAATCTTTACGCCACCATTTTTATGCTCGGCTATATGGGGCTGACCGGCAATTTCGTTCTGCCGGAAGAACTACAGATTCTGAGTGATCCGCTGGTGATGACGGCAGCCGGCTTCATGTATTGTGTCGAATTCTTTGCCGACAAAGTGCCCGGCGTCGATAGCGGCTGGGACAGTCTGCATACCTTTATTCGCATTCCTGCCGGCGCCATGCTCGCCGCCAGTGCCGTCGGTGATGTCACTCCTGCGGTAGAACTCAGTGCCGCACTGCTGGGCGGCACCTTAGCAGCAGGCAGTCATGCGACCAAAGCCGGCAGCCGGCTGTTGATCAATACCTCACCGGAACCCTTGACCAACTGGGGCGCTTCTATCACTGAAGATTTACTGGTGATCGGCGGTCTGTGGACGGCATTGAATCACCCGGTACTGTTTTTGATTGCGCTGGCCGTCTTTGTAGTGCTGATGATTTGGCTGTTGCCGAGATTGTGGCGTTTGATTAAGGCGTTATTTCGACGCGTGGGCAGTTGGCTGGGTCTGTGTGAACCGCCTCCACCGCCAGAGTCGCCACCAGTACAAACTGATCCGGCACAAGTTGAAAACAGGCCTGATAAGTGCCTGTAAACTCAGTCCTTACGACGGTAAACCGTGCTGAACGGGGTACGCACCAGATCAAAAGCATCGCTGTAACCACTGATTGTTTCTGATGCGCCCAGAAACAGAAAACCGCCTTTGTTCAGTGACAAAGCCATGCGCTTGAGAATGTCCTGTTTGCGCTCACCCGAGAAATAGATCAGTACATTGCGACAGAAAATCACATCAAACTTGCCCAGGGTGCTGAAGCCCTGCAACAGATTCTGCTCCCGAAAACTGACCCGGTTGCGTACTTCATCAATCACCCGCCAGCGTTCATCGACCTTACTGAAAAACTGCTGTCGTCGGCTGTCCGACAGACCGCGGCCCAGAGCAACATTTTCGTACTCGGCCTGTTTGGCCTGAACCAGCATTGAGGCGGAAATATCGGTGGCGATGATCTGGCTGCTGCTGAGCTTTGAACCCGGGTTCTTGCGTAGATATTCGCTCAATATAATGCTGATGGTGTAAGGTTCCTGACCGGAGGAGCAGGCCGATGACCAGATCCTGAGTGCCCCGTTGCCGCGCTGTTCCAACTCCGGCAAAACCACCTGCCCCAGGGTTTCAAATGGCTGCCCATCGCGAAACCACGACGTTTCATTAGTGGTCATGGCATCAATCACCGCATCACGCAGATGTCGCGGCTGGCCTTTTTCAATAGCCAGCATCAGCGCCGACAGGTTGGCAATATTTTCTTCCCGCATCAACCGGGTCAGACGGCTCACAATCAGGTATTGTTTACCTTCACCCAGCAGAATACCGCAGGCCTGTTCCAGAAATTGTCGAAAGCGCTGGTAATCAAAAGTGCTGATTTCTTGGGTTTGCTGCATGTTGGCCTGGCAGAAAAAGTCTAAGAATATATAGCATTTATCGGTCAGAATGCTTAAACATTTACCTTAATATTAGTTAGATTGACAAACTTATGAAAAAACAATCGCAAAAATCGAAGGTCAGAAACGTGCTTGTGACCGGCTGCTCCAGCGGCATCGGCCTGCGCGCAACTGATATGCTGCAGGCACGTGGCTTTAATGTGGTTGCCACTGTACGCCAAGCGGAAGACAAGGTCATGCTGGAGAAGCGCAATATCAAAGTCGTTCTGATGGACCTGGCTGATGAGAGCAGTATCAATCAAGGTTTTGAACAGGCACTGAAACTCCTCAATGGCAGACTGGACGGCCTGTTCAATAATGCCGCTTTCGGCCAGCCTGGCGCAGTTGAGGATCTGAGCCGGCAGGCACTGCGGGAACAATTCGAAACCAATGTGTTCGGCACCCAGCAGCTGACCAACCTCGCCATTGCCCAGATGCGCAAGCAGGGGTTCGGACGGATTGTCTATAACAGCTCCGTACTCGGTTTTGTCTCGATGGCTTATCGGGGTGCCTACAATGCCAGTAAATATGCAATTGAGGGACTGGCGGACACTTTACGCCTCGAGTTGGCAGACACCAACATCAGTGTCAGCCTGATCGAGCCCGGGCCCATCACCAGTCAGTTCCGTGCGAATGCTTTTGCCCGCTATCAACAGCATATTGATATCAACAGCAGCGCCCATTTTGAAACCTATGAAGCGATGGAAGCCCGTCTTCAGAAATCCGGGCCGGCTGCCCCCTTTACCCTGCCACCGGATGCCGTGGTGGAAAAATGTCTGCATGCTTTTGAAGCTGCAAGGCCAAAAATACGCTATTACGTGACTTTCCCGACCTATTTATTTGCTGTTCTCAAAAGGCTGCTGCCAGTACGGGCGCTTGACTGGTTTTTGAGAAAAGTGTCTGATAGTGAGAAACGTGCCTGAGGGCGCCTATTTCTTCACATATAAGGTTATGCGAAGGCGGATAATGACTAATGCGCTCCTTTTCACGTAACAGTCTGCAGTGGGTTGCTGCCGCCAAGACATTCAGCAGCGTGCTGATTGCTGGCTTAATCGCATTAATTGTTTTTGCTTATCTGTTCCACACCAACGCGCTCCCGGACCACTCAGATCTTGTCAGCGCGGTGCTTTATTACGCACTGGCCGGTCTGGTACTGGTCATTCTTGCTGCCCTGTTTGCCGCGCGCCATTATCAGACGCTGACGCATCCGCTTGAAAACCTGGATCAAATTACCCAGACTTTGCCGCTTTTATCAGCCAAGAAGTACGATGAAGCTCGGCAAATATTCGAGTCTACCGACGGGCACACCCGCCTGCTGGAGATCAATGATCTGCTTAAAGCTTCCAAGCAACTGTCCAGCGTGCTTGAACAGCTGGACCAGAATGTCAGCCAGCGTTCCAAAATGCTGCATGCAGCCAATGAGGAATTACGCGGCGAACGCGATTTTGTTAAAAATCTGCTGGATACGGCGCAGCTCATTATTCTTACGATTGATACTGATTTTAAACTCACCATGTTCAATGATTATGGCGAGAAAATCACCGGTTTCAGTGAAGCCGAAGTCCTCAATTCCGATGTCGCACGCTTTTTCCCTGCCGGAAACTGGACTGAAGCCCAGACTTTGTTCAGAGAACTCTCCGCCGGTAATCTGCATATTGCCCAGCAGGAATCGGAGCTGATTGATAAAAACGGCCATATCCGTGATATATCCTGGCTGCATTCGCGCATTGAAAACAACATCAATCAGGCCGTATTGATGTCGGTCGGTCTGGATATGACCGAGAAAAAAGAAGCGGAAAAACGCATTGTCTGGATGGCTGAACACGATCCACTCACTGATCTCTGTAACCGCCGCAAGTTTGTCGAGGAATTTGAAAAGTCCTTACGTACCGCACTTCGTTACAGCCATAACAACACTCTCTTGTTACTGGATCTGGACCAGTTCAAGGACATTAATGATACCAGCGGCCATCGTGCCGGCGACGAGTTGCTTAAACTGGTGGCCAAAACGCTTAAACAGGTCGTGCGCTATACCGATCTTGTGGCCAGACTGGGCGGTGATGAGTTTGCTGTGCTGATGCCTGAGACCAATGAGCTGGGCGCTGTCACATTGTCAAAAAAAATCCTGCTTGAACTCAACAAGATTCAACTGGAATACGGCACGGTTAAACACAAAGTAACAGCCAGTATTGGCGTGGTGGGTTTTCCCCTGCATGATGCGACCATTCATGAACTGATGGGCTTTGCTGATCTGGCGATGTACAAAGCCAAATCCGCCGGCAAAAACACTTATCACCTGTTCTCCGCCGACGATCAGACGCGCGAACAGCTGGAAACCCGCGTGTTCTGGAAACATAAAATCGAAGAAGCACTCGAAAACAATCACTTTGTGCTTCATTACCAGCCTATTTTGAATATCGAACACAGCACGATTCAGCACTATGAAGTCCTGATCCGGATGCGCGACCCGGGCAGTGGCGAAATGCGGATGCCCGGCAAATTCATCCAGATCGCAGAAGAGGTAGGCCTGATTCAAAGCATCGACCAGTTTGTGATTCAGCAAAGCATCCGGCAGCTCAGCAAACTGCAATCAGAAGGTAAAGACGTCAAATTCGCCATCAATCTGTCAGGCTCGATGGTCGATGCACCGGTGTTATTACCGTTTCTGAAACGGGTCATCAAAAAATACGAGGTCGATCCCACCAAGCTGATTTTTGAAGTTACCGAAACCGCAGCGGTATCGAACCTGCAGCAGGCGAAACTAATGATGACTGCCATCAAGGCTCTGGGCTGTCAGTTCTCGCTGGATGATTTCGGGGTGGGCTTCGCTTCTTTCAGCTATATGCGTCAACTCCCGATCGATATCATCAAAATCGACGGCATCTTTATCAAGGATCTGGACAAAAATGCCGATGACCAGTTATTCGTGAAAGCGCTGATCGATGTAGCCAAAGGGCTGGGTCGTAAAACCATTGCTGAATTTGTGGAAAACAAGGATATCCTCACACTGCTGCGCCAATATGGTGTCGATTACGCGCAGGGCTACCATATCGGTCGCCCGGAAGCCCGCATTCTGAAAAGCGCAGACTGGCAGCCGCTTGAAGAAGAGACGCGCTTCATCATTGTCGATGAACAGGACAAAAACAGCGCGTCATAATCGTGCACAGCTTCCCGGAGCGCTCTTCAATTTGGTGCAATATCAGTCCATCAACAAAACCAGAAAACACCTACACCACTGTTTTAATTGAACTTTATAATTTGGCATAGTATATGCCCATTATCAGCAAGCAGCATTTTTTGATTGCTTTTATTGTTGATGATGGGAGTTTCTGATGTCGTATGTAAAACCCAATGAGTTTGTCAAAACCATGGTGGACGCGGGTGAGTCCAAATTATTCATGCACCCTCGCGATGTATTAATTCGTGCCTTTATGGCAGGAGCGATTCTGGCCATTGCCGTCGCTCTCGCTGTCACTGCAGCCGTCCAGACCGGTTATCCGATCGTGGGCGCGCTGATTTTCCCGGTAGGCTTTTGTATTCTCAACCTGTTGGGCTTTGATCTGTTGACCGGTGTGTTCGCGCTGGTACCACTGGCGCTGTTTGATAAACGACCAGGCGCAACAACGTCCGGCATGTTCAAAAACTGGGGGCTGGTCGCTCTGGGCAACCTGCTGGGCGCACTCTTCTCTGCAACCCTGATTGCCATCTCATTAACCTATGCCTTTACTGCAGAGCCTACAGCGGTAGGTAAAGCGTTTGCCGGTGCCGCGGAAGCACGCACATTAGGCTTTGCAGAATATGGCGCAGCGGGCTGGTTCACCGTATTCGTCAAAGGCATCCTCTGTAACTGGATGGTGTCTATCGGTGTCGTCGGTGCCATGTATTCAAAAACTGTCGGTGGCAAAGTCATCGCCATGTGGATGCCAATTCTAATCTTCTTCGGCCTGGTGTTTGAGCATGCCGTGGTTAATATGTACCTGTTCCCACTGGGCATGATGATGGGTGCCCCTATCACTATTGGTGACTGGCTGTTCTGGAATGAAATTCCGGTCATCCTGGGTAACCTTGTCGGCGGCCTGTTACTGACCGGTTCAGTACTGTATGCCACTCACCTGAAACCCGGACAGGTTCGTAAACCGGTTGTCAGCAGCGATTCTGCCGACGCGGTGAAAGCCTGATTATTTCCCCTGTCTGCCGGCGCTGATTCAGCGTCGGCTTTTCTCATAAAATAGGAGTCAACATGGATAAAGTCGCCATGACCGAGGCCATTATCGTGGCCAAAAAAACCAAGAATCTGAGCTGGGAACAAATCGGTGAAGCTATCGGCATGTCACCGGTCTGGACCACCTCAGCCTGTCTGGGTATGAACAGCATGTCGGAAGAGGCAGCCACTGCGCTTTGCCGGTTTATGGAACTGCCGGCAGAAGTCAGTCAGGCATTACAGGATTATCCGACCAAGGTCTGGGATCAGGCAGTACCGACGGATCCCCTGATTTACCGTCTGTATGAGATTGTCGGTGTCTACGGCCCGACACTGAAAGAAGTGATTCAGGAAAAATTTGGTGACGGCATTATGAGTGCAATTGACTTTAATATGTCGGTCGAACACAAAGCTGATCCCAAGGGGGATCGCGTGGTGGTCACCATGGATGGCAAATTCCTGCCATACAAAGCCTGGTAAAAAAACAGGGCACTCAGAACTCGGCTGAGCACCCTGCCTTATGCCTGCCCCGCGACAGCGGGGCTTTTTTTAGTGTAGTACTAATTCCTTGAATACCAGTTTGTCGCCATCCACATCGACATTGACGATATCACCGGCCTTGAACTTGCCTGAAAGCAGATCCTGCGCCAGCGGGTTTTCAATCTCGTGCTGGATCACCCTTTTCAAGGGCCGCGCGCCATAAACCGGATCAAAACCTTCCGCAGCAATCAGGTCCAGGGCTTCCTCACTCAATTGCAGCTTGATATCGCGCTCGCCAAGACGGGCACGTAAATGCGCCAATTGAATATCGGCAATCGCCCGGATCTGATCCTGTTGCAGCGGGTGGAACACCACCACATCATCAACACGATTGATGAACTCGGGCCGGAAGTGCTGGCCGACAATCTCCATCACCGCCGACTTCATCTCCTGGTAATGCTCTTCACCGGCCATTTCCTGGATCACACTGGAACCGAGATTCGAGGTCATCACAATCACCGTATTACGGAAATCCACGGTACGACCCTGACCATCGGTCAGGCGGCCGTCATCCAGCACCTGCAACAAGACATTGAAGACATCCGGATGGGCTTTTTCCACTTCATCCAGCAGGATCACTGAATACGGTTTACGCCTTACCGCTTCGGTGAGATAACCACCTTCCTCATAGCCGACATAGCCCGGCGGCGCACCAACCAGGCGCGCGACCGAATGTTTCTCCATAAACTCGGACATATCAATCCGAATCATCGACTCTTCAGTATCAAACAGGAAAGTTGCTAAAGCCTTACACAGCTCGGTTTTACCGACACCGGTCGGGCCCAGAAACAGGAAGGATCCATTCGGACGATTGGGATCAGACAAGCCGGCGCGGCTGCGTCGAATAGCATTGGCCACCGAACTCACCGCTTCATCCTGACCGATCACCCGCAGATGCAGGGCTTCGTCCATTTTCAGCAGTTTCTCGCGTTCGCCTTCCAGCATTTTAGAGACCGGAATACCGGTCCATTTGGAGACGACCTCGGCAATCTCTTCCTCGCCGACTTTGTTACGCAGCAAGGTGAACTCCTGCATTTCAGCCTGGGTCGCGATATCAAGTTGTTTCTCCAGCTCGGGAATGCGTCCGTACTGAAGCTTCGCCATTTTTTCGTAGTCGGCATTACGGTTGGCCGACTCCAGCTCCTGGCGGGCTTTTTCCAGCTCTTCCTTAACATGCTGACTGCCATGCAGTGCCGCTTTTTCCGACTTCCAGACTTCTTCCAGGTCGGTGTATTCGCGGGCCAGCTTTTTCATTTCGCTTTCCAGCGTTGCCAGGCGTTTTTTCGATGCCTCATCGCTCTCCTTCTGCAAGGCCACGCGCTCAATCTTGAGCTGAATCAGGCGACGTTCCAGGCGGTCCAGAGATTCCGGCTTGGAATCGATTTCCATCCGGATCCGGCTGGCCGCCTCATCAATCAGATCGATAGCTTTATCGGGCAGTTTGCGGTCAGTGATGTATCGATGTGACAGCGTCGCCGCAGCGACAATCGCCGGGTCGGTGATATCAACACCATGATGCAGTTCATAACGCTCACTCAGGCCACGCAGAATCGCAATGGTGGATTCCACCGTCGGCTCGCCGACCATCACTTTCTGGAAACGACGTTCCAGCGCCGCATCTTTTTCGACGTACTGGCGATATTCATCCAGTGTGGTGGCACCGATGCAGTGAAGTTCCCCACGCGCCAGAGCCGGTTTCAGCATATTACCGGCATCCATCGCGCCTTCGGCTTTACCGGCACCGACCATGGTATGAATTTCATCAATAAACAGAATGATCTGGCCTTCCTGTTTAGACAGATCGTTCAGTACTGCTTTCAGACGCTCTTCAAATTCACCGCGGAACTTGGCACCGGCAATCAGCGAGCCCATATCCAGCACCAGCACTCGTTTATGCTTCATGCCATCAGGCACTTCACCATTAATGATGCGCTGAGCGAGGCCTTCGACAATCGCCGTTTTACCGACACCGGGTTCACCGATAAGCACCGGGTTATTTTTTGTCCTGCGTTGCAATACCTGAATCGTACGACGGATTTCATCATCACGGCCAATCACCGGATCCAGCTTGCCTTGTTCCGCCCTGGCAGTCAGATCGATGGTAAATTTCTCCAGCGCCTGGCGCTGTTCTTCTGCATTCGGATCAGTCACGCGTTCTCCCCCACGCATTTTATCAATGGCGGCTTCCAGGTTGGCCTTGGTGGCGCCATGCTCACGCAACAATTCACCGGCTTTGGTTTTATCATCCACCAATGCCAGCACAAACAGTTCACTGGAAATATATTGATCGTTGCGTTTTTGTGCCAGCTTATCAGTCAGATTAAGCAGGCGGCTGACATCCTGTGATACATGAATATCACCACTCGCCCCTTCTACTGTGGCCAGCCGAGACAGCTGTTGTTCCAGTTCCGCCTGATAGGCAGCAACGTTGACGCCGCTTTGCTGCAAAATCGGTTTCACGCTGCCGTTTTGCTGCTGTAGCAGTGTCAGCATCAGGTGCACTGGCTCTATAAACTGATGGTCACGACCGACCGCCATGCTCTGTGCCGCTGCCAGCGCTTCCTGGAATTTGCTGGTTAATTTATCGATCTGCATGACTCATTTCCCTTAAAAAAAGTGTGTTATCTAGGAAATGGGGGAGGTTATTCAGAATTTCAAGACTGAAATCAGTGAGATAAGTCCGCCGGGGTTTCGATTGCCTGACGAATCTCTTCCAGACCGGTTTTAGAGGCCGGCTCTGTGATCTGCATCGCGGGATGAAAAGTCAGTGTGACATGATCCGGCGTGAACGGGGCCAGAAATACCTGTCCTTGTGCTTTCACACCATCAATGCGAACCGGATAAACAGCAGCTCCGCTCCAGGCTGCGAGACGAACTACACCGCCCTTAATCGGCCTTGGCGGGTCGCTGTCGAGATGTATTTTGCCATGTGGAAACAGGGCAATGACTTCCCCCTGCTCCAGGGCGCGTCTGGCTGTGCGCAACGCCTGTTCCGGGCGGCCTTTACGATCCACCGGAATACAGCCTGCCAGGCGGAACACCCAGTGCACAATCGGACGTTGATATTCTTCAGTTGCAATCAAAAACCGCAGTGGTCGCCGACTGGCACAAATGAGCAGCAAAGGGTCCAGACCGGACACATGATTGGCAACAATAATCGCCGGGCCACTTTCAGGCAAATTGATTCGGGTTTCCGGTTTCAGCCCGTGCAGGTAACGACAAATCAGACGAGTCCAGCCATCCAGCCAGTTGACATGCGCGCCGCCCCAGTCTGTCCGTGCATGGAACAGACCGACGCCAACCAGCAGACTGACACTCAATCCCGCGATCCACCAACCCATATCAGCCCTCAAACGGGGCAGGATCCCCCATGCCGACGCGCACCACTTCCGGCAGATCATCAATAAATTCAATCACGGTAGTGGGTTCAGCGCCGCAAGCTCCGCCGTCAATGATTAAATCTACCTGCTTGCCAATCGCTTCTTCAATATCAATCGCTTCGGTCATCGGCAGCTCATCGCCCGGCAGAATCAAGGTCGAACTCATCAGCGGTTCATTGAGTTCTTCCAGTAAAGCCAAAGCAATCGGATGGGTCGGGATGCGGAGACCGATTGATTTTTTCTTGGGGTGTTGCAGCCGCCGCGGGACTTCTTTGGTAGCCGGCAGAATAAAGGTGTAAGGGCCGGGCGTATAAGCCTTGAGGAGACGAAACACGGCATTGTTGAATCTGGCATAGGTCGCCAGCTCTGACAGATCACGGCAGGCCAGGGTGAAGTTATGATCCGCATCCAGATCACGCAATCGACGGATCCGCTCCATGGCTGATTTATCACCGATGTAGCAACCCAGCGCGTAACCTGAGTCGGTGGGATAGACCACCAGGCCGCCGTCACGAATGATCTTGCAGGCCTGTTTAATCAGGCGCAGTTGCGGGTTCTCTGGGTGAATCTGGAAAAACTGACTCATTACTTACTCTTTATTGTTGGTTGTTGTCTTAAGCGTGCACGCTTATTGCCATTGCGTCCATATCGGTGTGACAAAAGGCGGCATTGTGGTCATCTTACCCAGTTCAATCCAATTATTGTCGGGACTGTGAAAATCTGAACCACAGGAGGCCAGCAAGTCGAATTCTTCAGCGAGTTTTGCCATCACCCGGACTTCTTCAGGGTGCTGATTACCGGAGGAAACCTCTATCGCCTCGCCACCCAGCGATTTAAACTCGGCCAGCAATCGCCGGCGTTTGCTGTTGGTCATCTTGTAACGGGCAGGATGGGCAATCACTGCCTGGCCACCTGCTTCACGAATCCAGCTGACCGCCTCATCCAGCGTCGCCCAGTTGCCAGTCACATAGCCCGGTTTGTTTTTGACCAGAAAGCGATTGAAGACGTCTTTCATGTCCTGGGCATGGCCTTTCTCGACCAAAAAGCGCGCAAAGTGAACCCGCCCCAGCATGGTTTCTGAGGCATACTTTCCAGCCCCTTCCAGCGCACCGGGAATACCCGCTTTGTCGAGGCGATCCGCAATTTTTATGGCACGTTCACGACGATAGTCACGCAGGGAACGTAATCCATTTTGTAAGACCTCGTTTTGCTGATCCAGTTGCAGTCCGACAATATGTACAGTGGCACCATGCCAGCTGACAGACACTTCAACACCGGGGATCAGCTTAATGCCATGTTGTTGGGCCGCATCTTCAGCCTCTGCTAAACCTTCGGTACCATCATGATCGGTGAGTGCGAGATGAGTCACGCCCTGCGCTTTGGCGCGGAGTACTAGGTCAGTCGGGGATAGAGAACCGTCGGACGCGGTCGAATGTGTATGTAAGTCGTATTGGGTCATAGCTGACATTTTACGATAGAATGTTTCTGTTCTCTAATTAACTGAATTTACAATGAAACTGTTTTTCGATTTTTTACCCATCGTTCTGTTTTTTGTCGCCTACAAATTGGGTGGCGGCGAGTACCATTTCAATGGTCAGATCTATCAGGTGGAAGGGATCTATGCCGCCACCATCGTGATGATTGCCGCTACCCTGTTCCAGGTCAGCTATACCTGGCTGCGGCACCGTACAGTGGAACGAGCTCACGTCATTACCCTGGTGTTGGTCGTGCTACTGGGCGGCCTGACCTTGTGGCTGCAGAATCCGGACTTTATCAAATGGAAACCGACTGCGGTGAACTGGCTGTTCGCGCTGGTGTTCATCGGTGCCTACCTGTTTACCGATAAATCGCTGCTGGAACGGATGATGGCGCAACATATTCAACTGCCCAACCAAGTCTGGTCCCGTCTCAATCTGGCCTGGATTCTGTTTTTTGTCGGTTCCGGTGTTGCCAACCTCTATGTGGCGTTCAACTTTGATGAAGCGACCTGGGTGAATTTCAAACTGTTCGGCATGCTCGGCCTGACGCTCCTGTTTGTGATTGCCCAATCCGTGTATCTGGCCCGCCACGCTGTTGAAGTTTCCAAGTAGGACCTGCCATGCTCTACGCCATTATCAGTGAAGACCAGGCTGACAGCCTGCCCCGCCGTCTCGAAGCCAGACCGGCACACCTGGCGCGATTAGAGGCGCTGCAGGATGAAGGCCGTTTGATTCTCGCCGGCCCCCACCCCGCCGTGGACAGTGAGGACCCGGGGCAAGACGGTTTCAGCGGCAGCCTGGTTGTTGCCGAATTTGCCGATCTCGCCGCTGCGGAGGCCTGGGCAAAAGCGGATCCCTACATGGACGCCGATGTTTATGCCAAAGTCACAGTGAAACCATTCAAAAAAGTACTACCATGAGCACCATCGACGCGATTGAACAGGCGCTGCAGACGCTCGCCCCAGAACTTATCGAGATAGAAGATGACAGCGCCAGTCATGTCGGTCATGCCGGTAACACCGGCGGCGGCCATTATAATCTGCTTATCGTCAGTGAAGCCTTTCAAGGACTGTCGCTGATCCGGCGGCATAAACTGGTCTATGCCCAGGTCGGCGATTTGATGCAGCGCGATATTCATGCACTGAGTATTCGCGCTAAAACACCGGCAGAATTTCACCAGACCTGACGCGCGCCATGGCCGAGCTTCCCGACCGCAAGCAGCAAAATCAGGCATTTCTGCAGGAGTTGGAAAAGCAACGGCTTAATAAAGACTGCCTGCGTATCATCGATCTTCGGGGTAAAGTCGCCGGCGAATGCCAGGCCTATCAATTCGGCGGGCGTGTGCATTACCTCGATGACCGCGCTTATCTGTTGGTCAAACAACTGATGAGCCGCTTTGACGGCCGTTACACCGTGGGTGTCAACGAGGCTTTACTCAAGGCCTTAAAACAACTGACTCCAGACCAGGACACAACGGCCGCCGCCGAATCATCACCACAAACGCTGTCACTGGATAAGCCTATTGAGCGTGCCGAAGCACGGATTGTCTACAGCACCCCGGTACAACTACGACTTGATGATGTGGTCTATCACGGTCACACCATTGATATTGCCCTCAATGCGATTCGTGTGTCTTTACGACGCAGCTACTCACTGCAGCCTCAGGACATCGTGTCGGTCACTTTTGTTGATTTCCAGCAGCAGAACGGAGACGAACAGTTCGACCCGGTGATCTATCAGGTGATTAAACTGGAACACGATGCCAATTACACCACTGCGGTGCTGAGCCGCATCACTGACAGCAACAACAGCTTTGCTGACTGGTTACAACAGTGGCTGAACACACAAGCCGGACAGCGGCAGCAGGATGTGGATAATGAAATTCTCAATCTGCAGGCAGGCTTCTATCAACGACTCTGGTTATCCCAGCTCAGTGCCCCGCTGCTATGGCTGGGTGAGGCTGACAGTCCGGAACCCCTGCTGGCGTTTCATATGATGCCTCCGGCCCAGGAACAACTGGCAAACTGGCAGAGACTGCAAACTGACTGGCTGGAGAAACTGCCACTGATGGCGCTGACAAAAGGAGCTGGCACCATCATCACCGCTTTCGATCAGCAATCCAGCTTCAGCGCGCCACTGGCGCAGACCGCAGCAGTCAACAAGATCATCAACTGGCATCTGGCACAAACGGGTAGCCGGCTGCTTTTACTCAGTGCCCGCGCCGTCTTTATCGATAAAACAGCCTTACAGGCTGCGGCGGCAACTATTGCTGAAGTCGATCTCGAACAAAGTCGTCGAAGTCTCTACCGCGCTGGCCGCATTCAGCGCCGGGTCAGTGTCACCGATCTGGAACCCGCAATGCAGCATCTCTCGCCGGCTACCAGCGTAACTACACGACAACTTACAAACCTCCAGACGCTCAAGCTGTTTATCGACTGTGGCGGCCTGTCACCGGAGACGCTGGATGTTTATATTCAACGAGACAAAGCACGCTATTACATCCGTACACCGGTCACCGTCAGCGTTGGTGAGCAGCGATGGTCCGTGAACACGCTGGATGCATCGGCCGACGGTCTCGCTATTAGTCTGCCGGCAGACAGCGGTATAAAGCTGAATCAACGCCTGCTGATTGATTTTGAGCGTTGGCAGACCCTGACCGACAAGGTCAAGCTGACTGCGATTCCCTATCAGGTCAAAAACTCACTTTTCTGGCAGGGTTCACTCCGGCTGGGATTACAGCGCATTAAAAGCAATTGTCCTGAAAGCCTGAACCAGTTCTTTGATTGGGTAATCAAAAAGAACCAGCAAAAACTCAACGCCAATCAGGACGACAAGATAAAAACAGCAGAAAGCCGGCTCTATAGTCAGGCATTGCTACCGACGCTGGAGAGCGTGCCGCTGTTTCTGGGGTTTGACAGTGAGGGGCAAAGGCAAATTCAACTGATCGGCGAAACACAACACAACAAAGCCGGCGTCGAGCATAGTTTATGGCAGGCCCTGAATACCCAACAATTACGGCTTGCCGAACAGCTCAAACAGCTCGGTGGCAGCCAGCCAAGAAGTGTCAGGACGGCGTTATATGCCTATGCCGATAACAGCGATAACTGGACCCTGGCGTTTGAAGAAGACTTTCTGAACTCACGTGACAAGGCTTTATTTATTCAGCGCGGTCTGGCGGCGGCAAAGTTCAGCGCGTTTATTGCTCAACTGACACAACTCAGAAGTCAGGACAGCGAACAACAGGCTGATTTAATGGCGAAGCTGATGCAATGGCGACCGCAACGGGCGCACAAGGTGGCCTCAATCCGTCAGCAGTTGAGTCATTTACTGGGCTTGTTGGAACTGACTGATATCAGTGCGGTGATTAAAGCCTTTTACCGCTCCTAGGCGGCAGCAATCATCATTTTTTCCAGCAGCACAGAACCACAACGGGTTTTGCCCCTCACATCGACATCGCTACCGACAGCCTGCAAGGCCATAAACATATCCTGCAGATTGCTGGCAATGGTGAATTCATCGACCGGATACTGAATTTCCCCGTTCTCAACCCAGAAACCTGCTGCACCCTGGGAGTAGTCGCCATTGACGATATTGACGCCCATGCCCATGGTTTCGGTCACAATAATGCCCTTGTGCATGTGCTTCACAAGCCCTTCAAAATCAGCATCAGTGGTACTGTCGATGGTCAGATTGTGGACACCACCGGCATTGGCAGTGGTCTCAAGGCCCAGCCTTCGGGCGGCATAACTATCCAGCACGTAGTCCTGTAAAACACCATCCTTTACGATATCGCGGTTGCGGGTTGCCACGCCTTCGGCATCAAATGCCGCACTGCCCAGTGCTTTTGCTAAATGGGGCTGCTCGTGAATATGAATATATTCGGGAAAAATCTGCTCGCCTTTTTTATCCAGCAGAAAGGAAGCATTACGATACAAAGCGCCGCCCCGGATCGCGGCGATTAACTGGCCAAACAAAGATGGCGCAACATCAGCTGAGAACAACACCGGGTAGCTGCCGGTTTTGACTTCACCAGCCCCCAGTCTTGCCAACGTTCTTTGCGCGGCTCTGAGACCGACACTGGCAGCACTGTCCAGATCAGCAGCATCGCGCGCCATGTCATACCAGTAATCACGCTGCATACCGCGACCGTCTTTGGCGATCAGGCTGGCAGAAAAGCTGTGACGGCTGCTATCAGTGACACCGATAAAGCCATGGCTGTTGGCATAGATACGTTTACCATTGTGACTGCTGACCGTAGCCCCTTCAGAATTGCTGATTCTGTCATCGGCATCGAGACCGGCAGCTTCACATTCTGTGGCCAGTTCAATCGCTTTTTCTACACTCAGATCCCAGGGGTGATACAACGATAAATCCGGAAAGTCCCTGGCCATAAGATCGGGATCTGCGAGGCCGGCAGCCTCATCGGGCTGGGTATGGCGGGCGATGTTGCAGGCCGCTTCCACCGCTTCACGGATCGCCGGCAGGCTCAGATCCGAGGTACTGGAAGAGGCTTTGCTCTGACCGAAAAAAACCGTAATACCCATACCGGTGTCATTATTGTGTTCCAGGGTTTCCACTTCCTGTTGACGCACGGTCACAGATAGTCCCTGACTCTGGCTCAGGCCGACTTCGGCGGCGGTGGCACCCCGTTTTTTTGCCTCTTCCAGCGCGATTTGTGCAGCTTGTTCCAGATCCGTTTTTTTCAGTTCTCGGCTCATAAAATCAGTTCAACTTCTTCAGTTTGTCCGGCTTTCAGATAAAAGCCGCGCATTTCCAGCACGCCTTTGGTATTGAGGGAAATAATCAGATACAGCGCATCACGATAGTTGGCATCTTCGATATCGATTTGTGACGGCAGCGGCGGACTGCTGGGATGGGAGTGATAAATGGCAAACAGGGACTGCCCTTTTTCTCTCATGCTTTTGAAGGCTGCCAGTTGTTCGCTGGCATTGAGCGCAAACAGGACACTGGCATCAGTGGCGACATTTTCAATCGGGTAGCATTCGCATTGCTCACCACGCTGGCCGACCAGGCCGCAGACTTCCTGTGACGGCGATAACTGCGCCTGATGGAGAAGCTGATTAGCCAGCGTTCTGGGAATTTGAACGGTTGTTTTTGTCATTGTTTACTCTGCTGTTTTATTACACACAGGACAAGTCGGATCCTGCTTCATTTTGATTTCACGCCAACTCATACTGAACGCATCGAGAATCAGTAAACGGCCGGCGAGACTGTCACCGATCCCGGCCAGAAGCTTCAGCGTTTCTACCGCCTGTATACCACCGATTACGGACAGGATTGGCGCCAGGATGCCACTCTCAGAACAGGTCTCCTCCAGTTCGCCCTTGTCTTCATAAAGACAGCGGTAACAGGGCCGGCCCGGCTGACGCGGGTCGTAGACCGTCACCTGACCTTCAAACCGAATGGCCGCACCGGAAACCAGGGGCAGTTGTTGCTGTTGACTGATCTCATTGAGCAGAAACCGGGTAGCGAAATTATCGCTGCAATCCACCAGCACATCGACATCCCGGGTCGCTTCAAACAGCCCGGCTTTGTCCAGCCGGCGATCAATCAGGCTTAATTCAACATCGGCATTCAGTGCTTTCAAGCGCTCGGCGGCTGAGTTGACTTTGTTATTGCCAATCTGTGCTTCACTGTGCACGACCTGTCGTTGCAGATTGGATAATTCGACAACATCATCATCAGCCAGCGTCAATCGGCCGACACCGGCAGCAGCCAGATAAGTCGACACCGGCGAACCCAGACCGCCCAGCCCGACAATCATGACATGAGCATCCAGTAGTTTCTGCTGGCCTTTAATATCGAGCTGCGGCAGCAGAATATGGCGGCTGTAACGTAGCAGTTGATCGTCGTTCATCGGCAATTCTGTTTATCCAAACCGGTATTATAACGCCAGCTGAGGCTATAAGACATGTCAGTCGATCTTCGGTAACTGGCCCATTACCGCCCGATTCTGACCGCCGAAGTCCTGATGCGCGCTGATATGCTCAAACCCGGCCAGAGCGAGACAGTCCTGCACCTGTTGTGACTGATCATAACCATGTTCGACCAGCAACCAACCTCCTGGCTTCAGGCAAGCAACAGCCTGTTGTGTTATCCGGCGAATGTCATCAAGGCCGTCATCACCCGATACCAGTGCACTGCGTGGTTCAAAACGCACATCGCCCAGCAACAGATGCGGGTCATCAACCCGGATATAGGGCGGGTTGGACACAATTAAGTCAAAACTGCGCGACCGGAAACCACCAAGCCAGGACATCTGCAGAAAACGGACATTATTCAGCTCATGCTTGGCAGCATTTTTTTGCGCCAGTTTGAGTGCGGCAAACTGCAGATCGGTAGCCACAATATCAACGCCCGGCTTTTCTGAAGCCAGCGACAGCGCAATCGCACCGGTGCCGGTGCCCAGATCCACTGCTGTCATCCCTTTTTCCAGCTTGGGCAGACATAGAGAAACCAGGAGTTCAGTGTCCGGCCGCGGGATCAGGGTGGAGTTATCAACGCTCAGATCCAGATTCCAGAACCCGCGACTGCCGGTCAGATGGGCAACTGGTTCCCCCTGTTTCCGGCGGGCAATCAGTTCTGCAAATTGCTGCCACTGCAGGTCGGTCAGCTCCGCTTCCGGTGCGGTCATTAAGCGGGTCGGATTGCATTCCAGCACATAACAGAGCAACACCTGTACATCGACATCGGGACTGATGCTACCGGCGAGTTCAGTCAGGCCAAAAGCGCGGGCTTCCTGAATGGCAGGCATCATTGCAAAGTTAAATCAGCGCCAGGATCAGCGCTGCAACAGCAACCAGGCCTGCCCCAATTGAGATATTGCGTTGCGTGGCCAGCTGCGATTGCATTGACTCAAGACCTTTCTCCTGCACGTCAGACTGTGTCTGCTGGCGTTGCTGCTCGACCAGTTCCGGCAGCCGCTGATTGAGTTGCTGCTGTAAATAGCTGTCGATATCCTCATGCAAAGTCTGTCTGAGCTCCTGCACCAGCTTATTGCGGATCTCGTTTTGCTGTTGATCAAGCCAGGTTTCTGCTTCATTACGCAAAACCTGATTCATTTTGTCTGTAAGGCCGAAGTTGTCCATCGCCTTGTCAATGGCGCTCTGGGAGAGTTCGGTCACACGCTGTTCAGTTGTTGCCGAAAACCGCTGGCTGAGTTCCCCGAACTGCTGCTGGACCGACTCACTCATTTGCCGGCTCAGTTCTGACAACTTGTCGAGGCTGCTCTGCGACTGATTTTCCTGCTGTTGTTGCTGTAGCAGTTGCTGGCGCATGTCGTTGATGGACCCGTTCAATCTTTGTTCCAATTCCGGGATCAACTGTGCACGAAGTTCGGCGATGATAGTCTCGGTCGGTATCGTGACTGCTTGAGCGGGTTCCTTTTCCTGTGCTTTTGTTTCGGCAGCTTGTACCTGTTGCACATCAGTCAACAACTTCTGAACGGCTTCCGCAGCCGGGGGTTTAGCCAATACAGCCGTGGCGCCACTGGCCAGTGCCTGTTTCAAATCATCGTCTGTTTCTTTACCGGTACAAATGATGACTGGTACCGCTGTCCAATCAGGATTTTCTTTTATCTGGCGGGTTGCGGTCAGGCCATCCAGCCCTCCCATCATCACATCCATAAAAATCATATCCGGCAGCGTGGCCGTTTCCTGCAACCATTGCAGCGCTTCTTCCGCGCTGCCTTTTTCAGTGATGTCGAAACCGTGAGACTGCAACAGTTTGCTCAGAGTCAGTCTGGCGACCCGGGAGTCATCAACGACCAATGCGGATTTTGTCTGCATGATAGTCCTCTGTGGTGAGATCAACTGACGCGATAGGCGTCGAGGCTGATCGATTCAACTTTTTTACCCAGCATGACGATTTCACCACGATAGCGCTGTTGCATATCACTGGCAAACTCGAAAAAGTAAGTACGCTGTAGCGAGATCCGGCCACGACGATTGCGTTTGAGGCGGATTTTTTGCCAGGCAACCGTATCATTAAGAAAGCTGACGCCGGCATTGCCACAATAAGCCCGGGCGGAGATCGTGGCTCGCTCAGCGACACCGCGACTGTCCCACCATAGCCAGGCAATCACCGCCAAAAACAGAAACAGAAAGGTACTTTCACTCACGCCAGATCTCCCCATAGCGTCTGCACGACCGCTAACGCCGCCGTAGCTGCTGTTTCCGTGCGCAGAATTCTTGGACCGAACTGCAGGGCAGTGAAACCATCTGTCTGGGCCTGTTGGATTTCAGTATCCGATAAACCGCCTTCCGGACCGATCAACAGGGTTAAGGCTGACGGTTTACTTAAGTCGTGGAAGCCGGTTGTCGCCTCCGGATCCAGCACCAGTCTGAGCTCATCGTTTACTGAACTCATCGCCTGCTCCAGGCTGGTCACCTCTGCCAGTTCGGGCAGATAACTGCGACCGCTTTGTTCGCAGGCACTGACTAAAACGCCTTGCCAGTGCGCGATTCTTTTCTGAGCACGCTCGCGACTGAGTTGCACGTTACAACGCTCGGTGATGACTGGCACGATGGTTCTGACACCCAACTCAACGGCTTTTTGTATAGCAAAGTCCATTCGTTCACCGCGTGAAATCCCCTGCAACAGTGTGATTTGCAATGGCGAATCGCTGATTTGATGACACGCTTCACCCAGTTTTACCTGCGAGCGTCTTTTTTCTACTTCAGTCAGGCTGGCTTCGAATTCGCGGCCGGCGCCGTCAAACAACCGGATCACCCCACCGGGTTTCATTCGTAACACCTGAATGGCGTGACGATGCACCGCATCGGGTAGATCGAACTGGACCTTATCCGGATCCAGTTGGGGACAGTAAAATCGTGGAACTCGCATGCAAACCGCAATCGTAAATCGTTTCAACAGCCCGCAGTTTACCCTGTGGCGGTGTCAGATTGAATTAAATTCTGACGGCGCTGTTATACTCGCAACATGGATATTGACCGGCAGCAACTGCAGAACATCGTCAGAGAAGTGGCGCAAAACACACTGCTGCCGCTCTATAACAACGTCCAGCGGGAATACAAAAAAGACGGCAGCATTATTACCCGCGCGGACAAAGCGGTGCAGCAGGCGCTGACACTGCGCCTCGCCAGTATCTGTCCTGAGGTGCTGTTACTGGGTGAGGAGATGACGGCGGATCAGCAACAAGCCCTGCTTGATTCCGGTAAACCGATCTGGTGTCTGGATCCGGTCGACGGCACCAGTAACTTTGCTGCAGGATTGCCTTTTTTTTCGGTATCACTGGCTTTAATCGAATCCGGTGAGGTCAAAGCCGGTGTTGTGCTGGATCCAGTACGGGACGAGCTGTTTTCTGCTGTGCGTGGTCAGGGTGCCTGGCTGAACGACGAACCATTGGTAGCCGAAAACACCGGTTTACACCTTAAGCGAAGCATTGCTTTTATTGATTTCAAACGTCTGCCGAAAAACCTGACCACGCGCATTGTCAGCGATAAACCCTATGGCTCCCAACGTAACCTCGGCTCCATCGCATTAGAACTTTGCTGGCTCGCCGCAGGGCGGGGTCACATTTATCTGCATGGCAGTCAGCATATCTGGGATTACGCCGCTGCCGATCTGATTCTCGCTGAAGCCGGCGGCTATGCAGCCACTCTGCAGGGAGATCAGCCTTTCAGCCGCAGCCTGCAACCCCGTTCGACTTATGCTGCCATTGATCACAATCTGTTTGAACAATGGCAGCATTATCTGGCTGAGGCTGTCGAGTGAGCCCGGACATAGCTTTTATTGAAGCTGACTGGCCGGCACCGGCACAAGTTAGGGCTTTCTCTACCACCCGCGCAGGCGGTATCAGCAAACCGCCTTATGACAGTCTTAACCTCGGTTTGCATGTGAATGATGACCAGAAAGCGGTTTTCGCCAACCGCGAAAGATTGAAACAGGCAGCAGCACTGCCGGCAAACCCGCTTTGGATGGAACAGGTTCATGGCACCCGGGTCATTGACGCTGACAACTGGCACGCGGGTACAGAGGCTGATGCCATATACAGCAATCAGGCCGATCAGGTTTGTGTTGTCATGACTGCAGATTGTCTGCCGGTTTTGTTCACTGATTCAGCCGGGCAACAGGTGGCAGCAGCTCATGCTGGCTGGCGCGGTTTACTGAACGGCGTACTGGAAAATACGGTCTCGCAGTTTGTCTGTGACCCCGGCAACATCCTGGCCTGGCTGGGCCCGGCTATCGGTCCGCAGCAATTTGAAGTCGGCGCGGAGGTATTTGCTGCTTTTACGGCCAGATCCAGAGAAGCCGCGGAGGCATTCCAGCCACACGCTAGCGACCACTATCTGGCAGATCTCTATCTGCTTGCACGGCAAAGGCTGAACCAGCTGGGTATCAAGGCTGTTTACGGCGGTCATCACTGTACTGTCTCGGAAACCGATCGCTTTTTTTCTTACCGCCGTGACAGCGAGACCGGCAGGATGGCATCGCTTATCTGGATTGAGCGCAAATAAGGTATCATTATCCGCTTAACTTTTTTGTAGGTTGTTATGGATTTACTCTACTGGATTATCGGCTTCAGTCTGCTGGGCGGCCTGCTGAGTGTGGCGATCGCTTCGTCGTTCCTGATGCTGTCAGAAAATCATCGGGGTATTGCGGTACCGCACCTGGTCAGCTTTGCCATCGGCGCTTTGCTGGGCGCTTCTTTTCTGGGTTTGCTGCCGCATGCCATTGAGCATAACTATGCGGTTGATGCCCACGAAATCGGACTCACGCTGCTACTGGGCTTGATGCTGTTTTTTGTATTGGAAAAAATGGTGCTCTGGCGCCATTGCCACAGTCACCACGGTGACGAACATATCCCTGAGTTGGAGCGCCCTGACCATCACGGTGGCCATCATCATGAAGCAGCCGGGCCACTGATTCTGATCGGCGATACCATCCACAACTTTGTTGACGGCATCCTGATAGCCGCGGCATTTATGACAGATATTCATCTGGGGATTGTCACGGCGTTGGCTATCGCCGCTCACGAAATCCCCCAGGAACTGGGGGATTTTGTGATTCTGCTGCACAGCGGCTTCACACGGCGCAAAGCGCTTTATTTCAATGTGTTGTCGAGCCTGGGCACTGTTGTCGGCGCCCTACTGGCTTATTTCACACTGGGTGATATGCAGCACTTGTTGCCCTACATTCTGGTGATCGCTGCTTCAAGTTTTATTTACGTCGCGGTGGCCGATTTGATCCCGGGTCTGCATACCCGTATCAAACCCCGTGAGACCCTGCAGCAGATCGTGCTGATTGCGCTGGGGGTGATCTTTATCTTTATTACCCACAGCACACTGCACTGAGCAATGTCTGAACCGAGGATAAACAAAATCCTGATTATCGGGCCATCCTGGGTCGGTGATATGGTCATGGCGCAGTCATTGTTCAAAGCACTGAAGTCGGATAACCCAGCGGTGCAAATTGACGTGCTGGCGATGGACTGGACCCGTCCTTTGCTACAGCGTATGCCGGAAGTCAGTGAAGCGATATCGATGCCGGTCAGTCATGGCATATTCGGCTGGTCGATGCGCAGAAAGCTGGGGAAACAACTGGCACAGCATCATTACGATCAGGCGATTGTATTGCCCAACTCATGGAAATCGGCACTTATCCCCTGGTTTGCCGGCATTCCGGTCCGCACCGGCTGGCGCGGCGAGATGCGTTATGGACTGCTCAATGATATCCGCAAATTAGATAAACAGGCCCTGCCGATGATGGTGCAGCGCTTTGTGTCGCTGGCCTACCCCGCATCTCAATCTCATGCCGCACCCAGTTATCAAGCACCACTGATGGACCCCTTTCCGGTCAGCGATAATATCAACCCTCCTCTTAAGCCCGGCCAGAAGCGCCTGATTCTCTGTCCTGGCGCTGAGTTCGGTCCGGCCAAACAATGGCCACCCGAATATTACGCTGAAGTTGCCAACACCTTGCTGAACCGGGGCTGGCAGGTAATCGTCCTAGGGTCAAAAGCTGATCAAAAAACTGCCGCTAAAATTGAAACCGCGGTTCAGCCCCATCATCAGTCTCAGTTTGTTGACCTCAGCGGTAAAACCAAACTTGAACAAGCCATTGATTTGCTGGGAACCGCTGACTGGGTGATTTCCAATGATTCAGGCCTGATGCATATCGCTGCGGCTATGCAGCGACCTTTGGTCGCTATTTACGGCCCCACCTCAACAGCGTTCACGCCGCCACTGGCAGACAATGCGCATATTGTGCAGATTGATATTGAATGCAGCCCTTGCTTTGAGCGGGAATGCCCGCTCGGGCATCATCGCTGTATGCGTGACCTCAATAAGGATAGAGTATTGCAAGTACTCCACTTTGAGAATTGATGAACAGACGGAAACACAATGGCTGAAAAACAAGTAACGATTCTTGTTCCTAACTATAAAACACCGGAAATCACCACGATTTGTCTGCGGCTGCTGAGGAAATATACCAACCCTGACCTGGCAGAGGTTATTGTGATTGACAATGACTCTCAGGATGCTTCCCTCGACTATCTGCGAGAGTTGGAATGGGTTCGGTTGATAGAACGTGACTGTAGCGACAACGAGTCCGGAGTCCAGGCGCATTCAAGAGCACTTGATCTGGCACTGAAAGAGGTAAAAACCCCTTACGTTCTCTCCATCCATACCGACACCTTTGTAAAACGTCATGATTGGCTGGAAGTGTTGCTGGCGGAGTTTGATTCTGCTGATGTCGCAGGTGTCGGCTCGTGGAAGCTGGAATCCAAGAATGCGATTCGCCGTGCCGGCATAAAATTTGAACAATTCTGGAAGCGTCAGCTTCACCGTTTTTTTGGTTACAAACGCTATAATCCTCAGCGTCTCGATATTAAGTCGCAATATCTTAGAAGTCACTGTGCCATGTACCGAATGGATATTATTAACACAGTTCAAACGAGCTTCGCTGATGGCGATGATACTGCTGGCAAAGTAATGCACCGGAAAATCCAGCAGGCTGGCTACAAGATGAAATTCCTGCCTTCTGAATTTCTTGGCAAATATGTTGACCATCTCAATCATGCCACGTCAATCTTCAACCCGGAGTTGCGTCGTTCAACCAAAAATCCCGAAAAAGATCAGAAGAAAATCCAGCGTAAACTCAGGGGAATCAATGCCATGGCAATCCTAAAAGAGGACAGTCTGGATCATTAGTTCATATCGGAATTCATACCATCTCGACCCTAGCGTTGATTTATCAGGCTCTTAGACTGTGAAAACTGTATTACAAATTTGTCAGAATTATCATCAGCCCTTCCTGGATTGCACTCGACAATATGCGGCTCTGTTCAAGAACTCCCCTTATCGTGTCGTCACTGTTTTCCTATGCGGACCGGAAGATGCTGCCGTGCGCAAAGAAGCTGATGCTGACGAAGTCATTTTTCTTGAACATCATCGTGATGAGCTCGATGGCCTGAAAACACACATCATCAGAGAGTTACAGGCGCTATCAAAACAGTACCAGTTTGAAGTCTGTATTGCCCATAGAAATAAACCGACCTATCTGGCTCTCATTTCAACCAGATTACCGGTGATCAGTGTTCATCATGCTTTTGGCGACTTTGACCGCCTAGGAAGAAGGTTGCTGGCCAGAGTGTTTAACAAGCGACTGACAATTCTGGCCGTGTCGAATGCCGTGAGAGATGAAATCCGGGCCCGCTTACCTTTTCTCTCAGAGGACAGGGTTTTTACCTTATATAACCGCGTGAACGCCAGCTTCCTTCGTTCTCAGCTCTTGTCCAGAAATGAAGCTCGCGAGCAATTATCTCTCCCCCGCGATGCCTTCGTTATCGCCAATGTTGGGCGCTTGCATCCTGACAAAGATCAGGCAACTCTGATCAGAGGTTTCTCACTCGCCCTGAAAGAACTGCCTGAAAATAGCCGTCTGGTCATTATTGGAACAGGTAAGTCTGAAACTAAACTTCGCACATTAATCGCTGAACTTGATCTCAATGAGCAGGTTATTTTGACAGGCCATGTGAAAGAGGCGAGGAAGCTGTTCCGGGCTTTTGATCTTTTTGTATTGAGTTCTGACCACGAGCCGTTTGGCATGGTTTTACTTGAAGCTATGGCAGCAGAGATACCTGTTATTGCTTCTGACTGTGGTGGCGCCTGTGAGGTGGTAGAGGGAGTTGGTCGTCTGTTTGAGATGGGTAGTGCTGAGAATTTAAGTAAAGCTATTCTGGATACATTGGAACCAGTAACCGACTCGGAAGAGCTGGCGCTTCGCTCCAGACAGCAACTTGAAAAATTCTCTGACGAGGCAGTCAGAGAATTTTTCTGGTCTCATCCACGGATTCAGCAATTACTGAAGGGATGATGTTCCGCGTTGTTTCGTTTCGTAATGAGCAATGATAATCAACGGTAACCAGAACAGTAACCACTGAACATTCATCCTGGAAATGAAGCCTTCACCAAAAGTCAGGCTGATCATCAGGCAATAGACAAAGACGCAAATACTGATCTTAACGGCTGAGTGTTGTCGTAAGCGCCAGGCCGTTCGAAAAGCGGAAGCAATCAACAAAACACTGAGCATAAAGCCGCTCAGCCCCAGATCGACCAGCGTGGCGATGTAACTACTGTGGTAATGGTGCCAACCGTCTACCTTCTTAACAGCGGTATCAATTTCAATATCCGAACCCGCGCCATACCCTAGAATCGGCTTATCACTGACCAAATCGATAGCACCCTGCCAGATATCCAGCCGGTAGCTTTGGCCCCGCTCTACCATTCTGTCGAACACACTGGCAGATAACCACATCGTCAATCCCAGCATAAACGCGATGACAAGGACACTGAATAATCTGAATTTTGGGGAAACATTACTGGTTACCGCTGCAATGAAGCTGACAGCAATGGTGGCAGCAATCGCCATTCTTGATTGCGTGGCCAACACGGCTATGAAGAATAAGCCTGCCAGTAAAATCAACCCGGCTTTCTGTGTCGCAGTGAGTTGCACTGGCCTGTGGGTTAATATGCCCACTAATATCACGGTTAAGGCACCATAAACCGCCGCCATCCAAAGCGGACTCCATAGTCTTCCGAAACCATGAAAACGTTCAGACAAGTCATTGCCATTTACGAAATAAAACAGGATAAGATTTAGCAACAGAGTTAAGCCGGCCACAATTAAAACCAGCTTGAGCATCATGAATAGAAAGTCAGGGTAGCGGCGAAGACAATAGGTGATCAGCGAAGTAAATATTATTAGATAGACCACCGTTTTTATTTCGCTCAGACGCTCTGAAAGAGTGGTATCGACAGACCAAAAAATACTCAAAAAATAGAAAGCGAGGTATAACCCTCCCACCTTCAGCACACTGGACTTGGGAGGCCAAGTAATTCCTGGTCGGTGCTGCCACAATAACCGGACAGTCCCCATAAGGAAAATCAGCAGGAAGAACTGATAGTGCAGCTTATTTGAGGGAAAGAAAAAATAGCCTGCGATCCAGAATATAACCAGCGCCGGGAGCCAATAAGCCTTGATGAGGTGTGGCAGTTCCGCCCTGCCATCAAACGAAAATATCTTCATAAACCGAGTTAATGCCCAATATATTTATAGCTTCCATGCTGACAGACAGGTCAGACATTACCCGCCTAATCGTGGCTATTATAGTCTTTTGCTAACAAGTAGATACTATCGAGAAATTCGAAAGCCTCGTAATGGTCCCACTGCTCTCAATTCCAGTCAGTACCGCTGCACAAGGCATCGAATGATAGTTTATTCTGGTGCCTCTGTCATTAGTACGTGCACTGGTTTAGGCAACAGGGAAGGCGGATGAATAATCGGGATAGCCGGGTCTGTGTCATTACATTTGATGAGTTTCAAATTACGTAGATGGCTTCATAAAGCAACCCCGATATCCTTCTGCAGCCTTGAAGAACTTGCACAAACTGCCAGAGCTCCTGTCACGCAGCTAGTCCATTGCTCTCGCCACTTGCTATAATCCCGTTGTTTAAACTCAAGAATCAAATACCAATATGATCGTATTAGGCCTGTCCGGTGCCGTTAATCACGACGCCTCCGCTGCTTTATATATTGATGGCAAGCTGGTTGCCGCTGCAGAGGAAGAACGTTTCCTGCGCGACAAACACGCCAAAGGCAAAATGCCTTATGAAGCGACTAAATTCTGTCTGGAATATGCAGGCATCAAACCGGAACAGGTCGATATTGTCGCATTCCCCTATGCAGAAATCGGTCTCAGGTCTCCCGCCCGCTGGCATTATGCCAAACGCCACTGGTACGCGCCTGACCGCGCACTGACTGCACTTTTCAGTGGCAACCGTCGGTACTGGCGCAACCACCGTAACGTGATGAAGCTGCTGAACGATTTAGGGATTGGTGCCGACAGGGTCAAATTCATGCCGGTCGAGCATCATCTGGCTCATGCCAGCAGTGCTTATCACCTAAGCGGTTTTCAGGAAAAAACAGCGATCATCGGTATCGACGGCAAAGGCGAGTATGCCACCACCTTTTTCGGTTACGGCGAAAACGGCCAGATTCACAAAATTAAAGAGTTTTATGACCCAGACTCCCTCGGAGGCATGTACGGGGCGCTGACCGAATATCTCGGTTTTGAAATGCTCGACGGCGAATTTAAAGTCATGGGTATGGCGCCTTACGGTGACCCCAAGCGCTTTGATTTTTCGCGGCTCATCGAATGCAAAAATGGTGACTTCAAGGTCAATAACCAACTCGTTAACACTGTTGGCTGGCGCCGGTACAAGAAAAATGGCAAGGGCTATTTCTTCAGTCCTAAACTCATCGACTGGCTGGGGCCGATGCGTGAAGGCGATGAAAAGGACGAACCCTATATCGATTATGCCGCGAGTATTCAGGACTTGCTGGAAAAAACGGCATTGCAGCTCATCGACTATTATCTCGGTGACATCATCCGTGAAACAGGTAAGGTTGCCTATGCCGGCGGTGTGGCGCTGAACGTCAAACTCAATCAGCGTATTATCGCCATGCCCGGTGTCAAGGAACTGTTTGTGCAACCGGCAGCCAGTGATGCCGGTACTGCTATCGGCGCAGCCAGCTATGCTTCCCAGCAGGCTGGTGCACCGGTTGAAAAGATGGAGCATGTCTATCTCGGGCCCCAGTATACGACTGAACAATGCATGGATGCCTGTGATAACTACAGCCAGCCGGTTAAGTGGCAACGCATGAGCGATGTGCCTGCGGAAACGGCTAAAATTCTGGCAGACGGTAATCCGGTCTCCTGGTTTCAGGGACGGATGGAGTTCGGCCCCAGAGCCCTGGGTAACCGTAGCATTCTGGGCAGCCCCAGCCACAGTGGGGTTGCTGATCGCATCAATGCACAAATTAAATACCGCGAGCGCTGGCGCCCATTCTGTCCGAGCATGCTTGATACAGTGGCGCCTGAAATCCTGCAAACGGATCACCCCAGTCCTTATATGACTTTCACTTTTGATGTCGCAGAAAGCTGGAAAGATCGTATTCCCGAAGTAGTTCATGAAGACGGTACCGCAAGAGCACAAATCGTCACCGAGAAGACCAACCCGCGTTACTACGCGCTGTTGCAGGAAATGGAAAAGCTGACCGGTAACGGTGTGGTACTGAATACTTCACTTAACCGCCGCGGCGAGCCGATGGTTTGTACTCCAACCGATGCGTTGAATATGTTCTACGGTTCTGATCTGCAGTATTTGGTAATGGAAGATATTCTGGTCAGCAAATAACAAATGATCGAGTTATCATCAAAGCAACTGATTGGGCGGGGACTCCATCGTGAGTGTTATCAACACCCTTTAAATAACGCCCTTTGCATAAAAATTGTCTTCAATGGTAACAGTACGGAAACCAAGCGCGAACAAGCTTATTACCGTTTTCTGGAGCGACGCTTACCTGACTGGACAGCCTTGCCCAGGTTTCATGGCAATATTGTCACCAATAAAGGCACTGGTGCGGTTTTTGACCTGATTCGCAATGTAAATAATGAGATTGCTCTACCTCTGTCTGAATACATGGCCGACACTGAGCACTTCCATGAATATGCCAAAGAAATTGCGAAGGCATTGATGGCATTTCAGCGATATCAGTTGAAACACAATATTCAGACTATGTCTCTCAAGCCCTGGAATCTGGTTTACAGGCTTGACGAAACTGGCCAGGGAAAGATTTTTCTCATTGACAGCCTCGGCAATTCAGATTTCATTCCCGCCTGTAATTACATTAAATTGCTGGGAAGAAAGAAAATATTAAGGAAATGGGCCAAGTTCAAAGCGCTTGTAGAGCGCCACTATCAAGAGCGGCCAGATATTCTGGCTTTTACCGACTTGCTTGCCTAGTTATCCTCGTACCCACCAGGGTTGCTGCTTTGCCACCGCCAGGCATCATGAACCATATCCTCAAGGCTTTTTTCTGCTTTCCAGCCCAGTAAACTTTGAGCCAACCCTACATCAGCATAACTCACTGCAACATCACCGGCTCTTCTATCCACAATCTCATAAGGAACTTGCCGACCAGAGACCTGCTCAAAAGCACTGATTACATCAAGCACGCTGTAACCAACCCCAGTCCCCAGATTAATCGGCTGACAGCAGGGAAATCCCACATCCGTATCAAGCCACCTTAGGGCTTCAAGATGTCCCCGCGCCAGATCTGATACATGGATGTAATCGCGAACACCGGTACCATCAGCGGTCGGGTAGTCACCGCCAAATACTGACAAGCGTTTTCTCTTGCCGATAGCCACCTGACTGACATAGGGCATCAGGTTATTTGGAATTGATCTGGGATCCTCCCCGATCAAGCCGCTTTCATCAGCACCCGCCGGGTTGAAGTAACGCAGTAATGCTATTTTCATACTAGCCGGGCTGGCCTTGGCTATATCGCCAAGAATTTGCTCAATCATCAGTTTGGTTCGACCGTATGGATTGGTCACAGCAGTCAAAGCCTGTTCATTGACTGGCATTGTTTCAGTATCACCATAGACGGTGGCTGAAGAACTGAATACCAGTTTATCCACAGCAAATTCCTGCATAAGCTCCAGCAATATCAGGGTAGACTCAAGATTATTCCTGTAGTACATCAAGGGCTTTTCGCAGGACTCGCCTACGGCTTTGTAACCTGCAAGGTGAATCACCGCATCGATTTGATGTGTATTAAAAATAGCCTGCATGGCCTTCTTGTCACGACAATCTGCTTTGTAAAAACTCGGCTTTTTCGCTGTGATCTTTTCGATACGATCTAGCACTACCTCAGAGCTGTTACTCAGATTATCGACAATCACCACATTCAATCCTGCCTGAAGCAAGGTGACAGCAATATGAGATCCGATATAGCCTGAGCCCCCCGTGACCAGAACTGTGGTAATCAATTTTTTTCCTCATGTTTGGCAGCAGCCATACTACGAATTATCCAAGCTGCTTTATCCGGCATGCTGTATAAATCTTCGCTCTCTGCATAAGAAAGCGCCTGATGCGACCATTGTTGAAGCGCCGCGGGATCGAGCATCTGTGCGAGCTGTGTTGCTGTTCGAGATGCGTCGTCAGGCTGTTTTAATATCTCACCGGATTTTGCCTGTATAACGTGTTTGGCATAGCCACACACTTCTGAAACCAGAACGGGCAAGCCTGCTACCATCGCTTCAAGAATCACTGTACCTGTATTTTCCTTACGTGCCGGGTGCAATAGTAAATCCGCGGCTAATAAAAAGGCCGGTACATCAGAGCGCCCCCCCAAAAAACGCACGCGGGTTCCGACACCCAGTTTATTCGCCTGTTTTAGCAATGCCTGGTGATCACCATCCCCGATGATGACCAGACTGACTTTGTCGCGAAGACTGTCTGGCAGGGCGGCAAGTGCTGCGATACTGCGATCAACCCCTTTTGTCCTGAACCCCGTTCCAACCATTAGCAGCATCCATTCATCAGAGCTGATAGATAGCTCTTCTCGTTTTTGCTGGCGTAACTGGTCGGCATTGACCGGCCGCTTACGATTGGGGTCGATGCCCGGCGGTAAAGATATCAAGCGGTGGTCCGGCGTATCGTAATATTGTTTAAACAGGGCTTGCTGCACATCAGAAATCATCAATGATACGGTATGGCTGTCCTGCCCAAAGACAGCTTTCTCACAATCAGCATAAAACGCTACTCTGCCGGTGTGCTTAAGTAAGCCATAAAGCGGATGAGACCTGACACGTGCGATATAACAGGGGTCAGCAGCATAGTACAGGTCCAGTTCAGGCATTTTGTTAAAGCCGACTATAAGGTCATAATGGCCCTGTTCAAGTTCAGGCTTAACTTTATTTATAAAAGTCTGTAATCGAGCATGATTACTGAAACCTGAAACAGGCACCACATGAACCTGCATATTGTCCGGTAACCTCCCCTGCCACTCCATTACATAGACATCGACATGATCGCCCTGCTCAAGACAGGCCTGCATGATGCGCATAAAATCACGTGCCAGCCCGCCAAAGGGGAAAAATTTATACAAACAAACCGCTAATCTCATTTGTGAGACAGATTCTCCATTAGTGAACTAAATGTGGATCGCAAACTTTTATCCTGCCAGTTCCGCAAAAAGCGCTTCTGATCTCGGTTAAAGGCCCATCTGAAGGCCCAACCGTAATGATGCTCACGCATCGCATCGAGGTCGATGAGTTGCACTTGACCCGCTTGAGTCACTAACAGATTACTGGCTTTCATATCCCCATGACTGAGTCGGTAACTGCGCATCAGACTGAAAATTCGTTGAATCTGTTTCAGCTCAGCCTTCGCCGGCGCAGTGTCTTGATATGTCTCTGACAACTCCCGCGCATCAACATACTCGGTAATGAGATAAGCTTCTTTCCTCAGAGGCCCCAAACGGTTCTCAACAAAGCCCAACACCGCCGGGGTGGTGATACCAAGCAAACTCAATAAATTCCCCTGGCGCCAGGCATTAGCAGCCCGGCTCGGTCGCCAGCAACGCTTGAGGAAGTGCCAGTAGGATTTGATGTTATAACGTTTGATCACCACCTTGCGCCCCCCCATTTCTGTCATGACGACCGTCGCGCTGTTACCGTCTTTCAGTTTTTTCCCCTGCTCGACGAACTCATCAAGATCAATGATCGCCTGCTTGCCGATCAGTTTGAAAAAAGAACGCTTAACGGCATATTCCTGCCGACGGTTTTTGTGATAAGCCGTCATCGAGCAGGCGCGGAAACATTTGCTCAGATAATTTTCTTTACGTTTTTGCCAGGCTTTATGAAGCAGGGCTTTGAAACTTTTCCGTTCGGTCTGGCCATACAACCAGCCTCGGGCCTGATAATAAAGGTTGAGCTTTTTCAGAATAAGCTGCTGCTCATCCGGTACAAATTGAGCCACCAGCCGCGCCAGGTTACTAAGGCTTTTTTTTGTACTCAGAGCCTGTCCGGGCAGGCCTCTGACAGAAGCCAAATCAATGAGAAATAGACCGCGTGGGGTCATCAGAATATTATCAGTGTGAATATCCTGCTGATAAATGCCTGCCTGATGACAGCGAACCATCAACTGCAATAAGGCCGGTACCATCTGCGCCTGATTGCTACTGACCAGTTGGAAGGGCTCAGCATCAGCAATGAACTCATAAGCCACCGCGAGACAGCCGGCAAAGTCATCGCTAATGAGCTTTTCTGCCGGCACCGCGACACCAGCGGCTTCGCAAGCTTTGTAGCCTTGTTGTTCACGTGACAGTTCGCGCCAGCCTTTTTTGTTGGGGGCGAACAGTTTCAGCAATATTGGATCACCATTATGTAGCGCTCTGACCACCAGCCTTCTGCCCGGCAGCCAGCGCAATACCTGTTCACAATAGTATTGTTCGCCATCCACCTCCAACTCAAAGCGCTCTGTCACCGGCTTACCGGCCAGAAATTGCTTCACTGATTCATTCATGACTGATTGTGTTTGTGCCACTTGTCCAGCAACCTCTGTGCCCGCGCTTCCACTTTTTGCCAGAAACTTGCCTGCTTCGTCAAAGCCTGATGCAGACTCAATCCGGAGTAGTTTTTGATAAAACGATATTTATCGCGTTGACTAAGTTGTACCTCATGCGCTGAGAAATAGAGTGAGCCCAAATCTTTCACCAGCCAGCGCTCCGGCACTCGCTGTCTAATCTGGGTCCGATGTAAATCAATAAGAAACAGCGCCGTGTCCTCTGTAATCTGATTGGTTTCGGCAAAACCTTCGTTTAACAAAACGTGGCAGAGATAGTAATCACGGTGATTGATTCCCGCCTGATGCATCTTACGACTCATTTCTGCCAGCCTGCGAATCAGGGTCTGCTTTGTACGGAAGGTCGGTTTACACTGCTGCCATTGCAGGCCTATATGCTCAAGGCTCATTGTCTCTGTCAGTTCATCGGTAATGACAAAAGATTCGCGCCGTGCCGGATTTAGGCCTCGTTCTCCATAACCAGCAAGCGTCATAGTTCCAATGCCCAGTTCATGTAGGTGCTCTATCGCTACCCATTCATTGCGGGCGCTAATGATCGGTTTTCTGAACTGGAACAGATTCTTGATAATTTCTCCCCAGCCAACACCGGCATGGTATTTCAGAAAATAGCGCTTGCCGTCCAGCTCAAAACGCAGTGTGCGGCGCCCTTCTTTATCGCGAAAGACTTCGCCAGGTAGTGTTGACAGCAATTCAAAAACATCGCGCCCCTGCCAGGCATGGGCAAGTTCTTCACGCAGATAGAAATGCTTTTTCATGAGTTGCACCAGGCTTCTATTTTATCGGCACAGAATACGGCTCGTGATGCGGCTGAAACGAGCGGATTAGGTTCAGTTCTCGGCAAAGCTTCAGGCTGCTTACTGTGTAGGTTCAGGACCTGTGTCAATTCGCTGATGCAGTTGTTTTCGTCCAGCACTTGGGATAAAGCCTCCTGCTCGGCCAGAAAGGCATAACCACAGATGTCGCTGATTAACATCGGTAACCTGGCGGCAGCGGCTTCGGCTAACACCATACCGGCTGCTTCTTTGCGCGCCGGATGCAGCAGTAAATCGGCCGCAAAATAGAAGGGTGCCAGTTCAGTCTGACCGCCCCAGAATTGATAGTTGAGGCCGGTCAGTTGCTGCAATTTACGTTCATAAGCCGCCGCCTTGCCGTTGCCGACAATCCATAACTCAAACTGGCTACGCGCGACAAAACTCAGTGCTGACAGTGCTGCAATAATGCGATCAAGACCTTTGGTATGGAAATCGGCAGCCACGAACAACAATAAAATGCGGTTTTCGGCCAGTTGCGTCTGCTGACGCCAGTCACGCGCGGCCTCCAACCGTGCCTGCGTGAAGTGAAATTTTTCGTCGACGCTCACTGGCAGCACTACTTGATTCTGAGTTTCAATCTCAAAACACTGCTGATACTGTTGCCGCTGATGTTCGGTCAGAAAAAAGACTTTCAACTCAACATTATTAAATAACGTTTTCTCAATCCTTGCACTGCTACGATAACGTGGTAACAGCTTGTTCAATCCCTTGAAACGATTGGCTGTAAAGCAGGGGTCGGCAGCAAAATACACATCCAGTCCCGCCAGTTTGGTGAAACCGATAATCGCGTCAAACAGGCCCTGCTTTTTCAATGACACGACATAACCTGACAGCGCCTTGATACGGCCATGGTTGGTCGACTGGCTTTTACCCAGTTCATACAGCGTCCAGTCTTTATGGATATCACCGTGCCATTTCATCGTGATCACCGAGATCTGATGCCCTCTTCTGGCCATCTCATTGGCGACAGCAATAAAATCACGCTGCGCACCGCCGTAGGGAAAGAATTCCGTGATGGCAAAGGCGAAGTGCATGGTGATGAAAATCTCCGAATCAAAAAAGCTCGACAAGCCCTAACAACTTGAACCGCATTACTCTAAAATGAGTCTGTCTTATAACCAGTATTGTTGCGGTTCACAGAACAGACGCAATAGTACCACCTGACAGATACAGAGGTAAGCCGTGTCCTTCAAAGCCACCATTCATCGTCACCAGGATATGATCAACGGTCTGTTCGAACTTGAGCCACAGGTCAATGAGCTGATGCAGCGGGTGAAAGACTGTCTGCTGGCCGGCAACAAAGTACTGTTTTTTGGTAATGGCGGCAGCGCTTCTGATGCCCAGCACCTGGCCGCTGAATTTATTGTCCGCTATCACCGTGACCGCAAAGCCTATGGTGCTATTGCCCTGACCACCGATACCTCAATCCTCACGGCACACAGTAATGACTACAGCTTTGAAACGGTCTTTGATCGTCAAATCGAAGGACTGGGTAAGCCCGGTGATATCGCTATTGGCTTATCCACATCCGGCAACAGCGCCAATGTCATTAACGGCATCAAAACCGCTCAGCTGAACAATATCTGGACCTGTGCTTTTACCGGTGACCATGGCGGCGAGCTGAAAACGATTGCTGATGCCTGCATCTGTGTGCCCAGCAAGGAAACTGCCCGGGTGCAGGAAGGCCATATTATTATCGGTCACTGGTTGTGTGAAGCGCTGGACGAGGCCCTCGCTGGTTCATGAGTCGACAGCAGCTTACTACCGACGTCGTCATCATCGGGGCCGGTATTGCCGGTCTATGGCTTCATCGCCGGCTTAATGATCTGGGCTTTCATGCCCTGCTGCTTGAAAACGGCGAAATCGGTCGCGGCCAGACTCTGAGCTCACAGGGCATTATTCATGGTGGCAGTAAGTACGCACTGAACGGCATTCTGTCCAAAGCATCGCAGGTTATCAGCAGTATGCCCAGCCGCTGGAAAAACTGTCTTGAAGGTCAGGGGGAGATAGATTTATCCGGCGTTAAGAAACTCACCGAACATCAACTGCTATGGTCCAGAGATCGCTTATCTTCGAAGATGGTCTCCTTTTTCGCCAGCAAAGCGCTGCGCAGTCGAATGCAGCCGGTCAAAAAAGAAAACCGCCCGGCTATATTTGCCGACAAAGCCTTTAAAGGCACACTTTATCAACTGGATGAACCGGTGCTGGATGTTGTCAGTCTGCTTGATGAACTGGTCAAACCCTGGCAACAGCGGATGCTGGCCGTGTCTCGGGAAGCTGAATATCAATGGCAGCCTTCCGCCGGTCCCGTGTCATCTTTGGTGATAGGCGATGACTATGAGATTCAGGCGCAGCACTTTGTACTCACTGCCGGTGAAGGCAATGAAAAACTGTTGCAGGGCTTGTCACAGCAGCAGCCTGAAATGCAACGCCGTCCATTGCAAATGGTGCTTTGTAAAAGCAAGCAACTGGATCATCCCCTGCCGATAATCTACGCCCACAGTCTGGGCAGTGGTTCCAAGCCAATTGCAACCATTTCCAGCCACAAAGATAAGCACGGCAACGTGGTCTGGTATATCGGCGGTAATATCGCCGAAGAAGGCGTCAATAAAAGTCATGACCAGCTGGTTGCCGAGGCCAGAGCGTTATTGGCAGACATTCTGCCCTGGGTGACCTTGCCTGATCTGGAATGGGCCACGCATCCGGTCAACCGTGCTGAGCCCAAGCAATCCAGTCTGAGCCGCCCGGACAGTGCCTTTATCAGCAGCAACCACAATCTGCATGTCTGCTGGCCGACCAAGCTGGCGCTGGCGCCGGATCTGGCTGATCAAATGCTGGCGGCGCTGGAATCTGCCGAACTGAAAGCCGGCGATCATCATAATCCGGATTATCCACACCCCGGAATGGCAGAAACGCTATGGGATAGGGCTTTTTCATGAACCGCCTGACACAACACAAAGAGATTGCCAATACCGGCGTTGCCGTCTCACCACTGGGTCTGGGCACCGTTAAACTCGGTCGGGATAAAGCGGTTAAATATCCGGCTGGGTTCAAAATTCCTGATGATAGACAGGCTTTGGAGCTGCTGGCTCTCGCCTGGGATTTGGGCATTAACCTGATTGATACAGCCCCGGCCTACGGCAATAGCGAAAGCCGGCTGGGTCAGTTACTGCCCCAACTGCCACATGATTGGGTTATCGCCACCAAAGCCGGTGAATATTTTGATCCCGTCAGTGGCGAATCACATTACGACTTCAGCCCGGAGTCGATCATTCGCAGCGTTGAAAACAGCCTCAGACAATTACGTCGTGATGTACTGGATATTGTGCTGATTCACTCAGACGGTAACGATCAACAGATCATTGAGCAAGATGGCGCTCTGGACACACTCGATGAATTAAAACAACGCGGCCTGATCCGCGCTACCGGTATGTCTAGCAAAACAGTGGAAGGCGGCCTGCTGGCATTGGAACGCGCGGATGCGGCTATGGTGATGCATAACCTGCAGTATCGGGACGAACAGGCAGTCATTGATGAAGCGGCCAGAAAAAACAAAGGCATTTTTATCAAAAAAGCCCTGGGCAGCGGGCATATGACGCAAGCATCAGAAACCACGGATATTGTTCAGGCCAATTTTGATTTTATATTCAGTGAGCCGGCAGTGAGCAGCGTGATTATCGGCACGATTAACCCGGCTCACCTTAAGGATAATGTCGCTAAAGCAATTGGTGCTCTAGACAAAGTGTAATCCGCAGATTACACAGATAAGCACAGAGTAAAACCTTGTTCAAATGTGATCATTCCTTATGAACAGCCTGAAATGAGCTGAACAAGTGCCCTGTTTAGGGCAGCGGTGTTTTTAGTACTAGCTCTGTATAGAGCGGTTAATCATCAGCGAAAATCGGTGTAATCTGCGGATGAAAATACTTTTTACCGCATATCGCCCTAGGCTTTTCTTGTGTTGATTTTATTAACGATTGCCGTGGTGGAGCAGTTTTCTACCAATCCCATGACTTTCACTTCACCGCCGTAGCCTTCAACGATTTCCCAGCCAACCACGCCTTTTTTGTCATAGTCCCCGCCCTTCACCAGCACATCGGGCTGAATCAGGCGTAGCAGCTCTTCCGGGGTATCGCCGGGAAAGCAGGTAACCCAGTCCACATCAGCCAGACCGGCCAGCACCGTCAAACGTCTTTCCGCGGTATTAATCGGACGACCTTCGCCTTTCAGTTTGGTGACTGATTCATCCGCATTGATGGCCACGATCAGTCTGTCACCGAGCTTTCTGGCCTGCTGCAGATAAGTCACGTGACCAGCATGTAGGATATCGAAGCAGCCATTGGTAAAGACGATTTTTTCACCACGCTGCTTGGCCTGATCGACGGCTATTTTCAACTGTTCTACCGTAACTGCACCGGCAATGCTGTGGTCGCTTTTATGCAGCCCCTGATGGCGCTCATACTCCGCTTTCAGTTCCGGGCCACTGACTGTTGAGGTGCCCAATTTGCTGACCACAATACTTGCTGCGACATTCGCCAGCGTGACCGCATGCTCCAGATCGGCACCGGCAGCCAGGGCAGCGGCCAGCGTTGAGATAACGGTATCTCCCGCTCCGGTCACATCAGCCACTTCCTTGGCAATGGCCGGCAGATGGAATTCGGGTTGATCAGCCCGGATCAGCGTCATGCCATGTTCACTGCGGGTAATCAGAATCGCCTGGATATCCAGTTGTTTAATCAGGGTCTGCGCCTTGCTGATGAGATCCTGTTCAGACGATACCGGTCCCGCCACAGCTTCAAACTCAGTCATATTGGGCGTGATCAGATCGGCACCGCGATATTTACTGAAATCACTGCCTTTAGGGTCAACCAGTACCCGGATATTTTTCTGTTTGGCCTCATTAATCCAGAACTGCGGATCAGACAATGTGCCCTTGTTGTAATCGGACAGTACCATCACCTGCGCCTGATCGATGAGCTTACCAACCAGTCCCTGCATTTGTTCAGTCAATGCTGGTTCAAAGCGCTTTTCAAAATCGAGCCTGATAAGCTGTTGATGGCTGCTGATCACCCGCGATTTGATAATGGTGCCGGCTTCCGCTGCCCGGTGAAACAGGCAGTTAATACCAACAGCCTGCAGGCGCTGTTCAAGCACCCCAGCGGCTTCATCTTCACCGGTCAGGCCGCTGATACTGCAGTTGGCGCCCAGCGAGGCAATATTCATCGCCACATTGCCGGCACCGCCCGGCAAATCTTCGAGACGATCAATGTTCACTACAGGCACCGGCGCTTCCGGTGAGATGCGGTTGGCTTTGCCGAAATAAAAGCGATCCAGCATCAGATCGCCGATAACCGCAACGCGTGCAAGATGAAATTCAGGAAAGGAATGTTTCATATCAGATTTTGTGAGGCCGGCTGCCAGTTAATGATGGCGTTATTGTGCTTGTAAAAGGCTTTCGAGTCTATGCCAGACCTGGTCGACTTCCATGCCCGCCATGCACACCGGTTGGCCATCCTGCGACTCGGGCAGGGGGCAGCGACGCTTATAGCAGGGGGAACAGGTCATGCCGGTGATGAGGTGCTGCTGTTTATCACCATAGGTGCCGATAAGATGGGTGTCGGTCGAGCCATACAGGGTAATCGCCGGTCTGCCGAGTACGGCGGCCATATGCGCAAGGCCCGTATCACTGGCCAATACCGCTTGGGCATCCTGCATCAGCGCAGCGACATTATCCAGTGGCAATCTGGGCAGCGCAAAAGCCTTATCGCTGACTGAAGCTATCTGACGGGCGCGTTGATATTCTTCGTCATTGCCGCAGGGCAGCAGGCACTGATAACCGGCCTCGGCGGCTTTCAGCACCACAGCCTGCCAGTGTTTGACCGGCCACAACTTGGTGAGCCAACTGGCATTATGCACCAGCATCAGATACGGCCGTGTTAGGGGGAAATCCAGTTGTGGTAAATGACAATGGGCAAGGTGAATGCCATAATCCGCAGCCGTATCAGGCACGCTGTAACCTAAAGCGGCTGCCAGAATCTGGCGCATCCGCTCTACCGCATGCTGACCGGGATTCACATTAATCGGGTGGCGATAGGCCAGATGCGCCGGTTTTTCCCGGCAGCTGTATTTGTCGAGACCATAGACCGGCCCTTTTCTGAGCAGACTGACCAGCGCGCTTTTGAGGTTATTCTGCATATCAACGACGACGTCATAATCATCGGCATTGAGCGCTTTATAAAAACCGGTCAGTTCACCCTGTTTGAGACTACCCAACCAGCTTTGCCGCCAGTTGCGATGGGAAGTGGTAATCACTCTCCTGACCCGGGGATGCCATTTGGGCACCGCGGCGAAAGCCTTATCGACCACCCAGTCAAATTCAATATCGGGATAAATCTGAGCGGCATCCGTCAGCGCCGGCAAGGCATGCATCAGATCGCCCATCGATGTCAGTTTGATAATTAAAACGCGCATGACGCTTCAGTCAAAGTCGAGACTGAGTGGATGATCGCGATGATGCATCAGGATTTTGAAAAAGGCATCCGGGTTTTTAATCTGAGTCAGCTCCCCTTCCCGCGGAAACAGCTGATCCTGAAGTCGCGATAGCCAGAAGCGTAAGGCCGCTGCTCTGAGTACCAGATTCCAATTGGCCAGCTCTGATTCTGTCAGCGCTCGTTTTGCCTGGTAGTGCTGCATCAAAGCCTGATAACGACCTTGCTCAGGCAGCCCGGAGTCATCGACACACCAGTCATTCACGGCCACTGCCAGGTCATAAAGCAGGTATTCATCACTGGCGTAGTAAAAGTCGATAATACCCTTTAGCTCATCACCATCAAACAGTGCGTTATCGCGGAATAGATCGGAATGTGTCACGCCCCAGGGCAGGTCCAGTTCTTCATAGCCCGCCTGAACAGCCAGCTCATTTTTAAGGATAGCGGCCTGCTCGTCATTTAATTTCGGTAGCAGGGTCATGGCGGTTTGCCGACGCCATTCGTGACCGCGCTCACTGGCACGGCGTGATTTGAATTCCAGACCGGCAATATGCATTTCTGCCAGGATCTCACCAATCGCTGCACATTGAGCCGGGGTCGCCAAAGCGTCGACACCACGACCATCCAGACGCAAAACCAGCGCCGCCGGTTTGCCACAGAGTTTTTTGAGATAATGACCTTCGCGGTCGGCAGCAGGATGGGCAGAAGGGATACCGTGCTGATAGTAAAATGTCATCACATCCAGAAAATAAGCGAGTTCGCCGAAATCGTGATGCTCAAACAATGTCAGCACAAATTCACCTTCAGTGGTGCTGACAAAGTAGTTGGTATTTTCTATGCCGGCACTGATGCCCTGATAAGACACCAGATCACCGACCGCATACTCTCCCAGAAACGCGATCAACTCGTCGCGTCCGACTTCAGTATAAACTGACATGAAAACTGCTCAGATTCGTGTGGTGCTTACCACTCCAACAGGATCCAGTTCGGCACAAGCAGACCTGAATCCAGTTCGAATTGTCTTGACTCTAAGGACCCGTCACCATCCGTATCGGTCAGATAATAGGGTTTACCCACAGAAGGGGTGACTTTGATCATATAAAGTTTGCCGTTGACGCGGTATTCCTCGATAGTGCGGTCATCTTTCTGGATGATATTCACTTCGGGCTCAATGCTGTCACCGCTTTGCATTGGCTCAGGCAACACCGGCGGCTTTTCCATCACCGATTCGGTGTCGTCTGCCCGGACAGTCACTGTCATTAACAGGGCAAGTGCGCATACAATAGCGATTTTGTTAAACATGAGAATGCTCCGTGTCATTTCGGAGTTAAGATAGCATTTCCGCTGCCCGGAGAAAAGCAGTCAGTTCTCATAAAAACGGTGCCACAACGCTTATGACTCAATCTGTCCCTCTTGTTCTTGTTGACGGTTCTTCCTACCTCTATCGCGCCTATCACGCTATGTACAAGGCAGACCTCAGGAATTCAGCCGGAGAACCGACCGGCGCCATCAGGGGTGTCACGTCCATGCTGCGCCGTTTGCTCGCGGATTATCCCGACAGCCATATCGCCGTGGTATTCGATGCCAAAGGTAAAACCTTCCGCGACGATATTTACAAAGAGTACAAGGCCAACCGCCCGCCGATGCCGGATGATTTAAGGCCGCAGGTGGAACCGATTTACGACATTATCCGGGCGATGGGTCTGCCACTGCTGTGTGTTGACGGCGTCGAGGCCGACGATGTGATTGGCACCCTCGCCAGACAAGCCACCGAAAAAGGCATGGATGTCGTCGTCAGTACCGGCGACAAGGATATGGCCCAGCTGGTCAATCACCATGTCACTCTGGTCAATACCATGACCGAGACTAAAATGGATATCGAAGGTGTTAAGGAAAAATTCGGTCTGCCGCCGGAACATATCATCGATTTCCTGGCGTTGATGGGCGATAAAGTCGATAACATCCCCGGTGTACCCGGTGTCGGCGAAAAGACCGCCCTGTCGCTGTTACAGAAAATGGGCAACCTTAAAGCCATTTATGCCAACCTGGAAGCTGTCAGGGACCTGGACTTTCGCGGCGCTAAAAAAATGCCGGAAAAACTGGCAGAAAATAAAGCTTTGGCTGAGCTCAGCTATGAACTTGCCACCATCAAATGTGATGTTGAACTTGATATTGAAGTCGAGGAACTCAAACACCAGCCTCAGGATCGAGAGGCTTTGCTGACGCTGTTCAAACAGTTCGAATTCCGCAGCTGGATCAGTGAACTGGAATCCGGCAGTCCAGATCAGACGGTCACCGCAGGCTCAGCAGTCATTAAAAACGACACCAGCAACAAGCAGGATTATCACTGCATTCTCACTAAAGCAGACTGGCAAACCTGGCTAAAAAAACTCAAAGACGCCGACCTGTTTGCCTTTGATACCGAAACCACCAGCCTGGTCTATCTGGATGCCCGTATTGTCGGCGTCTCATTTGCTATCACACCCGGCGAAGCGGCTTATCTGCCGCTGAATCACGACTATGCCGGCGCACCGGTACAGCTCGATTACGATGAGGTGATGCAGGACCTCAAACCGTTGCTGGAAGATCCCAATAAACTCAAAGTCGGCCAGAACCTCAAATATGATCGTCATGTGCTGCTGAACCACGGCATTGATATGAAAGGCATCGCCCATGACACGATGCTCGAGTCCTATGTACTCGACAGCACTGCCACCCGTCACGATATGGACTCTTTGGCCAAAAAATACCTGGATCGAGACACGATTCACTTTGAAGATATTGCCGGCAAAGGCAAAAAGCAGCTGACCTTCAATCAGATAGGTATCGAGGAAGCCGCCACCTATGCGGCTGAAGACGCCGACATCACCTTGCAACTGCATCATGTACTGTGGCCAAAGATGCAGGCGATTCCACCGTTAGTGAAGGTTTACTCCGAGCTGGAAATGCCGCTACTTCCCGTGCTTAACACGCTGGAACGCAACGGCGTCAATATCGATATCTGGATGCTGCAGCAGCAAAGCGACAATATGGCCCGTCAGATTGAAGAGCTCGAAAAACAGGCGCATGAAGCCGCCGGCCAGGCCTTTAATCTCGGCTCACCCAAGCAGTTGCAGGAAATTCTTTACGACAAACAAAACCTGCCGGTCAAAAAGAAAACCCCGAAAGGCGCCCCTTCCACAGCAGAAGAAGTGTTGCAGGAACTGGCTGATGAAGGCTACGAACTGCCACAAATCATCATGAACTACCGGGGACTGAGCAAGCTCAAATCCACCTATACCGACAAGCTGCCATTGATGGTTAACAAAACTACGGGGCGAGTACACACTTCGTATCATCAGGCCGTCACGGCAACAGGCAGGCTCTCCTCTTCCGATCCGAACCTGCAGAATATTCCTATCCGCAGTGAGAACGGCCGCCGCATCCGTGAGGCGTTTGTCGCCAGCGACGGTTATGTGCTGCTGGCCGCCGACTATTCACAAATCGAGCTACGGATCATGGCGCATCTGTCCGGCGATGAAAGCCTGCTGCAAGCCTTTGCCAAAGGCGAAGATATCCACCGCCACACGGCCTCGGAAATTTTTGGCCTCAGTCTGGATGAAGTCAGCAGCGACCAGCGCCGCAGTGCCAAGGCCATTAACTTCGGCCTGATTTACGGCATGTCCGCCCATGGCCTTTCCAAGCAACTCGGGATTGAGCGCCATCAGGCCACGGATTATATGAACACCTATTTCGAACGCTATCCGGGCGTACGTCGGTATATGGACAACACCCGCGAACAGGCCAAGAAACAGGGTTATGTTGAAACCATTTTCGGTCGTCGCCTGTATTTGCCGGAAATTAATGCCAGCAACGGCATGCGCCGCCAGTATGCCGAGCGCACCGCCATCAATGCGCCGATGCAGGGCAGCGCCGCCGATATTATCAAGCGCGCCATGATCGACATTCACAGCTGGCTATGTAGTGCGGATACCGGTATCCGCATGATCATGCAGGTGCATGACGAACTGGTGTTTGAAGTTCCGAAAGATCAGTTGGATATGGCGAAGACCACCATCGAACAGTTTATGATGAATGCGGCGGATTTGAAGGTGCCGCTGGAGGTAGGGCTTGGGACTGGGGATAATTGGGAGCAAGCACATTAATTCTTGTAGGTTGGGTTGAGAAACGAAACCCAACTTTCCGTCTTGATACAAGCCCGAGTATCTTTCAATGGTTAGATTTCGCCTTAATGGCGAGTCAGGGATTTGCGCGGCCAAATCCCTAACAACCCTAGGCCGCCCCCTTGTGCTGGCCTGCGGCTCCAATGCGTTGCTCGGTAAATCTGGGAATTGGCTAAAACTCACTACGCTCAAACACTAGCCAATTCTTGTCCAGATTAACCTGCGCTACTCGTCAGCACAAAAGGGGGGTGAAATTACATCCAACCTCCAAGTTATAACCTGGAAAAGCTTCTTTCGTGTCATAGAACTGCCTGCACTGGTTTTTTATCAGTTGTGTAAATTTCCAACTAATTGCAATGCAAAACCAACAGCCAAAAGGAAAAATCCTAATTTTGCCATCGTATGAGATTTAGTAGAGCTTGGTTCCCTCTCACCATTGATACCGCCAAGATCAATGCTGACTGGAAAGCCATAAAAAAATATTAATCCCGCAGCGACAAAATCAGTGATTAGTCCAACATTCGATAGAGTCAAAATATCCATTTACTACCCTCCAAATTTTCATACTAATAGACAGAGTTCATCCGCCCTTCTTGCGAAGCCGAGCATCGCAGGTGTGACTGGAGCAGTACGAGCGCATGTTTGAGCGTAGCGAGTTCGCGAGTGCCCAGTCACGGCGAGAAGCGCAGGGAACCCGCAGGGCGAGCATTGGGCTGCCCTTTTGTTTGGTTCGTTTATTTTGGGCAAGCAAAATAAATGAACTCGGGCTTTAGTCCGAAAAACCGGGCCTGGATTGCTTCACTGCGTTCGCAATGACGGAAAAAGTTCGGAGCCAGTCTGCTCTGGCGGTTATTGTTAGCAAAAAGATTAACTCTGTGCCTCTGTGGTTCAACAATTGAACTCAGGAATCAGACCGCTTCTTAGCCCTAGGATGCGCCGAATCATACACCCTAGCTAAATGCTGAAAATCCACATGGGTATAAATCTGCGTAGTACTGATATCCGCATGCCCCAGCAATTCCTGCACAGCCCTTAAATCCCCACTCGACTCCAGCATATGCGAAGCAAACGCATGCCGCAGCCGGTGCGGATGCACGTGATCGGAAATCCCGTGTTTTTTACCCCAATAGCTCAAGCGCTTTTGAATCGAACGCACGCCGAGGCGACGGCCCTGCTGGGTGATAAACACCGCCGGCTGATCAAAAAAGCCAGTCTGGTCTCGTTTTTCCAGCCAGTTCTGCAAGGCTTTGATCGCCTGGGAGCCGACCGGACAGAACCGATCTTTCTGCCCTTTACCGGTGACATGCACCAGTTGATCACCGAAGTCGATATCACGCAAATCTAATCCGGCAAGTTCGGCCAGACGTAAGCCCGATGAATAAAACAGTTCCATCATGGCCCGGTCGCGGGTGGCAACAAAGGTATCGGGCTGGGTGTGGTCGAGCAGTGCATTCATCTGATCCACATCGAGGGTGGAAGGCAGCCGTTTTTCAGCTTTGGGGGCTTGCACGGCCAGCGCCGGATTCTGCTCAGCCAGTCCTTGCTTAATCAGATACTGATAAAAGGATCGTACGGCCGACAGCATGCGCTGAATACTCCGGCTGGAGAGACCTTTGCGATGCAGAAAAGCAGAAAACTGGCGTAGATCTCTGGTTTTGAGTCCGGACCAGCTTTTTAGCTCATCACGCTGGCAGAATTCGGTAAGTTGCTGCAGATCTCGGCGGTAGTTACTGACCGTGTGAGCTGAGAGACGGCGCTGCAGCGCCAGGTAATCCAGGAAGTCGTCAACAGTCCCGGTCAGTGTGTCAGCCATGGTTATGGGTGTGGTAGCGAAGCACGCGCATAAACACTTCGCCTAAAAAACTCAGATAATCGGTTGCCATATCTGCATGAAAGCGGTTGGCATCGTCACTGCCGATAGCCAGCAGGCCGGCGCAGGGCTCATGCCCCAGAGGCAAACAGGCGACGGATTGAATGCTGTCAGCCTTGTCGTTAAACAGCAATTGCTTCTGGGCTTTGGTCAGGCGGCCACAGATGGGGGTTTGCTTGCTCAGCAGATTATCGAAACTACGCAGTTTGGTGTCGTCAGCATGCAGCTGTCCGACATTAGCTTTGCTGTCCGGCAAAGTGAAAGGCTTATCACCGTAAAACAATCTGACAGCCACATCATCAGCCGAAAACTCCTGTTGCAGCTCTGTCATCAGGCTTTTAATCAGACTGCCGAGATCGGCCGCATCCAGCAGGCTGAGGCACAAAGTGTGCACTCTTTGCTGCAGTTCGGCATTGCTGTGGGCATTCTCAATCAAGGCATGCAACTGCTCGTTAAGTTGTTTGTTTTTTTCTTTAAGCTTTTGCTGCTGTTTTTGCGCGAGAGAAATGGTACCTTCCGGCGCACTATGCAGCTCCACCACCTCCAGCAATTCTGGATGCTGCAGAAAGATATCCGGGTGAGATTGCAGATAGGCTTCCAGTTCAGCCAGGGTTATTTCTTTTCCAGCGTTGCCCACGCGATTTCTCCATCAAATACATGTTCTGCCGGTCCGGTCATCCAGACAGCACTGTCTTCACCCGGCCAGCTGATTTGCAATTCGCCGCCCGGCAAAGCGACGGTCACTTCATTGGATAGTAAGCCACGACGGATACCACTGACGACCGCCGCGCAGGCACCGGTACCGCAGGCCGATGTTTCGCCCGAGCCGCGTTCGAATACCCGCAGGCGGATATGTTCGGCATCCTGCAGCTGCATAAAACCGACGTTAACCCGTTCCGGAAATTGTTCATGCGATTCCACCAGCGGACCGATTTCCAGTACCGGTGCGGTGTCGACATTATCGACCAGCATGACCGCATGCGGATTACCCATCGACAGGGCGCTGATTTCTTTTTTGCCGTGATCAGGAACCGCGATCATATAGGTCGTGGCCTGTTCTTCGGCTGCAAACGGGATACGGCGAGGCTCAAACTGGGGTTTGCCCATATCAACGGTGACAGAACCATCCGCCTGAATGGTCGGATAAATCAGACCGGAAGCGGTTTCTACCGCAATGCTGTCTTTATTGCTCAGCCCTTGTTCGCGAACAAAGCGGGCAAAACAGCGTGCACCGTTACCGCATTGTGAAACTTCCCCGCCATCAGCGTTAAAGATACGGTATCTGAAATCCGCTTCTTCCGAGTCCGAGGCTTCTACCAGCAATACCTGATCACAGCCCACACCAAAATGACGATCCGCCAGAAATCGAATCTGGCTGTCGCTCAGTGTGACTTGCTGGTCAATGGCATTGATGACAATAAAGTCATTGCCAAGACCATGCATTTTGCTGAATTTGAGGCTGCTCATGACGGTAATACATGTTCTCCGGCGAATAAATCCTGAATCGATTCGCGTTCCCGTACCAGGTGAATATCACTGCCATCGACCATGATCTCGGCAGCACGCGGACGTGAGTTGTAATTGGAGCTCATAGTGAATCCGTAAGCACCGGCAGAACGAATCACCAGAAGGTCTCCCTGCTCAATGGCCAGTTCCCGGTCTTTACCCAGAAAATCGCCAGTTTCGCAGATAGGACCCACAATATCATAGACTGCGGAGTTCGCCTGAGTTTCCAGTTGTACCGGCTGAATTTCCTGCCAAGATTGATACAGCGCAGGGCGCAACAGGTCATTCATTGCTGCATCGACAATCGCAAACTGCTTGGCCTCAGTCGGTTTAATAAACTCCACTTTGGTCAGCAGAATACCGGCGTTACCAGCAATCGCCCGTCCCGGTTCCAGCAGGATTTCCAGTTGTCGTTCTGCCAGCAGCGGTTTCAGTGCTGCCGCATACTCCGCCGGGCTCGGCGGGGTTTCATCACGATAGTGAATACCCAGACCGCCGCCGATATCCAGATGCTTGATCTCGATACCGTCAGCAGACAGCTCGTCAATCAGTGCGAGTACCCGTTTGAGCGCATCGACAAACGGCGACACCGTGGTCAGCTGGGAACCGATATGGCAATCCACACCGACCACGGACAGGTTGGCCATGGCTTTGGCCGATTGATAGACCATGCGAGCCTGTTCGATATCAATACCGAATTTGTTTTCTTTGAGACCAGTTGAGATATAGGGATGCGTTTGCGCATCGACATCGGGATTGACCCGAATCGACACTGGTGCCTGCTTGCCCAGACGCGCGGCAACCGCATTAATCCGACTCATTTCCGGAATCGATTCGACATTGAAACAACGGATATTGTGCTCAAGTGCGTACTCGATTTCGGCTTCAGTTTTACCCACGCCGGAGAAAACGGTTTTTGCTGCTTCACCGCCGGCTGCAATCACTCGTGCCAGTTCACCCGCCGAGACAATATCAAACCCGGACCCCAGCCTGGCCAGTACATTCAACACAGCGAGATTGGAATTGGCCTTAACCGCATAACAAACCAGATGCGGTAGATCACTAAAGGCATCATCAAAAGCCTGCCAGTGTTGTTCCAGCGTTTTGCGAGAGTATATATAAGTCGGGGTACCGTAATCTTGCGCAATATCAGCGACAGGAACCTGCTCGGCATAAAGACTGCCGGATTGATGCTGAAAATAATCCATGGTGCGTTTTAACCTGCCATCACTGATTGCAGGTTGCCCTCAGGCAGATACAAGTCGCCTTTCTGCCCACAGGCACTGAGCGATAGCAGAATACAGAGCATTAACGCCAGCAGCCCGTGGCGTGGAAAAGTTCGCATAATTTATTCCCCAAAAATTTTACGGCAGTATATACAGGAAAGACGTCTTGATACAGAAACTAGAATTTCTTGTTTAACTTACATACTATTAGCCTTTAAGAGCAGTGCTTATGTTAAGGAATCGCAAATAGTCATGGCAAATATGGCAACACCCATGAGACTGAGCGGTCTGGCCAGGCGTCTGGTCAACGAAGGTCTGTTGAACGAAGAACAGGCGCTTTCCGCACAGTCCGCCGCCAAAGAAGCCAAACAGCCTTTTGTCACTTACCTGGTTAATCACAATATCCTGGGCAGCGCCGATATTGCAGCCATCGCCTCGCAGGAGTTCGGCGTTCCGCTGTTTGATATCGAATCAATGAACCTGGATATGTCGGCCACTGAGCTGATCCAGGAAAAACTGATTCGTCAGCACAATGCCCTGCCTTTGTTCAAACGCGGTAAGCGACTCTATGTTGCCCTGTCTGACCCGACCAATCTGCAGGCACTCGATGAGTTCCAGTTTAACACTGCGCTCAATACTTATCCGGTACTGGTCGATGAGCAAAAACTCGCCATCATTATTGAGAAAGCACTCGATAAAGCCGATGAAAAACTGGATGCATTTGAAGACTCGGATCTGGATGATATCGACCTCGGCCCGGATGAAGAGAAAACTGAAACCATCACTGAAGCCAATATTGATGACACGCCGGTCGTGCGTTTCATCAATGGCATCCTGACCACCGCGATTAAGTCCGGCGCTTCAGACATTCACTTTGAACCTTATGAAAAGAAATACCGCGTGCGTATGCGGATCGACGGTATTCTGCATGAAATGAAAGGCGCGCCGGTGGCGCTGGGCGGTCGTATCGCAGCCCGGCTTAAAGTGTTATCCCGGCTGAATATCGCCGAACGCCGGATTCCGCAGGATGGCCGTATGCGGCTCAAACTGTCTAAGACCAAAGCTATCGATTTTCGTGTCAATACCTGCCCGACCCTGTTCGGCGAGAAAATTGTACTGCGGATCCTGGACCCGACCAGTGCCCAGATGGGGATTGATGCGCTCGGTTATGAAGAAGAACAGAAACAAGTCTTCCTTGAAACCATGCATAAGCCCTATGGCATGATTCTGGTTACGGGCCCGACCGGTAGTGGTAAAACCGTCTCGCTTTATACCGCGCTGAATATTCTCAATACCGGTGACAGGAATATCTCCACCGCGGAAGACCCGGCGGAAATCAGCCTGCCCGGCGTGAATCAGGTTAATGTGCATCCGGCTATCGGTCTGGGCTTCACAGCCTGCCTGCGCGCTTTCCTGCGTCAGGATCCGGATGTCATCATGGTCGGTGAGATCCGGGATCTGGAAACCGCCGAAATTGCTATTAAAGCAGCCCAGACCGGTCATATGGTGTTTTCCACCCTGCATACCAACGACGCACCGCAGACATTAACCCGTCTTGCCAATATGGGCGTGCCGGCATTTAATATCGCCTCAGCAGTGACCCTGATTATAGCCCAGCGTCTTGCCAGAAGACTATGCAGCAAGTGCAAATCCGCGGAAAACCTCCCCAATGATGTGCTGCTGGAAGAAGGCTTTACTCAACAGCAAATTGATGAGGGCGTAACCATCTTCAAAGCGGTGGGCTGCGACAGTTGTACGGAAGGTTACAAGGGGCGTGTCGGGGTTTATCAAGTTATGCCCGTTTCAGATGCCATGGGGCGTATCATTATGGAAGGCGGTAACTCGATGCAACTGGCCGATCAGTCAGAAAAAGAAGGCATCGATGATCTGCGCAAATCAGGTCTGAAAAAAGTCGCCGCGGGGCTGACCAGCCTGGAAGAAATCAACCGTGTGATCAAGGAGTAGCGGGTGGCACAAGCGCAAGCAAGCAAGCCTAAAAAGGTCAAAGTCCCGGATATTTATCTATGGCAGGGCACCAACAAACAGGGTCGCCGGGTCAAAGGTCAGTTAAGCGGTGAAAATGTTA
>Ga0189276_10218_pt1 | contig 52683 bp, 44 predicted proteins | sample N26A31minimetaG_FD_130321 | JGI IMG/M metagenome (GOLD analysis project Ga0189276, IMG submission 130321) | Marine microbial communities from the Costa Rica Dome - N26 A3-1 mini metaG | ecosystem: Environmental > Aquatic > Marine > Oceanic > Photic zone | place: Costa Rica: the Eastern Pacific... | reverse complement strand
CTCTAGGCTGAGCTGATTGAATTTTTGCATGTCAACACTAATTTAATTATTCAGCCTAAGGAAGGAAGCCTAGGCTTCCTTCCTTAAACTATTAGTGTTGCAATTATTACTTGAATCTGGGTAGACTATTATTTTTTGATTTTGGATTAAGAGAAAGATTTAGAGGAAATACAATTGAAATAAATGGAAATACGCCTGCGGTAAGAAAAGGAGTAATTGTGTAATTGGTTAATTGAGTAATTGAAGCCCAAAGCTTTTGGATATTATTGATCGGTTTTATTAGTTCAAATGTTCAAGGTTCAAGGTTCAAATAGCCCTTAGTCAAATTTTAGGGTTAGTACCATTTTGATTTCAACTATCAGGAGGTTGAGATTTGACTAATGAAATCCTACTTTCAAAAGCTCCAAAGGAGCGTGATTTTTTAGCCCCGCCACGGCGGACAGGCAGGGGTTTTAACCACTGGTCCAAGAGTCTTAGACCCTGAAGGGGTCGAAATTTATAATAGCCCCGAGTGCAACTCGGGGTTTAAAATGTAGTTTCATTTCCCCAGCGCTGGCCCGAGATCTCCATTTGGAAACGACTACATCGTGCCAGCAAGATATGATGGAAATAAAGTTGAAATAATTAGAAATACTCCTTCGGCGAAATAAATAGAAAAGGCCGATTAGATCAGAAGATATTCTTCAAGATTTTATCGAGATATGCCTGCGACGAGATATTTATCCCGTAGGGATTTAAGCTAGGTAGAATAAAGATTTAATGAACCCTCTCCGTGCCGGAGGTATGGAACTTTCTCTCTCCCCACCTTAAATACCCCTAATTCATTCTTTGACAAATTGTGTCATAAATCCAAAATTATCCAAGGAATACTCTAATTTTGATAACCTAATTTTGGAATCAATGGCTCAAGCAGGAAAAGTAGAACAGCAAAAAATCCTTCGTGTATTTAAGTTAATCAACCTCTTGCAGGGGAATATTGGGAAACCTGTGCACAGATTGGCTGAACTTCTGGAAACAGATGAGAGAACCATTTACCGCTATTTCAAATTATTGGAGGCTTTGGGTTTCGAGGTCATCAAAGAGTTTAGCAAATACAAACTCAAAGAACCAGCGGGGCAGGATGCAACTTTACATTACGGAAGTTTTTCTCCTGAAGAGAGCCAATGGCTTAAAAGCCTTATAGAGTCACAGGGGAAGAAAAACCTCTTGAAAGACTCCGTGCTTCAAAAGCTTCAGTTAAAGTCTGAGCTGAAACAGGGAACGGCAGAACTGTTTAAAGCCAATTTAGGTCGCTTGGTAGATGAAATTGGAAAAGCAATTCAAGACAGAAAGCAGATTTGGCTGAGAGAATACTATTCCTTGAGTTCTGATACAACGAGTGATAGATTAGTCGAACCAGTGGCTTTTTCCAGTAATTATGAATCTATTCATGCCCTGGAAGTGGAAAGCAAAGCCATGAAAATTTTTAAAATTGAGCGAATAGGAGAAGTGCTCATCACAAACGATTCATGGAAGTTTAGTGCTAAACATGAATTGCCTGAGGAATCCTTATTTGGGTTTACCGGTAAAAAGCAATTCAAAGTCAGACTAAAAATGAGTAAGAAGGCTTATCAACTCATGATGGAGGAGCATCCTAATGCAAGGCCTTTTATGAATATCAGAAATAGAAATCAATACTATTTTGAAGGCGAAGTTCCTCAACTCCCAGGTATTGCAAGATTTATTCTTGGGCTCCCAGGTGAGATCAAAGTAGAAGTAGGAGAGGAGTTAAAAACTTACTTACAAGATCAATTAGAAAAAGCAGTGTATTAAAAATCCCGGCCAAAATAATGGCCGGGATTTAATTTTACAGACTTGCTGAGATTCGATCGATTTTTTCTGCTAAGCTCAAAATGGCAGCAGCATATCTTTCATCCCATTCTTCTAATTTTTCTGTTCGCTCAATTGCTACTTCGTATTGAATTCCCGGAAGAATCCAAGAAGCATAGCCTGAGAAAGGATCATTGCAAACATATAGAGACTTATACCAATCCCCATAATACATACCCTGTGGATCTATCCAGCTTTTTTCCAAGCCAATTAATTCCTGATTGATACTTTTAATTTTTGATGCAGACAAATTCCCTTTATTCAACGCTGCGTTTAATTTGGTCTGATAGGCTGTAGAGCTACTTTCCAACTTATTCAGTGCAGCATTGACTAGATTAAATTCCTTGAAATCTGGAGCTATTCCCTGAACGTTTTTCACAGCTTGCGCAAAATGTCCTTTTAAATCCTGAGCATAGCGAGGGACATCGTAAGGAATTACTTCACCATTAGCCATCCTCAATGCTACCAAGCCAAATAGTTGAGCAACAGCTCCACCCATTTTGAAGGAAGGATCTACAAACTTGCTGTAGTAGTGAAAGTTATCATAGTTGCTATGATAGGCACTTATACCTCCTGCACCGCCACTTAAGCTAGGTACACCCACATGCATGTAAAATGCGATATGATCTGAACCTCCTCCTAAATTTCCAATCCCAGGTTCCTTTTTATCACCAGCCCAAACTTGAAATACCGTTTTTGCAGAATCCGGATACATCACTTCTTTAGATGCATCGATAATTAGTTTTTTGAGGGTTGGGGCAGCTGAAGCTCCAAAGTTTCTTCCTGAAACTCCTCCATCGAAATTCATATAAGTTACCGCCTTTGCTCCTAATTCATCTCTAAAGTGTTCTACCCATTCTGTAGATCCAATTACACCTTGTTCCTCTGCATCCCAATGGCCGATCATGATTGAGCGGGCAGGTCTTTCGCCGTTTTTCACCAACTCTCCCAGAGCTTCCGCCAAAGTAAGCAGCATGGCTGTTCCTGAATTAGGATCTGTGGCACCGAAGCTCCAAGCATCAAAATGGGAGCCTAGTATAATCCATTCGTCTGGATATTTGGCTCCTTCAAAAGTTCCAATCACATTATTTGCCCGGATAAAATTGATGGGCTGATCTACCATCACACGGACCTTCAGGTCAGAGCCACCTTCAATTTTATAGTCAAAAGGCAAACCACCTTGCCATTCTTTAGGAACTGCCTGACCAGTCATTCTAGAAAGGATTTCCTTTGCTGCACCATATCCAATAGGAGTGACAGGAATTTTATGCAATGCGACATCTTTAGGGTCCAGGCGATCTACTTTTACTGGTCCATCCAAAGGCAATGCGGGTTCATAAGGAGTCAATGGATCTCCTGTCCAATCCAATGTTAGCATAGAGCCTCTTTGAATGGTTGTTTCATTGTAATAGGGCCCATCAGGATACACATCGCCTTTGGTAAATCCATTGTCCTTAGGGTCAGTATAAACCACCAAACCAATAGCTCCAGCTTGTTCTGCAAACTTGGCTTTTTATCCTCTAAAATTCCCTCCATACCTAGCTATGGCAACTTTTCCAGTCAGGTCAATCCCCATTTCTTTCAGTTTCTGAAAATCTTCCCGAGTACCATAATTGACATAAACCACCTCTGCAGTCACATCACCGCTTCCAGAAAAGGCATTGAAGCCTAAATGTAGTCTTGGGTCTGAAGAAAAAGGATCTTCTTCGAGAACAGCTTCCTGTTGCGAAAGCTTCATCTGAACAGGGGATACTATCTCTAAATGAGATTCCCCCGGGTCATTAGGAAGATATACATCATAGGGGTAAAGCTTCACACTCATACCCGCATCCTCCATAATTTTAGCCATGTATTGCTGTACGAGTTCGTTTTCAGGAGTACCCGCGATATGTGGGTTTTTGGTTAATTCCTGAAGATGAACTTTGAAACGATCATAGTTGACCGATTTCAGATATGCAGCTTCAACAGATTTTTGCTTGGCTTGACTTTTTGTAAAGAAGCCATCTTGAGCCTGAAGCGAGATGCTGACGCTCAAAGCTCCAAAGAGGAGTAAGGTTGTTTTATTTAAGTTCATATTACTTGCTGGTCAATAATTCAGAAACAGAGATTACCCCGTCTGATTGTTGGTTAATAATTCTTTTTGTTCTTAAGTAACGATTGAGTTCGTACTCATCATAATTTGGGCTATTTGGATCAAAGCTGGAGATTCTCACTCTTCCTCTAGAATGAATAAACTCATTATTTCCAATCCACATTCCTACATGCACTACGCGTTCTTTCTTTTCTTCAGTAGCTTTTTCACCAAAAAATAAGAGGTCTCCCACTTCCAAATTATTCCAATTCTTATCAGTATCCACTTCTAAACCTTCGTTTACCTGCTGTGAGGCATCTCTTGGGATTACCTTTCCATTGAGGTAAAAAATGGTTTTGGTAAAGCCACTACAATCCACTCCTTTAATGGAAGTTCCTCCCCACAAATAGGGAATTCCCATCATAGACTTGGCAGTGCTAACCAAGTTGGTTGGGCTGGTTTCTCTAGACGCTATCCATTGTTCCCATGGCATTACTTCTGAAGCCTGAACCCATCCCTTTCGCCCATCTGGGAGAATAACTTCCAGCCATTCTGATTGCACTTCTTCGACTGCCAAAATATTTCCGGCTACCAAATCAGAAACCATCATTGATTGAGACGGGTCTTGCCAAACATGTCCAGATAAAGGGGTAAAAACTACCTTGGATTGTATAAACCAATTTGCTAATTCATCTTCAGTCATTAACTGGATTCCAGCCTGATCTACCCAGGATAAATAACCATCAGGAGTTTGCACCAAATACCAAGAGTCATCCTTTTTCAAAACTCGTAAAGGTGTGCCCAAAAGTGCTTGAGTAGCCAATTCTGCAGAATGCTTGGGCTGACTTCGGATGTTGGCAACAGAGATAGTAACCAATGCTCGGGTCTTATCTCCAAGTTCTGCCGAAGGTAGACGCATTACTTGATCCCTCACTTCTATTCCCTGTGATTCCAAGGATGCTAAAATTTGATTTAAGGCCTCAATCTGATCTGTTTCACCGCTAAGCGTTCCATTTTCATACTGAAGATCCCAGATTGCCACTCTCTTATCGGGCGCGACTTCTTTGCGCATTTCTTCAATTTGATTGAGAACTTGGTCTTTTTGATTGGAAGTATTGCAGGCTTGGAAGCCAATAATTAATAAAAAAGAGACTAAAATATTTACCTTCTTCATAGGGTTAGATTTGTAAAAGAAAACCACAAGCTATCCTTTGAGGAAAGGATTCACTTGTGGTTTAAAATTAAAGGTTCCTGATTAGTTTTTCTTCAATGCAGGAGATCTTTCCAAAAACTCTTGATACAATCTGATATGTCTATTGCTCAAAGGAATTCTATATCCGTTGATAAAGACATGCATGATTTGAGCTCTTGTTTCAAACGGATCTTCAGTGGATACGATTAGGTTAGCAACCTTTCCAACTTCCACAGAACCCAATTGATCAGCCAAGCCGAATATTTCAGCAGGATTGATAGTCACCGCTTTCCATGCTTCTTCCTTACCTAAACCATAAGCTGCGGCAAAAGCAGCGTGGAAAGGCAGATTTCTTACATTTTCAGAATCATTGGTTCTCAGAGCAACTTTTACTCCTGCTTTAGCCATTTTTCCTGCATTGGCATAAGCTGCATCATAGCGATCTGACTGACGGGTAGGTAGATCCTGAACAGGTCCTGTCAAAACTGGGATCCCAGCTTTGGCAATTTCATCGGCAACTCTCCATCCTTCATCAACACCAGAGAAAATTACCTTCGCTTTTTTATCAGCTACCCACTTGATGGCATTTTGAATATCTGCAGCGGCATTAACTTCAATCATTAGAGGAAGTTCACCAGCAACAACTTTTGCCAATTGGGCAATTTCAGGATAATACTCCAGAGTAGCACCCTTGGAAGTCAGTTCATGGTAGTTCTTAGCTTTTTCCCACAACTCATTTGCTTCCTTTTGAGCTTTCTCATTGTCTTTTTTGATATCCTCGTCTGATCTGCGATCAAATCTTCCCCTTCTTGCAGAACTAGGGAAGTTCATGACCACAGCCTTAAAACCAGCATACATTTGATCTGGAGTATAACCCACCAAATTGATCAAAGCGGCAGTTCCCGGAAATAAACCTCCCTGAGGAACAGACAATACCGTAGTGACTCCAGAAACTCGAGTAACAGGTACCGCTTCAGAGTTTGGATTCACTGCTGTCAAAGCTTGCATATTGGGAGTAAAATTACCTATCTCCTGATAGTCTACAGTTTCAGCCACTGAGTTGACTTCCACCAAACCCAGAGTAGTACCGCTATCGATCATCCCTGGATAGATCACCATTCCTCTGCAATCAATTATTTCTGCATCAGCAGCTTGGATTGAGCTACCAATCTGGGCGATTTTTCCATTCTCTATCAATACTGAGGTATTGGAAAGAACCCCCTTTGTGATCGTATGAACCGTTGCATTTTGCAACAAGAATTTGCCTGAACGAGGCTTTACGAATTCCCCATCAATCTGAGCCAGAGCCATAAAAGGCGTCAAGGCAATCAGGAAGGCGAAAAAGGTTTTATATATACTTTGCATAAATCTTTCTTTTCGGGGTGATTAATGATTGTGTAAGGAGAATAGTGCATTGGCAGTTTCGAACAAATGCTCAGTATCCTGCATACATCTATGGTTTTCCTCAGTCAGCATGATTGGTTCCACCATTTCTGTTGCACTAACCTGCTGTCTTTGATCATCCTTATCTTCTTTGATATCGAAGTATTTCACACCATCTACAAAGGTCATTTGTGGTACAGCGTAAGAGGATAGGGGGTGACCTTCAAAGATCACTATATCAGCCTGCTTGCCCTCTTCCAATGAACCGACCTTATCATCTATTCCCAGTTGTTTGGCTGGGTTGATAGTGATCATAGCCAAGGCCTCATCATCTGTCATGCCACCATATCTTTGAGTTTTTGCAGCCTCGTGGTACAGGTGTCTGATCAATTCAGCAGAATCGGAATTGATTGAGGTGATAGCTCCATTTTTCTGAAGAATTGCAGCATTGAAAGCAGTAGAATAATACACCTCAAATTTGTAAGCCCACCAGTCGGCAAAAACTGAAGCACCCATGGTGTATTCTGCAATTTCAGGAGCTACTTTGAAGCCTTCGTTGGTATGTTGGAATACTAATTTTTTGATCCCAAAATCCCTTGCAACGTTGATAAGCATGTAAATTTCATCCGCACGGTAAGAGTGGCAGTGGATGATAATTTTGCCATCCAAAATATCTACCAAGGTTTGAAGGCGCTCATCATACTCAGGAGCAACCATGGTATTTCCTTTTTGAGATTTTGCTGCATTGTAATCAGCCCATCTTTTTTTGTATTGCAAGGCCTCACTGAATCCGTTTCTTAGGATAGCTTCTACACCCATTCTACTTCTAGGCTGTATGCCATTACCTCTACCATGAACTCGGGTGGGGTTTTCTCCCAATGCAAATTTGATAGTTCTAGGAGCGTCCTCCATGATGATATCAGCAGGATTCGAAGAACCCCATCTATGCTTTAAAGTGGCATTTTGTCCGCCTACTACGTTGGCAGATCCGTGCATGGCGTGAGAAACTGTCACACCCCCAGCCAATGCTCTGTAGATTCCGATTTCATAAGGATTGACCACATCTTTCATTCTGACTTCCGCCACGATAGGTGCAGTAGCCTCATTGACCACATCCAATGCCACGTGAGAGTGCGCATCGATGATTCCAGGCATCACATATTTTCCACTAGCATCAATGGTTTGAACTCCACTTGGAGCACTGATATTTTGGTCTATTCTTCGGATGATACCATCCTGAACCAAAACGTCTGTATTTTCCAAAGTTCCTTTTGTCACGGTGATTACCGTGGCATTCTTAATTAGAATGCTGCCTTTGGGCGTTTGAGCAATCGCGAACTGCATACTCAGCCCTACCAAAGCAGCAAGAATATAGCTTAATTTTTTCATGGCTTACTTGTTAGCGATTAAGGTTGGATTGAGAGTAGCTGAAATCGGGAAAGATCCAAAATCTGTAATATTCATAGATCCATCCATTGAATTACCGGAAACATCTCCAGACACACTCACAGTAAGATTCATCCCTCCGGCATTCACATCAAATGAAAAGCTTAGAGTTGAGCCGCTCAATGAAATGTCTTTTAATGGAGAAGTAGCTTGACCGGAACCAGAAGGATCTTGGTAAGTGATAGTTCCAGAATAAGAGCTTCCGTCCTTACTGATGACAAATTTGCCACCTGATGATCCAGCTGGAGTTTGAGAATTGTAATCCCAAGTACCTACAATAGATATTGAGCCGTTGCCGTTGCCATTAGCTCCGTTCTTCTTTTTCTCTTTGATTTCGTAGTCAAAGATATTTCCATCAACCACTACGTGTTTGATTTGGCTCTCTTCCTGAAAAATTGGACCGGTGCTAATCACCAGATTCGCCATTTTCCCTGTTTCGATAGAACCCGCAAATCGTGATACACCCAAGATGGATGCTGGGTTTGTTGTAAGGGCAGCTAAGGCGGCTTTCTCACTTAAACCTGCTTCAATCATGGTTCTTAGAGATTTCATCAAATCATTAGTCTTAGCACCAGAAGTGGTGAAAGCAAAGGCTACCCCTGCTTTTTCCAACTTAGCCGCTTGAGCAATTGCCTTGTCATAGGCCTCCTTAACTCGGGCATATTGGGCTTTTACACTTTCATTTGCATCATCTTTTTGAGCTTTGATGGCTTTGTCATCCGGAACGCTCAATTGAATCAAAACTCTGGTGCCGCTGGACTTGATCAGGTCAATAACATTGTCATATTCCTTCAGTCCTGATAGGATTAATTGAAAGCCTAATTCTTTTTGGAGACTTAGGGCTCTTCTTACTTCCAGATCATTCTCAACATTAAAGATCACCGGTATTTTTCCATCTATTACGTCCATCATTCCCATGTAAGTAGGAGTCAATTCCGGACGGGAAATACCAGTATTAGAAGCAAATGTTGCTTGTCTTTCTTTGGTCAGTTGTGTGTTTTTATACACATCTCTGAACTTAGCCATCACGCCTACTGTAGTGCCAGGATACATACCTCTGGCTCCATTGAGGCTCGCATTTAATGCAACATTTTCCTTAATCAAGTTGGTAGAATTTTTCTCTCCCAAAACCACTAGTGCTGTCTTGCCGGAAAGCATTCCGCCGTCAGGAATAATTTGAGTCAGAGTGAAACCCATTTTTCTCAAGTCATCCACTTGACTTGAACTGATATCAAATTGATCTATTGCTGATTTCCAAGGGGTGATACCTGCGATTTCATCAGGCGGATTAGAAGAAACAAAGTTGTCCGGTCTTTTCGGAGGCTCTTGCTTAATAATACCCGCATTGCTAGCTCCATCGATGAATCCTGGATAAATAAATAATGAATCGCCAGCAATGATTTTTGCTTCAGCAGGAAGGGTCAAATTATTGCCGACACCTTTAATAACTCCGTCCTTGATCAAAACTGTCGCTTTGCTGCCTTCACTGGAAGGATTGGCAAAGACCGTGGCATTGGTTATGGCATAAGTTGAGGTGATTGGTTTTTTACCACTTGGATCACTTTGGCCAAAAGTAGTTTGTAAACCAAAGAATCCTCCCATCATTATACTCATAACACTTGCCTTCAGAAGTGTTTTTCTCATATTGATTTGGTTGATTAGTTTTAATAAGCAAGCTAATAAAAGCTCATAGGGAATCCATCGAGAATTATTTTTAGGATATTTATTTTTGATCAGTGGCGATCCTTGGTGCTTAAAATGCGAATTTCACCCTGTAATCTGCAAAGCAAAAAAATCCAATTTCTTTGAATGGTCTTTCCTTGTGTGTTATTTCACATAAGCTGTTATATTTAGGTAATAGATCGCCCAACTATGAAAAAAATCCTGATTATTGAGGATGACTTATTAATATCGAGTTTAGTACAATTCAGACTAAAAAAAGATGGATATGAGACCATATTGGTCAAAGATGGTAATGAAGGAATTCATGCTATTGATACCATAGATCCGGATTTGATTATTACTGATGTGATGATGCCATTTCGAAGTGGTATAGAAATCATCCATCATGCAAAAAAGACTAAGCCAGAAATTCCAATTATTGTGTTAAGCTCCTTGGGCGAGGAGGAAGAGGTTGTGCTTGAGGCATTTAATTTAGGTGTAGTAGACTTTATACCTAAACCATTTAACCCCAACGAATTAGCAATTCGAGTCCGAAGAGTTTTAACCTAAGTCTATGAAGAGAAAACTTCTACCAGTCATCTTCTTTTTTGCTTCATTTTCTCTTTCCTTTGGTCAAGAGGGTTTACTTCCTTTTCAGGATTCCGCGGCTTTAATTCAGGAACTGAAGCTTCAGGAAGACATTCCTTCTTTTACCTATAGATTTTTCATTCCAAAGGCCAATATAAACTCAAAAATCACAGCTGACTCCTCCTTTTTATGGGTTGAGACTGATACTGCTTTTATCTCAAAATCATTCAAAAATGGCACTCTTATAGATTCGCTTTATGGGCAATTACAGGGGAATTCTGCCAATCTTCTATTTTTTGTATACGAGGAAAAAACAAATGTAGAAGGGCTACAGAGTTATCTGGAAACTATGTATGCTACTGGAGACTTTGTATTGGCTGAAGACAAAGAGCAACCCGAAAACGACATCATGTTATTGGCTTCATCCAATAATTATCAACCTTTAGACGCCTATAAAAATCGTCTGCTTGGGGATTTCAAATTATTGGCTGTAACCCTGATTATCCTATTTTTCATATTTACTGCGGCAAGCATGATCATTTTCATGTTGATATTCAAAACCCAAAGAAATCAGCGAGAAGAGAATATTAAGAATTACGAAAATGAGATTATTGGCCCACTAACCAATCTTCTTTTTGAAAAAGATTTGGATGAAATCAGCCAAATGAGTGATCAGGAGATTTCTGAAATTTTTCCAAGATCACTTTTCAAAAAGCGCTTATTCAAGCAGGTACTGATAGAAAGGATCATAGGTCTTAATAAAAAAATGAAGGGTGAGTTTAAAGATAAATTAAAGACCCTTTATAAACGGCTTGGCCTGGTTGACCTGACTAAAGCCAATTTAAAAGATTCTCGTTGGGATATAATCGCTTCAGGTTTAGTCCAGGTCAATGAAATGGATTTGAGTGAATTGATTAATGAAGTTAAAAGCTTTACCAATTCCAAAAATTTCCATGTGCGTTCTTTGGCTGGGGCAACCCTCCTCAACCTTTCTGAAAAAGTCGATTTGAGTTTTTTGAAAGATCAGGATTATCCTCTCTCTGATTGGCAACAGATGAATTACCTCCGCATCATCAAGTTTGTGGGGTCCTCCAAATTTCTGAATATTCCAATCCTTTTTAAATCAAAAAATCCATCCGTGAGAGAATTTGCCATCAAAATGGTAAGAATGCTGGGTAGGGTAGATTTGATAGCTGAATTGCATATGATTAATGAGGCTTCTACGGAAGAGGAAAAAATTGAATTGATTAAAACTTATGATGCGTTAGGAGCCCATATGGAAGTGGAGTTTATCAATAACTGTATGTTATCCAATAATCCAGATTTGAAGAAAATCGCGGTGAAAGCTGCAGGGAATTTAGGGAATTCCTATTCAGAGGTCATTCTGATGGACATTCTTCTTCAAAATATTGATTTCAGACTTCGTAGAGCATGTCTAACGAGTTTGAATAAATTGAATGCTCAAACTTTCGAAAAGTTTGTAGCAACTCAGCCTTTACCGGAAAACAAAGCACTTAAAGCCCAAATTCAAGACCCTCTGTTAAGCAATGTATAATTTTCTGTTCTATTTTCTTATTGAACTCATAGGGCTCTTTTACTTGATCCTCAGTTTCTCTGTGATCGTGATTTACTTCATCATTATGATATTGAGTGCTCTAGAGATGAGGGATTACAGACGAAAAAATAGATTTGCGGATTACGAAGACATCATCACTTCTCCAATCGCTCCGGGGGTAAGCATACTTGCCCCAGCTTACAATGAGGGCTCTAATATTGTTCAAAATGTCAAAAGTCTGCTCTCCCTTCATTATGGAAAATTTGAGGTAATTATCATCAACGATGGCTCCAAAGATGATACTTTGACCAAGCTTTTGGATGCTTTTGAGTTGCAAAAAGTTTCTTACGCCTATAATCCGGAGATTATTACCCAAGAAGTGAAGGGAGTCTATAAATCTCAGAATAAATCATACAGAAGGCTGACTGTAATAGACAAGGAAAATGGGGGCAAAGCAGATGCGCTTAATGCAGGAATTAATATTTCCCAAATGGAAATATTGGCTTGTATAGATGTGGATTGTATTCTAGCCAATGATTCTCTGACTAGAATGGTTCGCCCATTTATGGAGGAAACCAACCGTAAGGTAATCGCAGTAGGAGGAGCAATTGGAATTGCAAATAACTGTGATGTACAGGATGGAGCAGTGACCAAATATAGGGTGCCACAAAGTACCTTGGGTCAATTTCAGGTCATTGAATACTGTCGGGCATTTTTGATGGGAAGAATGGCCTGGACCAGAATAAACGGGCTCATGCTTATATCAGGAGCTTTCGGATTTTTTAGACGAGACTTGGTTTTGAATGTGGGTGGATATTTCCCGAAAACAGTGGGAGAAGATATGGAGCTGGTTGTGAGGATGAGAAGATATATGGAAGAAAAAAAGATTCCATATAAAGTTTCTTTTATACCAGATCCTCTTTGTTGGACCGAAGTTCCAGAAGATGTTGAGGTTTTGGGAAGGCAGAGAAACCGTTGGATGAGGGGAACAATTGAGACCCTACAGCTTCACAGGAAGATCGGCTTGAATCCGAAGTTTGGTATTCTAGGAACCATATCTTACCCTTTCTGGTCTGTTTTTGAAAAGATGGCACCTATCATTGAGATTTTTGGGTTGATATATACTTTGATCCTTCTAATCATCGGTGATTTTTCAGCTATTTACTTCGTGGCTTTATTGTTCATGATTTATCTGTTGTCTCTATTGGTATCATCTTTTAGTATCCTTTACGAGCAGATTTCATACAATAATTACAAAAATAAAAGTGATCTCAAGAAGCTAATTTGGATCATTTTGATAGAGCCATTATACATTCATCCCAAGGTGCTTTTGTGGGGACTGAAAGGTCATCTTGACTTTATCATCGGAAAAGGTGGATGGGGACAAATGATCCGGACTGGATTTAAAACTGCTGAGGAAAGAAAAACAATAGAAGCCCAAGCTGAGAAAAGCCTATGAAAAATCTAACACTGATATTTCTAATTCTGATTGGATCTTATGGTTTCAGCCTTGCCCAGGATAATTTTGATCCGGACCAGCTTTTCTATGAAGCTAGAACTTTAATCCTTGACGGAAAATATCAGGAAGGGCGATCAATTGCTTTTAGGGCTTTGAACAAATATCCCGAATACGCGGATATTTTGATACTTGTCGGAAGAAGCTATGCCTGGGAAGGGAAAAATGATTCCGCTAGTATTTATTTAGAAAGAGCGATCGTTGCATCTCCAAAATATGCTGATGCTTATGTAGCCTATTTGGATAATTTGTCTTGGGCCGAGCAATACCAAAAAGCAGATGAAATTTTGCAAAGAGCAAAACAGAATTTCGAAGGAAAGCTTCCTGATCCAATTAGATACCGAGAGTCTAGATTATTGTATTACCAAGAAAATTATGACGAGGCCTATACAGTTGCACAAAACCTTTTTGATCAGGGATTCAAGCAGGAAGGCCTGTTAGGTTATATTCAAAATTTGCAAAGACTGAGAAGAAATTCTGCTTTAGGTGTGACCTACGATTACGATACATTTCAAGGTGAAATTAGCCCTTGGCACACTTGGTCAGTTTATGGAAGAACCATGACCAAGCTGACTGGATCTTTAATTGCCAGAGTTACTCAAAGTTCCCGATTTGATGGATTTGGAACCTTATATGAATTGGATGCATATCCTTCACTTGGTAAAAGTTCCTATGCTTATTTAAACATTGGGGGATCAAGCGCCTCCTTCTTTCCTAAATTAAGAATGGGTGCATCCATTTATTTCAACTTGCCAAAAGCTTGGGAAATCGATGGTGGATACCGTTATCTAGGTTTTTCGGAAGTCACCCATATTTTGACAGGTTCACTTGGGAAATATGTGGGGAGTTGGTGGTTGAACTTCAGGGTCAACGTGGTTCCATCTGCTAATAATGGTACCAGTACATCAGGTAATTTTCAGGCCAGGTACTATTTCAAAACCGCAGAAGATTTCTTTTCACTACAGCTAAGTACCGGAGTTTCTCCTGATGAAGAAAGCAGAGATCAGTCCCAGCTATTGAACTCTTACCGTGCAAGACTTGGCTATCAGCAATTAGTCAGTCCTAGGTTTATGATTTTTGGATTTACCGGATATAGCAGGGATGAATTAGCTGCAGATCGATTTAGAAATAATATTAACATTTCCATAGGTACTGAATATAGATTCTAAATATGGGACAGGAATTAAAACTCTTTTTTCTTCGCCTTTGGCCATTCTTTTTGATCTTGGTTGTGATTCCGGGAATAAGCTTTGGCGTATGGTGGATAGAATCAAAAAAAGATCTTTCTGTCTTAGTAATTGACAAAACAGTCCCTAATTCGACTTTCAGAGAGCACAAAGGCCTGTTCTGGGCCTTGGAATATGATAAGTATATCAAAAAGGATGGCTTTTATTACGATGAAAAGAAAGACTATTTAGGTTTTTTTCCTTCCGAATTTCAAGAAGATATAGGGGAAGTGAAAGACTTGATTCAGCCTACCAAGCTTGATTTAGAAAAACTGGTTCAGGATCATGAGTTGTTTTACTATGCAGACACTTACGGGGTGTATGAAAACAATTTTTTTGCTAGTCAAAGAAGAAGTAATGAAAGAAGTAATAAGATTTATGGCGGTCTTAGTCAGGTGGATATAGATTTATTGACTTTAGCGAAGGAAAATGAAAAAACCATAGTAGCCGAGTATAACACCATGGCTTCGCCAACTCTGAGATCAATCCGATCCCAATTTGAACGTTTGATGGGTTTGAAATGGACGGGTTGGATTGGGAGATACTTTGATGAACTGGATGTCAATAAAAATGGGGATCTACCTCAATGGTTGATTAGTAATTATAGAAAGCAAAATGACAATCAATGGCCTTTTGCTGGCCCAGGGATGGTTTTTGTCAATGAACTTGGAGAAATAGAAATCTTTGTGGCAAATGAAGACTTCACTAATACAACCCCATTGATTCGAACTCAAAAAGTAAACAAGCATGGATTCAGTCTGCCCGAGGTAGTTCCATATCCTGATTGGTTTGATGTAGTGTTAATTGAAAGAGATTATCAGGTAATTTCTTATTTCGACATAGGGGCAACCAATCAAGGTCTAGAACGATTGAGAGAAATGGGCCTTCCTAGATTTTTTCCTGCGGCTGTATTTAAACCTAATGGGAAAGGAGAGATCTATTATATGTCCGGTGATTTCTCAGATATGCAGGGTGATTTAGGCGCTGCTAGATTTAAAGGGCTGCCATTTTTCTATAGAGGGCTTTATGTAGCTTCTGATTACAGAGATAGACAGAGCTTTTTCTGGAATTACTACCTCCCTTTAACTAGGCAGATTTTACAACGAACCCACCAAAAACAGAATTAATTGCTAGCCAAATTAGGCGGTGGCAAGAGTTTTCTGGTCTGGATCATGTAGTTGTTCTTGTTTTTGAAATCCTCAAACTCTCCAATCATTTGCGTTAAATCATCGGGAGAATTAATCGGATCAATGTTTAACTGATCAGAGATCTTAAATAATTGACCATCAGAAAGGAATAACTCGCCGTGGATATATTCCATCAACTGATTTTTGTTTCTCATCAATGGCATAGCAATACGGGATTGAAAATTCCTTGCAGTATCTAAAACCTGACCCTGCCAAGTGACTTGTTCAGGCAATTCTATTCCAACTTGAGCTTCTAAAAAGGCTAAAATACTGGGCGTTATTTCATAGTGACTTGTAACCCCTTTGAAGTAATCTGTTCGCTCCAAAAGAGGAGAGTAAATAATCAAGGGAACATGAAATCTATCTAGTCGAGAAGACATGGGTATTTCAGGTAGACGGTGATCTCCAGTGATTATAAATATGGTGTTAGAAAACTCAGGTCTTTTCTTGTATTCATTGATAAACTCTTTTACGGCATCATCTGCATACAAAACTGTCATGTATATATCCTCATAAGCCAAATAAGAGTCAAATTCCGAAGGATTCAGATTGAGATAATCTCTCAGATGAGTTCTGAGCTTCTCTCTATAGAATGGTCTTTCCGGAACGATATAGGGGTCATGAGAAGTTTGAGTTTGAAATATTCTGACCTGAGGCTTGGTCACCGTCTCGGGTAATTTTTCCAGCCCATTTCTGAAAAGTTCTTTGTCAGCATATCCCCAAGAGAAATTCCCGGAAGAAGGAGCTCTGGAATATTTAGGATCAAATAACTTTTCATCAACAAACTGAACAGGCCGCTGATAGTCGATAAAATCCCCAACGTGATCGAAGTTTTTGTCTGCACCGATAAAGTATCTTATCTCATAGTCATTATCTCTTAAAACGCTTAAAAGAGTTTCATGATAGGGGAATTCATCATACAATTCCAAAAATCCTTTTGCTCCGAAAGGCAAACCACCAAATACTCCAGGTTGCAAACCGAATGTTCTACCTGTGGAAGAGAGAGCATTTAACCATACCAAACTATGTTGCTCAAGTGAATCTAAAAATGGAGTAAAACTGCCTAGATATGCATCTCTTCCCGAGTAGGCTTTCCCAAAACTTTCCAGAAAAATAAAGACCAAATCAGGGGCTTTTTCCAGAGAATCAAAATAGGGGCTTAGTACATCAGGGTATTCTGCTTTATGCAGAAAAGGGTAGGAGTCACTGGTAAATTCCTTTTTGACAATCAAATCATCTTTTCCGGATCTTAAATAGAAGTCAAAATAATACTCTCCTCCATACATCCAGTAATCAAATGATTGCTCAGCCAGAAATTGACTTTTATTCAGTTTAATATTTTGTTCTACCTCAGTGGATGAGGCTTCTTTAGCTAAATCAAAGGTGATAAAGGAAAAGACTCCAATTCCAAGGATAGCGGAGAATATGGCATAAGTTTTAAGTGAAAAATAAAAGAATCGAGTTCCGTAATGGAAAAGTGCTATTAGGGCTAAAAAAATAACGATTCCTCCAAACACGGAAATAAAATTCAGTTGTCCTGATGCCTGTACGGTAAGAATTAAATCATTCCAGTTATAAGCAAAAAGATCTTTGCCTAGGGGGAGTAATGTTTTAATGAAGTAAAATATCAATGCTACTTGAACAATTACGACAATTGTCAATGCAATTTGAAGGAGAATTTTAGCCAGATTTCCTGAAAGCAATGAAAGCAAAACATAAAGCGTGAAAAAAATTCCCAAGAGATAAAGACTCCAGGCTATATCCGATAAAAAACTACCGACTATGACATCGGTTGGAGTCAGATTTAAAACGTGATTTTGAAATACCAAATACAGCTCTAAGGCTCTCAGTATTGTCATTAAAACAATGAAAACCAGTGCCATGCCCCAGAAATTCTTGAGGATTTGGCGTAATCTATAAGGTAACGTGGATCTAATGGATGCCTTTTGGGACATAATAAAAACTATAATTAATCAGGATGTCGGGGAAAATATAGGGTAAAATCGGGTATCTTCAAGGTCTCAAATCACTATTATGAGTAAATCTAATCTTCTTATAGAGTTATATTCTAATTTAAGCACCACTGGAGCGCTTACTTTTAGCTCAAAAGCTTTGGTCAATAAAATGATTTCCCAAGCAGATCTAACCGAGTCCAAATTAATTGTAGAAATGGGAGGAGGAGATGGAAGTATTACCCAGGGTATCTTCAACCGCATGCGTCCTGATGCTGAGCTTTTGGTTTTCGAAATCAACCCATCTTTTTGCGAAGCTATGAAAAAGCAGTTTCCACAGGAAAATATCAGAATCATCAACGATTCTGCCGGAAACTTGGATAAGTATTTAGATGGAAGAAAAGTTGATTTTATCTTTTCATCCTTGCCATTTTCTTTTCTTTCTAAGGAGGTAACGGATGAAATTTTAAGCCAGTCTAAAAATGCTTTAAGCCAAGGCGGTGCTTTTATTCAAATTTGTTATTCCTATTTATTAAAGAAGCTGTTTCAGAAATATTTCGGAAAGGTACAAGCCAGCTTTACTATCAAAAATCTCCCTCCAGCTTTTGTGATGGTCTGTCAATGAGATGGACCTACCTTTAATCCAATATTAAAGTTGTAGGGTTATTCAACTTTACCAATTCACCGATCTTTCTCATGGATATTTTAAAAGTAGCCATTTTGGAAATGAGTAGAATTCGGGCAGATAAAAGTTTTTGTCCTTCTGAAGTGGTACGTGCCATGTATCCAGAATCATGGAGGCATTTTCTCACAGATGTAAGAGAAAAGGCTTGGGAAATGTATTTGGAAGGAGAAATAAACTTAAGTCAGAAAGGGAAAAGTTTAGATAAGCATCAAAAACCAAGAGGACCTTTAAGAATTTCGAAACCAATTTCGGAGGGAGGCTGTTGACCTGTAAACTTTGATATTATGAACGAACTTCAACTTCCGAAAACCACAGTTTCCATACCAGATGGCCTTTCCTTGATTACTCTAGGAGCAGGATGTTTCTGGTGTACTGAAGCAGTCTTTCAAAGACTGGAAGGAGTAGAGCAAGTGGTTTCCGGGTATTCTGGGGGATTCGTGGAAAATCCAACTTATAGAGAAATCTGTTCTGCGACGACAGGTCATGCAGAGGTAATTCAGGTTTATTTTGATCCTAAAAAAATTAGTTTGGAGCTGATTTTAGAAGTTTTTTGGGCAACCCATGATCCAACCACATTGAATAGACAAGGAGCCGATGTAGGTCCTCAATATCGTTCCGCTATATTCTTCCACAATGAGGAGCAAGGAAGAATTGCGTCAGACTTGAAGGCTAAACTCAACCAAGAGCAAGTTTTTGATAATCCTATTGTGACAGAAGTAACAGCTTTTACAAATTTTTATAAGGCCGAAAATTATCATCAGGACTACTACAACCAAAATGGTTATCAGCCTTATTGTCAGTTCGTTGTAAAACCTAAAGTAGACAAATTGAAAAAATTCTTTTCGGATCATTTAAAGAGCTAATCACTCATTAGAAAGATCAGATTTTAAATACTATTCAGATTTCAGCTCAGAAAAGCGTATTTTTGCTGAATTTAACCTAAATAAAACGAATGAAGAGAACCAGAGCACAGGAATCCAGAGCAGCTATTGAGCGACTTTACATCACCATGAGACATCTTTTTACCAGAGGCAGCTATAAGCCAATGGGAGTTTCGGGTGAAAGCTTGGTACAATCACTAATGGTGCTGAGTCCAGAAATTTATGGAACAATCACAGATTCGGAAAAAGTAGAACTAGACGGACTCCTTTATGTGATGGAGAGACTTCCCAGGGGAATCGAAGAATGTAGACTGGTTCGATTGATCAGTAGAGAAGGTTTAGAAACATCTCATCTAAGTCCAATAGTGCCTCCCAAAAGAAAGAGAAACTGCTACCGCTTGGATGAACAAGTGATGTATGTAGAGATGACGAGAGGTCGCTCTGATATCTACGATATTCTAACTCACTTAACCTTTTTATATATAGAATCCAATAAGATCTATAATAACAGCACTGATCCAAAAGGGAAAATTTCCTTGAACTGGACCATGTTGGAAGATGTGGTAAAAAAAGAATCAGCAGGAGAGGATTTTGACAGAGAGGCAGCTGCGGCTTATTTGAGCCATTTGATAGGTAGAACTTTCGAAGAAACAGTTGCCGCAGTTGATAAATTTGAAAGAAGCTCAAATTCCAATAGCCTTTTCTCTATCGTTTACCATATGGGTAAATTGGCTTTGGAAGAAGCTAAGCACAATCATGATCGAGAGATATCTTTCTCAGCAACTTTGAGAGAGCGAATTGGACACCACGTTTATGGCGAGCTTTGGGCCAAAAAAATCAAAATGACCTTAGATGAATTGGACTTGCTTAAGCGTCCAATCCATGTCATTTCAGCCAATTTACACTCTGTTTTGAATACCATTTATGCCCCTCAGAAACTAGGTTCAAAGACCTATGAGGACATAGAAAAAGTGGTCATGGACATCTCTGTGAATGCAAAAGGGAATCATGGCAAGGCTATTTATGATTATGCATCAAAGCATGGTTTTGTAGATATTCCGGATGAATCCGGAACTAATATTGGCGCACAAATTATAGATACTGCTCTGCTTGAAAAGGCTGAAATTATTCCTGGAATAGCCTTGCCAAAAGAAAAGGAAAAGAGGCCTGTATTTGTAGTGATGGATTATGCCTTTGGTGAGCAAGCTTATGAATGTTTTGATGAGCTATTGAAGCCTTATAAAAAGGGAGATAAGGAATTGCCACTTAATATCGTCTCTACCTCTATCATGGGTAAAGCAGGGATATTATATGGAGGTAAAGGTGACCTGATGATTCCTGATGCTCACGTTTTCGAGGGAACTGCCGATAATTATCCTTTCAAAAATGAGTTGAAAAAGTCAGACTTTGAAGGATTTGGACTTGGTGTTTACAGTGGAAGTATGGTAACTGTATTGGGCACTTCCTTGCAGAACAAGGATATCCTGAAATACTTTATGGAATCTTCCTGGAATGCTGTTGGGCTGGAAATGGAAGGAGCACATTATCAGAAAGCTATTCAATCTGCTTCTAAAATCAGAAAAAGCATCAAATCCAATGTAAAAGTTCTTTATGCTTATTATGCTTCTGATAATCCTTTGGAAACAGGTAGTACTTTAGCTTCTGGTGCATTGGGTATGGAAGGAGTAAGGCCCACTTACTTGATTACTTATAAGATATTGGAAAAGCTGTTTTCTTAATTGACGTAAATAATAAAAATGATTATCCGGAATCTTACCACTGGCAAAATCTCCTTTGTTCATTGGGAGGGAAGACGGATGACCGAAGACCGAAGCTTCCGAATACTGATCCATTGAGCTAATAATAGGCCGTTTTTTTCTTTGCTGTCAATAAAGCGGATACACACATAATAAATCCATTAAAAAAGGCTGATTAAATTTAATCAGCCTATTTTTTATTGTTAATCTTTTTCAACTCTTGTGGAGTGCAACATATCCAGTCTCCAACCATCTTTGGTTTTTACAGCTGTTGCACTTTCCAGCCATCTTATTTCTCTGACAATTTCCCCATTCAATGAAATTGTTGCGAAATTATGATAAGCAATCCAAGCTCTATTTCCTTCAATTTTGGTTTCAATGAACTCAAACCTGTTGACTCGGCTAGGAGGGTTTGGGTTTTGTTTGGCTCTGTCGAAATAATTTAAAATGGTTGGGATATCCCATAATTCCCCCTGCTCCAACAGTATAAAATCATCTGTATAGTAGTCCTTTAATTTTTCAGAATGAAAGGAAGAAAAAAGATCATCAAAAGAGTTTTGAATTAAATCTTGAATCTGTTTTTCTTCATTCTGAGTTTGAGAAAAAGCAGAAAGGCATATCAAACTCAGGAAAAGAGTAGAAAGAATTAATTTTTTCATAGTCAAAGAGAGTTTAGTATAAAAATGCAGCTGTCTCAAAATGCACTGAGATACTACGTAATAAATCAGGACTATTTGAGACAGCATAGAGGTATTATTGTAAGTTTGAATTAATAGGAGGAGGGCCATCTGGAACGAAGCCTTTGTAGACATAGTCGCCTTTTTTCTCCTTAAATTCAGCTTTTACGGACTCTACTAATTCAGGGTTTTGGAATAAATCTACCATTGTCATCGATAGTGCCTTAGCAGCATAAGCCATTCCCTTATGGCCAATGGACATTCCTCCGGAAGCTACAACCGCCCATGAATGCCATGGAGTCCCATTCGGAGCAGTAGTTGCAGAAAGACGGATAGTAGGAACTACCCAGCTAACATCACCCACATCTGTGCTTCCTCCCATGCTATGTTCTGCAGTTTCTTCCATGGGTTCGATTTTGGAGACCAAACCGATTTGAGGCTTTCCAGTAGCCTCTTGGATCTTTTTTGCGAAGTTTTGCTCCTCTTCGGTATAGCTTATAGAGCCTAGGCTCTCAAGATTTTTCTGAAGTGCTGCTGAGCCGGTTCTATTAACTAAAACCTCATGCACCCCTGAAATTAAATTGACCTTATAATCTACATTAGCCAAAATAGCAGCTCCTTCAGCCATTTCTTCCACACGCTTCCATACAGGCACTAATCCTTCTCTACTGCTGTCTCTTACTCTTACCCAAATTCTGCTATAATCAGGAACAACATTTACAACCTGGCCAGCATCTTGAATATGGTAATGGATTCTAACAGTAGGTTTGATATGCTCACGATAATAATTAATTCCGGAAGTGTATAGTTCTAGAGCATCACTGGCACTTCTTCCATTCCAAGGATCGGCAGAAGCGTGTGCAGCCTGACCAAAAAATTCCACTTGAAAATCAACTAGAGCCAGTCCTTTCTGAACAGCAGCTTTTGTTTCAGCAGCAGGATGCCAATCCATCACTACATCTACATCCTTAAAAAGTCCTGCTCTCACCATCCACAATTTCCCAAAGAACTTTTCTTCAGCAGGAGTACCATAAAATCTGACTGTACCCTTAATTTTTCCCTGATCTATCAAGTCTTTAATGGAAGCTGCTGCTCCTAAGGATGCTACTCCAAATAGATTGTGTCCACAACCATGACCAGGAGCTCCTTCATTCAAAGGGCTTTTATAAGGAACCTTGTTTTGAGATAAACCGGGTAAAGCATCAAATTCACCTAATATGCCGATCACCGGAGATCCAGAACCATACTCAGCCACAAATGCCGTAGGAATTTCAGCAACACCTCTTGTCACTCTGAACCCTAGTTCTTCTGCATAATCAGCCAAAGCTTTGGCTGATTGAGTTTCTCTAAAAGCGATTTCTTCAAAGGACCAAATCCTATCGCTTAGGTCGGTCAGTGCATCAAATCTTTTGTCTACAGAGGCTTTAACTTCTTCCTTTAATGGGTTGGTTTTCACCTTCTTTTGAGCAAAAGAAATATTGCTCAAGCTTAAAGTGAATATAGCAGTTGTAATTGCTAGGTAATTGTATCTCATCTATTTATCTATTTAATTTTTTGATGTGTTTCTACTAAAATACCTCCCGTCATTCGGAGGGACAGTCCCTCGCATCTTTTAATGAAGTATTTCTAATTATTTCTACTGAATTTTCTATAGTTCCATACCTACGGCATGGAGATGGGTTTGTGCTCATTTTTGCTACCTAGCTAAAATCCCTACGGGATTGGATATTCCCACAATGTTTATCGAATATCTTGCTGGCACGGTGATACCGGTTCTTATTGGAAATTCTGCGCCAGCGCTAGAGGATAATTTACCTACCTTACCTCGGGTTTCACCCGAGCCTGTGCGCCTCTGGTGTGGCTATTGAGGGGTTTAAGCCCTTCAGGCTTTTCATTAAGGAGGCAAAACGGAACAGATTGAACATTGAACCATGAACTATTGAACCTATAAATTCATCAATAATATCCAAGAGCCTTGGGCTTCGATTACTCAATTAACCAATTATACAATTACTCCTTTTCTTGCTCAAGGCATATTTTTAGTTATTTCAATTGTATTTCTTTTAAAATCCCCCTTGCCCCCTTTTAATTTTTCTCACTTTTTTGAAATTTATATAAAGGTCCAAAGGGGGAATTGATCCGTATCTCGCCGAAGGCATTTCTTAATTGTAATATTTAAAATCTACCAAGCTATTCCATAATCATCTCCATAATTGGAGCTTCCTCCCCAGAAACTGCCATGCTTCCAGTCAAACCAAATGGCATTGATAGGTCCTGAAGTTCTTGGCCAGAAATCCATGATATAGCCTTTTTTCATTAATTCTGCTCTTATCCAGGTAGGTGTATCATCTCTCAATGACATGGCGCCTGGTTTGATCTCATGAGCCCCAAAAGAGCTTTGCATTTGGTAAGAATTGATATTCGCAGCCTCTGCAGCTTCCTGCACATCCATGTCAAATTCTACAATGTTTAGGAAGTATTGTAGGAGGTTTTGGTCTTGAGAATCTCCGCCTTGTACAGCAAATGATAAAAATGGCTTTCCATCTTTTAAAGCTAGGCTTGGAGTAAGAGTTACCCTAGGTCTTTTTCCTGGTTCAGGTAAGTTATAAGGATTTAATTTTTCGTCTAATACAAAGCTTTGCATACGCTGAGAAAGTCCAACGCCTGTATTCCCTGCAATCACGGCAGGAACCCATCCACCACTTGGAGTTACAGAAACAACCCAACCTTCTGCATCTGCTGCTTGGATAGAAGTGGTGCCACTTTGAAATTCCTGTAGAAATGGATCATTTGGACCCTGAATTGGCATTCCTGGATTATTGATCGCCATTGAATTATCGGAATTATTCAAAAGACTTTTAAACGGATTACTTCCTCCCTGAAAAGGGTAAGGATCACCAGCCTTGATGGTTGGATCGTTTTTATCTTTGATAAGCTTGGCTCTTTCTTTTGCATATTCTTTTGAAAGAAGGCCTTTTATTGGACTTCTAGGCTCGAATGCTGGGTCTGAATAATAAAAATCCCTATCAGCAAAAGCCAAATTCATCGCTTGGTAAATCGTATGGATATATTCGGATGAATTATAGCCCATTGATTTCAGGTCAAAGTTTTCGAGGATATTTAAACTTTGTAACAAAGCTGGACCCTGAGTCCATTCTTGAAGTTTATAGACGTCTATACCTTTGTAATTCACAGACAAAGGCTCCTCAATTTTCACTTTCCAATTAGCTAAATCTTCTTCTGTGAACAAGCCGCCTTGCTCTCGAGTACCTCTGACAATTTCTTTTCCAATATCTCCCCTGTAGAATCTATCATTAGCCGCATAGATAGCCTCTTTTCTTGATTTTCCATTTGCCAAAGCCTCTTTTTCGGCGTTCACCAATTTCTGTAATGTTTGGAAAAGATCTTCCTGAACGAATATTTCACCTGCTTCAGGACCTTCTTTATCTTCTCCTAAGTGAGGTAAAAATATCTTTTTGGAATAAGGCCATTGCTTGATCCGCTCTTTTCCGCTTTCAATGCTATTGGCTGTTTGTGCCTCTATAGGATATCCTTTCGCGAGTTGCATGGCAGGTTTTAAAACCTGCTCCAAACTCATGCTCCCATACTCAGCCAACATGGTCATCAAACCTCCAGGAGTGCCAGGAGTAGTTGCTGCTAATGGGCCATAAGCAGGTGGGTAATCCATTCCTTTAGATTTGTAAAAATCTACTGTTGCTCCTGTGGGAGCCACTCCCATTGCATTGATAGCGATTACTTTCTTCAAACCTGGATGGTAGATTAAAGCCTGAGTTTCTCCACCCCAAGAAAGCACATCCCACATGGTAGCTGTAGCAGCAAGCATAGCACAGGCAGCATCTACAGCATTTCCTCCTTGCTGAAAGATGGTGGCACCTGCAGTGGCTGCCAATGGTTTACCAGTGATGGCCATCCAGTTTTTACCATGTAAAACAGGCTTGTTGGTTGGAGTTTGGCCTGGAGCTAAACCCGGAAGACTTTGTCCCATAACTGCTATTGGAAATAGAGCAAGGACAATCAGTATCAGTTTTTTCATATGATTATTATTTTTTAAAGGCCATATAGAATCCCTGCCTGCGGCAGGCAGGTCGCACAGTTTTTAATCATTCCAATAAGTGTCGATCTCGTGGAGTTGGACCTTATTGGGTTAAGGATTTTTTTCATCCAAATCGTCCAGAAGCTGGCTCATAATTGGCCTGAATCCAGGAAATTGGGAATTATATTGGGTGAATAGTTTGAAAATAGCATTTGGGTCTTTGATATTTAGACTATTATCCTCAGCAAATTCTTCCATTTCCTCAGCATCCTCACCAAAAATCAGGAAAAATTTCTTTCTGTTCTTAGGTACTTCGATTACGTTTTTTCCCTCGAGATAATAGTAAACATTTCTTTTGATGATCTGATCATTTCGCTGACCCACCATCAAGGCTGTATTATAATTGGATTCTTTGAAAATTGCCATAGTTCTTCGCATTAGTGGTAATTCTCCATCCACTAAAACTTCAAAAAAGCCCGAAATTGGACTTCCTTCATCTCTGAAATCCATCCCATTGACAAAGTATCTTGGAACTCTGTGGGTAGAGTCCACCCAAACTATATTCTGAATTCTTAATCCGGGCATGACGGAAACAAGATTATTTTCCGGCTCCATCAATTCAAACATATTCGAGACAATATTATATCGTACCCGAAACCCTTCCAGCATTTGCTGATCTCTGTAGAGTAGGATGGAGGCTGAATTCCATTTGGGATCTAAATAATTGTTCCCTTCCAATTTTTTAGGTTCAGGTGCTATTCCATACACCATGTTGCCACCAATAAAATTAGGCCGTTCATTGATAAGCCTCAGAATATTGTCGGATCTGATTGTTTTCTGAAGTGCGGCTCCGCTTCCTTCCGCTCCAAAACGAACCAAAAACAAATCCCCGAGATCTGTATCTTTTTGAAGGTTAACTACTCTCTCCAAGCGATTATATCCTTCAAGGTTGAGAGAAAGAGTATACTTATCTTCTGGTAAATCTTTGAATTCAAAATTACCACCGGCTACACTTACCCTGCCATAGGCAGTTCCTCTAAGAGTAACACTGACTCCATCGAGATAATTATTGGATTCTGAATCCAAAACTCTTCCGGACAGCGTAAAATTTTGAGCACTTGCCCAAAAAATGCTCACTAAAAATAAGATTGATGTTATAAATAGTTTTGGGAATAATTTCATTGTAATAGTTACATAATAGTGGGAATATGAAATATAGGTAAATCATAGGTCCTGATCAACAGTTCAAAAAGTATGGCTGGAATTTTAGGACTACAGGCTATAATCTTTTGCAAATTGGCATACCTAGGGAATTAGAGTTATATTTGAAAAGGCTCGGCCTGAAGTTTTTAATCATTAAATAATCCCAAATTGGATTTCTCATCATTTAATTTCGAATCTTCTTTACAAGAAGGATTGGATGCAATGGGTTTTGATCAACCCACACCTATACAAGAAAAGGCAATTCCTGTCATTATAGAAGGCAAAGATTTAATCGCCTGTGCTCAGACCGGAACTGGTAAGACAGCTGCTTTTATTCTGCCTGTACTGAACAAAATAAGTAAGTCTGGCTCCAATAATTTAAACACCCTGATTTTAGCACCTACCCGGGAGCTAGCCATTCAAATAGACCAGCAAATACAAGGCTTCGCCTATTTCTTGGGAATAAGTTCTATCCCAGTATATGGCGGCGGAGATGGCTTGGTTTGGGAGCAGCAAAAAAAGGCTCTTGAAACAGGAGCAGAAATTGTGGTTGCTACTCCTGGAAGACTCATCGCGCTATTGGCGGGAGGAAAAATAGATCTCAGCTCTTTGGAACACCTGATTTTGGATGAAGCTGACAGGATGATGGATATGGGTTTTTCAGATGATATTTTGAAAATCGTGAATTATCTACCCAAAAAAAGGCAAACAATCCTGTTTTCAGCAACTATGCCTCCAAAAATCAGAAGCTTCAGCATGAAGATTTTGAATAAACCTGAGGAGATTTCAATTGCTATTGGAAAAACAGCTGCTGGAGTTACTCAGTCCATGTATTCTGTATATGATACCCAAAAAGAAGACTTAGTATCCCATATATTATCTCAAAAAAACTATGAAGCAGTAATCATCTTTGCCTCAACAAAGGATAAGGTGAAAGCTCTTTATAAAGCTTTAAAGAAAAAGTTTGATGTAGAAGCCTTTCACTCTGATTTGGAGCAGCTTGAGCGAGAAAAGATCATGTCTGCCTTTAAAAACAGAGCTGTAAAAATTTTAGTCGGAACGGATATCATTTCTAGAGGAATTGATGTGGTAGGTATTGAGTTGGTGATCAATTATGACACCCCAAGTGATCCGGAAGATTACGTGCATAGGGTGGGTAGAACTGCTAGGGCGGATATGGAAGGAGAGGCCATCACTTTTGTAAATCCTAAGGACCAATACAAGTTTGTCAGGATCGAAAACCTGATTGGTATGGAAGTAACTCAAGTGCCGCTTCCAGAGGGATTTGAAAAAGGACCAGATTATAATCGAGAGCCAAAGAAAAAATCTGGAGATTCTTTTAAATCAAAAAATAAGAAGTCAGGATTCTCAAAGAAAAAAGGAGGTTTTAAGGCTACACCTCATAAAAAGAGAGAGAATTTTGATTCCTCTGCACCCAAATCAGCTGATATCCCTCAAGAGAAGAAAAGTACATCTAAAAAGCCAGGAAAATTTGGTCCAAGGAGAAACGTGATTGATGACGCCGGCTAAGAATTAGGTTTGGCAAGTAATATTTTCAGTCAATAGCTATTCATATGATCAAGGAATTAATTGAATTATTTGAAAGAGATTTAAAAAGATTAGGGAAAGAGTTAGAGGCTTTTAAGAAGGAAGAAAATCTTTGGAAAACTCAGGGAGGAATTAGTAATACCGCAGGAAATCTGATCCTTCATTTAAATGGAAATTTGCGAACCTTCATTTGTAAAGAAATAGGAGGATTCGATTACACCCGGGATAGAGATTTTGAGTTTGCAGGAAAAGGTGTTTCCAGAGAAAAAATGAGAGCTGAGATTGAATTGGTTTCTAAGCAATTAGTAGCAAGTCTGGAAGGGTTAAACGAAGAAACCTTAAATCAACCTTATCCGGAGGAAAAATTTGGGTACCCCATGACATACAACTTTTTCTTGATGCACCTTTATGGTCATTTTAATTATCATTTGGGTCAGATCAACTATTTAAGGAGAATTTTGGAAGGATAATTTGAATCCAAAATAAGCTTGTTAATAAATAATCTGATTATCCGCAATCATGGCAGTTGCCTTATTTTCCTTGCTTGACAGGTTGGAAGACCGATGACCGAAGACCGAAGCTTCCGGATTTTGATCCTTTCAGCAGACAATAAGCCATATTTTTGTCAATACTGGTAAGAAAGCGGATACGCATAATAAATAAAAACGCCCTGCTGTATAGCAAGGCGTTTTTAATTAAATTAAAATCTACTTTCAGATTTTTAGTATAGCATCCTGAAGCGAATCGTTCCCGGAATTGTTTTAAGTGCTTCAATCGCGTCGGGAGAATAGGCCTTGTCAATATCAGTGATTACGTAGCCTATTTTTTCATTTGTCTTCAAATATTGACCGACGATATTGATCTCAAAGTTTGCCAAAATCTGATTGATTTTCGCCAATACTCCCGGCTCATTTTGGTGAATATGGATCAGTCTGTGAGCATCTTTCAGGAATGGTAATTGGATGTTAGGGAAATTAACTGAGTTAAAAGTATTCCCCGTATTGATATACTCCATGATTTTACCAGGAACAAATCGAGCGATATTTTCCTGAGCTTCCAAGGTACTTCCTCCAATATGTGGAGTAAGAATAGTATTTGGTAGGCCGATCAATTCAGAAACAAAGGGCTCACTATTGTTCTTAGGTTCCTCTGGGAAAACGTCAACTGCACAGCCTCCCAAATGGCCGCTTTCCATTGCCTCTTTCAGCGCTTCAATTTCTACAACATGACCTCTACTCAAATTGACTAAAATTGCACCCTTTTTCATCTTTTGGATTCTCTTTTTGTCCAAGAGGCAATTATTGTCTTTTCGACCGTCCACATGGAGAGAAACAATATCACAGGTTTCCAGTAGCTTGTCTAAGGAGTCTAGTTTTGTTGCATTTCCAAGGGCTAATTTTTCTATTACATCATAATAGAAAACATTCATACCCATATTTTCTGCCAAAACTGAAAGTTGGGCACCAATATTTCCGTAGCCTACGATTCCTAACTTTTTACCCCTGATTTCAAAGCTACCGCTAGCAGACTTATCCCACTTACCCTGATGCATATTGACAGATTTATCAAAAAATCCACGCATCAAGAAAATGATTTCTGCGATAGCCATTTCTACTACAGAACGGGTATTGCTAAAAGGTGCATTGAAAACTGCAATTCCTTTTTCCTGACAGGTTTCCAGGTCAATTTGGTTAGTCCCTATACAAAAGGCTCCAATAGCAATCAGACGATTGGCGTTTTCCAATACCTTTTTGGTCACGTTAGTCTTAGACCTGATTCCAAGGATGGATACATTTTGAATTTTCTCACAAAGCTCCTCTTCGCTCATTGCTGAGCTTACGACTTCAACCTGGTATCCTTCTTCTTTTAATAACTCGACTCCGATCGGATGAACGTTTTCAAGCAGCAATACCTTGATTCTGCTTTTGGGATAAGAAAACTTGGTATTGAGTTTATTGATGTATAAAATCTCATCCAAACTAGGGGCCACGTGATCTGCTTGAGAAGCTACTTTAGGGCGATGTACATTCTCTGTGAAAGCATAGAATTTATTCGCCAAACCAGAAGCTTTGATTTCATAGTCGGTATACCCATCACCTATCACATAGATATCGCCCTCCAAATTGATCTTTTTGATAGTTTCTGCCTTGCCGTTGTTTTTGGATAGGGGATTATCTCTATTAAAGTCTACGATCTTTCCAGACTCATCGTAGACGAATTCATTGGCAAATACATTTTCCTTTTTGATACCATAATCAGCTACAATCGGAATTATGAAATCCTTGAATCCATTGGAAATTATGAATATATCATCTGCATTTTCCTGTAAAAATTCCTTATTCCTTTCGAAGGATTTGGATACTTTCTTTTTCAAAGCATCAATCAGGTCTGAAATCTGAGCTTTGTTGGCTTTGAGAATATCCAATCTTAGCTCCAAACTTTCGCGGAAAGTCACCGAGCCCTCCATCCCTTTATCTGTAATGTCCTTGATGGCCTGAAGTTTTTCTTTTGCTTTTGGATCGCCACTGAGGGAGATTTCGCCCAATATATCCAAGGCTTCTACCTGAGTAAAGGTACTGTCAAAATCGATGATGAATTTTTTGGTTTGAGACATGTGCAGGGTCTTATTGAGAATTCTCTGTAAAATTAGCGTATTGTTAAAAAAATTGAAGTTTTATTAGAAATTTTGTTTCAAATACTTTTGAAAGTAGAATTTTCCGCAATCGATTGTGTGGTTTTAAACAAAATAGAGCCCGATTTCTTTGAATCAAAACAAGCATATTAAATTTTTATCCTGCGCTCTTTCATTCTATTTTTACAGTAAAATATTCAGTTATGCATAAGTCAACTATCTACTCACTTTTAATCGGACTATGTTTTATCAGTCTTTCATGCTCTAATTCCAAAGATCCGTACGCTAACCTTCCTAAGCATGAAATGGGAAAAGTCGTTGGCGAGGTCGAGTCGGTACCTGGGAAATTTGGAGAAAATATGGACGGAAACTTCCAGCTTACTCAATTAAGCTCCATGATGGAAGAGGTAGAAAAGACTGGATCTTATGAAGGAGTTATTCAAGGCGAAATCAAAGAAGTATGTACCAATAAAGGCTGCTGGTTTTCCATGGATTTACCTAATGGAGAAAGTATGAGAGTTACATTTAAGGATTATGGATTCTTTTTGCCTACTAACAGTCAAGGGTATCCAATAATCATAAAAGGAGTGGCCAATATGGTGGAAACTGATGTGGAAACCTTAAGGCATTTCGCTGAAGATCAAGGCAAATCAGAAGAAGAAATAGCAAAAATTACAGAGCCGAAAAGAGAAATCACCTTTGAGGCAAGTTCGGCAATCATTCAGGAGAAAGCGTAAATGGCAATAGCGTTAGATAATCTTCGAATAGGAAGAAGGTATGTGTTGGTCAATCAAGGGGAGGTTAGAAAACTCGAGATTATGGCTAGGCTTCATGGAGATAACTTTAAGGTGAAAGATCTGGAAACCTTAGAGTATTATACCATTGAAGAGCTTTTGCAATGGGGCAAAGGAAAAGATTATGATTTGGACGAAATCAGGTAAATGTAAAACCCCAGATCAAATTCATTTATAAAAATTAAACGCCTCCTTCACAATCAAGTGGGGAGGCGTTTTCAGTTTTACGGTCAGTGTCTTAATCGATTCAAATTTTTTGTGCTTGAATGAAAAAGAGTTTTGAGAAGTAAGTTAATTTTTAATGCATGGACCTGAATCCAGGTTCATAAATGATTCTCACAAAACTTCCCAATCCTCTATTGGGATTATCGATAGGAATGGCGCTGACAATGCCTACCATTAAATTTTCGGCCAAACCAACCCTCATTTGAGGTCTCAATACGGTATGAAGGTTTCCATCATTCAGCACCTTGTTAATTTCTACACCTATGAAGTTTCTGGTTCCTGAAATCATGTAATGGAAATTGGAATTGATTTCATATTCAACATGAGATCTGCCACCAAACTCTTTTTCGATGCGGGGTCCAGTATAAACCAAGGTATGATAATTAGTGCCCCATCTTTTTGCCGCGATTAGAAAGGGATTGAAAATGTTTCCTTTGAAAGTGCCCTCATTTTCCCATCTATCAAATCCTCTCATTTCAAATTCATGGATGTAACCCAAGGCCATGGAGATATTTTGTTTTTCCTTGACTAAGAAAGTCCACTGCGTTGCTAGCTTGATCGACTCCAGTCTATTTTCGGGCTGACTATTTGGGTTTTCCAAATTTCTAAAAGAATAAAATGAAAATGGAAGTTCAACCTCGAAACCTAAGCGGTCAATTGGCGCCCATTCGTACTCCACTAAGGCATGGAATTCATCAAAATCTCTTCTGTCATCCATACCAAAGCCTATGTTCCATTCCTTTTCCCCCTTTCTTGCACCCAGGTCACGGATCAAGTCAATGTAAAGTGGCTCAGCATGGAGAACCTTTGGCTTTTTGTATGAAATATCGGGCTGTTCTACCTCCCGGATAAAGACTGAGTCTAGGTATTGTCTTTCTAATTTGGTACTGTCAGTTTCTGTTTGGCCGTATGCATGCCATGTCAGGCAGACTGCAAAAGCCGCCGTAAATATTTTTTTCATTATGGTTCCTGTTTAATTTGAGTTTGAAAACTGCTTAAATTAATCAGGATCTATCAGGAGGGGGAGGAGTGAGGGAAAGTAGAGGAGGAAGTGTCTTTTTTACCAAAGACCAATCTTTTTTCTCCAATAAAAATAATTCTGGTTTCAGAGTAAGTTCTGGAATCAAACACTGATAAACCTTTAATTTTTTCAGTGATTTGTCTTCTTGATTGGTCCCATTATCAGGGATAACATCTCCATCACCATCTAATATGTATTCGAAAATCACTTCGGATATATTATCAATAGGATCATCTAAGTACATTTTAGCATGTCCTTCTACGCCTCCTTCATAAAAATTTGCGGAGAGGTTGATAAAATTGATAAGGAGAATGTAGGAAAAAACCCTTACCCAAGTTGCATACTTACTAGTTGATCGAACTGACAATTTGATATTCTTTTTCCAGCTGCAAAATTAACGAACTTATTTAGCCTAGGTTGTTAATTTTCATAAAAAGAAGAATGTGCTGGAAGTCACTGACAACTTTTGAATAATTAGTACCTTCGTGGTAAACATAAAAGAAGATGTCAAAAAGTCTAGCTGGCGCAATTGTAGAAGCCAAATGTCCACGTTGCAGGAAAGGAAATGTCTTTTCTGTTTCAATCTTTAGTTTCAATAAATTGACTGATATTAAGCATTCCTGCGAAGTATGTAATGCCAGTTTCCAGCCAGAACCGAGATTTTACGATGGAGCCATGTACATCAGTTATGCCTTTTCCGTGGCATTGGTGATAGCAGTTTTTGTGGCGATTAATGTGTTGGTAGACGTTCCCAAGCTATGGATGTATTTAACAACCATAGTGGTGATCAACTTGGTTTTGCTCCCGGCTATGCTCCGATATTCTAAAGTTCTTTACTTATATGCAGTCGGGAAACTTAAATATAAGGAAGGCTATTAAAGATATTTTTTAGGGGAGAAACTGACCAAAGCTAAACCTACACTTACCAAACTTAAAAAGAAAAGTGCCGGAAGACCACCGATCACCGAAAGGATTCTGACTCCGTCAATTCCTGAAAAGTTGATCATTATCCAGGCTGTTGCACCTATTAAAATTCCCCAAAAGATTTTTATAGAACTGGGAACATGAAAATCATCTTCCGCTCCACCTCTCATACTTAAACTGGCCAAGGCTTCGGTGCTGGAGTCAGCAGCAGTGACATAGGAAATAAACATGGCAATCAAAAATATTCCTGCAAAAATGGGATAGTATCCAATTTCTTCAAAAACTAAGTAGATGATGGATTCAGGACCCCTTTCTACAAAAGAATCGAGAAATTTATCGGGAGATATTAAAGCAAAATCAAGGGTACTTCCTCCAAATATTCCCATCCAAATCAAACAAAATAGTGCTGGGAAAAACCAGGAAACCAAGAGGAATTCCCGCACTGTTCTTCCAATAGCAATTTTCCCTAAGAATAATGCTGTAATAGGTGCCCAAGCCATCCAAATAGCAAAATTGAAGGTAGACCAATCATAAGTCCACTGCTTATTTTTCCCAGAGATTTGAAGGCTGAGATCCAGAAAATTTGAGAAATATTGTTGGAAACCCAACATGATGTTCTTTAGAAATTCCCCATTAGTTAAGATCAAGAAGTGGCTTATAAAAATCAGGAAAAAACCCAAGTTGAAGAGAGACAAGTTTTTTATCCCTTTTTCTATACCTGATTTGGCAGAAATCACAAATGTGAAGACTATCAGCACAGTCACCACAGAGGAGGATAAAGTGAAACTCACACTAGGGAAAATATTTTGGATCCCGCCTGAAAGACTCAAGATTCCTGCTCCCAGAGATGCCGCCATCCCAGCCACCAAAGCAAAGAGACTGATCATATCTACTAATGATTCTGAAAATTTTGATTTTTTTGTTCCCAAAGTAGGTTTAAGCATCAGCCCCAATCGAAACTTATTCTTCTTTTGATGATACATCAATCCAAAAAGCAAAGCAGGAACGGCGTAGATAGCATAAGGAGTGAAGCCCCAGTGAAAAAAAAGAGCACCCAAAGCAAATGATTTTGCAGCCTCAGATTGTTGTTTGATTGGAAAGAACTCAGGAGGGAAGAGAAAATGAGAAAGTGGTTCTGCACTTCCCCAAAATAGAATTCCCACTGCAATAGTGGTACAAAGGACAATTGCAAACCAAGAAACAGTGTGTAATCGAGGTTTAGCATTTTCGCCTCCTATTCGGTATTTTCCCAAAGGGGAAAAGAATACCCATCCAATTAATAGAGTCATTAAGAAAGAAAGCCAACTAAATCCCAGTGAAAAATTAATAAGTATCCAGTTTTGGATTTCCCTCATCTTTAGATCAAAAACTCCAGGGTATAAAATGGAGAGAACTACTGCAAAAATGAGCAGAATTACGGGTGGCCAAAAAACCGATTTTCTTACTGGAAGCTCGGGAGGAAACTGCATTCAAATGATCAATTAAAAAGATTTCAAATCAATTTATAGGATTGTAAGTTATGAATATACATTTAACTGATTATCCGCATTCATGCCTGTTTCCTTATTTTCTTTGATTGGCTGGTTGGAAAACCGATGACCGAAGACCCAGCCACGGCTGGCAAGCGAAGCTTCCGGATTCTGATCCTTTTAGCAGACAATAAGCCGTATTTTGTTGTTGCTTGTAAGAAAGTGGATATCCATATACTTTTAATCCCAATCGCACTACTATGATACAAGTCTTGAAGCGTTATTCCCTTTTTGTCCTATCGGGCTTTTACATATTTGCGGGCATCAATCATTTCCTAAATCCTGAATTTTACCTCCCATTAATTCCTGATTATTTTTCAAATGCTGAATTCATCAATGTTTTGGCAGGCCTAGCTGAAATTATTCTTGGAATAGGTCTTCTGATCAAAAAGGTAAGGAGGGTAGCTATTATTGGGGTCGTTTTAATGCTATTGGCCTTTATTCCATCCCATGTTTATTTTATTCAAAAGGGATCTTGCATTGATGGTGGGCTTTGTGTTTCAAACTGGATTGGATGGATAAGACTGGTTATCATTCACCCTATTCTAATCGCTTGGCCTTTATGGTACTGGAAACAATCCTAATTATTTGTTATTATTACTAACAAAAATCGAAGCGATACTAAACCTTTTTCAAAACTGTCCGTTTCATGGGTTTAAATCAGACCAATTATGGAGGCTATTCTAAGTAAAATCAAAGTAGAAGTCAATCCTAATTTGTATCAAAAAGAGCCATTTAGCTCGGATTTGGGCACATCCATTGTTAAGGAAGGCTCCAAGCTGATTCAGGAATTGGGGATGGAAAATTTTACTTTTAAAAAACTATCCATACAAATCGGAAGTACAGAAGCAGCGATTTATCGGTATTTTGACAATAAACATAAACTTCTGCTTTACCTTACAGCCTGGTATTGGGGTTGGATGGAGCATAATTTAGTGTATAGCACGGCGAACCTGAAGGATCCGGCAGAGAGACTATCAATGGCTATTCGTTTGCTTTCAGAAGGTCCTGTCTTTACCAAAAATGAATATTTGAATCCCTCGATTCTAAGAGATATAGTGGTAAATGAGTCTCTGAAGGGTTTTTTAACAAAAGAAGTAGACGTAGAAAATGAAATTGGAATCTTTGCCCAGGTTTACAAGTTTGGTGAAAGAATAGCCAATATAATTCAGGAAATTAACCCTTCCTATAAATACCCGAAAACCTTGGTTTACACTGTTTTGGAGTCAAGTTTATTGCAGTCTTTTAATTCCCAGCATCTCCCTGGAATGACAGAAAATGGTTTGGGGGCTGCTTCACGTTTTCAATTCTTTCATCAACTGGTCGTAAACACGATTCAAAATGGCAACTAATAGCGATATAACACCCATTAAGCGCTTTTTCAGATTACTGAAAGAAGAAAAAAGTCAAGTATATTCGATTTATTTCTACGCCGTATTAAATGGTTTAATTACACTTACCTTACCTCTTGGTATTCAGGCGATTTTGAACTTTATTCTAGGAGGTAGAATATCAACATCCTGGATAATTTTGGTTCTAATTGTGGCAGCAGGTGTTGCATTTGGTGGATTTCTTCAGATTTCTCAGCTCCAAATTATGGAGAAATTGCAACAGAGAATATTCACCAAATCGGGATTGAGCATTGCTTACAGATTGCCAAGGGTAAAGGCAGAAATTCTTCATGGACAATACGGCCCTGAATTAGTCAATAGATTTTTCGATACAGTCAACTTGCAAAAAGGGCTTTCGAAAATTCTGATCGATTTCTCCACTGCCTTGCTTCAGGTAATATTTGGTTTGTTGTTGTTGTCCGTTTATCACCCAACTTTCATTCTTTTTGGAATTGCCTTGTTCGTGATTTTGGGATTGATTTTCTACATCACAGGACCAAGAGGTATGGAAACTGCCATGAAAGAGTCTTCCTACAAATACGAAACAGCTTACTGGCTGGAAGAAATAGGAAGAACCATGAATACCTTCAAATTGGTGGGGAATACTCGTTTGCCAATTTTAAGGGCTGATAAACTCTTACAGTTTTATGTGGATTTCAGATCCAAGCACTTTGCCGTTTTGATCTTCCAATACAAGATCATGATTGCATTTAAGGTATTAATTGTATCCAGTTTATTGGTTGCAGGAAGCTTACTTTTAATAAACGATCAAATCAGTATTGGACAGTTTGTAGCTGCTGAGGTAATCATTGTATTGGTGGTTAACTCTGTAGAAAAGTTGATTCTTTCTCTTGAAACTGTATATGACACATTGGTGGCAACAGAAAAGCTTGGTCATGTAATGGATTTGGAACTGGAGAATACTAGAGGCACAGAAAAAGTAATCGTATCTAATCCAAAAGGATTGAAGTTTGGAATGGAAAACGTGGTTTTTCATCCCCAGGATTCAGATCATCCTATTCTTAGAGGAATTTCTTTGACTATAGAACCCGGTAAAAAAGTCGCCGTAACTGGAAAGAGTGGCAGTGGAAAAAGTGCCTTTTTGGCTTTGCTTTCTGGATTGTATGAAGAATACGAAGGTAAAGTCATGGTCAATGATTTATCCATTGACATGATTCAATTGGAAAAATACAGATCCATGGTTGGGGATGTTTTGGAAATGGAGCAGATTTTCCACGGGACCATTCGGGAAAACATTATCGTTGGAAGAGAATATGATGATAAGCAACTTGAATCTGTATTAGAATTGGTGGATTTGAAAGAGTACGTATACCAATTGCCGAACGATTTGGAAACCAAGTTGCAACCTGAAGGAAAAGGTCTTTCAAAGCGTATAATTCAAAGTATTTTGGTGGCTAGAGCATTGATTGGCAAGCCAAAAGCGATCATTATGGAGAACGCGCTTCTTCACTTATATGAGGATGTAAAAAATCGAATCTTGGATTATTTGATTAAGGGAGATTGGACCTTGATTTTGGTAACCAAAGATGAGGAAGCCATTAAGCGAGTTGATGAAATTATTGTTATGGATCAGGGTAAAAATGTCTTCCAGGGAAATCATGAGGGCTATTTATCATTCACTTCAAATTCTAATTAAGTCATGCTGAATATTTCAAATATTAGAATCAAGGAATCTATTCCTTTCAGTGGGGCCAAAAGTTTGGTGATGACTTTACCTGTCAAAGAAAGTCAGAAGAGAGTCAGGATTTTGACAGTGATCATGTTAGTTTTCTTTGGAATGTTATTCCTTCCCTGGACTCAAAACATTAGATCTAAAGGATATGTGACAGCTTTAAGGCCTGATCAAAGACCTCAAACCATTCATTCTGTCATTGCCGGTAGGATTGAAAAGTGGTATGTAAGTGAAGGCGCCTTTGTTTCAAAAGGAGATACAATATTAAGGATATCAGAAATCAAAGATGAGTATTTTGATTCCTTGTTATTGCCTAGAACACAGCAGCAGGTTAATGCTAAAACTTTCGCAGCTAGATCATATGGGGAAAAAGTAGAGGCTTTGAAGGCTCAGATCCAGGCTTTGGAGAGAAATAACATACTCAAAATTCAACAGGCTGAGAATAAGCTCAGAATGGCAGAATTAAAAGTGGAATCGGATAGCATCAAGTTCTATCAGGCTTCTGTAAACTTTGATATTGGAAAGCAGCAGCTTGCCCGTTATGAGACTTTGTATCTTGAAGGTTTGCAGTCGCTGACTGAATTGGAATCAAGAAGACTCCGTTTTCAGGATGTAAATGCTAAATTAATTGCTGCTGAAAACGACTATTTATCCAGTCAAAATGAGCTTCTTTCCGCTCAAATTGAGTTGGGTGCGATTGACAATGAATTTAAAGATAAATTAGCGAAGGCGAGGTCCGAAATGTATACAGCCATGTCCTCTCAGTTTGATACGGAGGCTACAGTTTCCAAACTGGAAAACACCTATTCGAATTATGAAGCTAGGACTGGCTTTAGATATATTCTGGCACCGCAAGATGGATACTTAGCGAGAGCGATCCAGGTAGGTTTAGGCGAGACCATCAAAGAAGGTGATCCAATTCTCAACATAGTACCGGCTGAAGCTGCTTTGGCAGTAGAAATGTATGTGCAGCCTGTAGATCTTCCATTGATTAAGGTTGGAAATAAGGTAAGATTCATTTTCGATGGATGGCCTGCAATTGTTTTCTCTGGTTGGCCTCAGATTTCTAATGGTACATTCGGTGGGGTTGTAGTAGCAATAGACCAATTTGCAGGAAATAATAATCAATATCGTGTTTTAGTAATCGAAGATCCAGAAGAAGAAGCTTGGCCAGAGATGCTAAGAATCGGGTCTGGAGCTGATGGAATCGCTCTTCTTAACGATGTGCCGGTATGGTATGAAATCTGGCGTCAGTTGAATGGATTCCCTGCTGATTATTACACGCAGGAACAAAAAGATGCATTAGCCAAGGAAAAGAAATGAGATATTTCTTCATCGTTTTAGGTCTTTTTCTATCCTCTTTGACTTATAGTCAAGCAGCTGATACCCTGAGAGCGGAAACCTTCATTTCTTGGTTGCAGGCCTATCATCCCATGGCTAGGCAGGCAGAAATCCAGCTGGAATTCGGGGATATGGAATTGAGAACAGCTAGGGGAGCATTTGATCCCTTAGTGTATGGAGACCTTGACAGCAAGCAATACAAAGAGACCAATTATTATGACAAGCGGGAAGCAGGAGTAATTATTCCCACTTGGGCTGGAATTGAGTTGAACGGTACATTTGAACAGAATAATGGACAGTTTCTGAATGAGGAGAGAACTGTTCCATCTGGAGGATTATTTGCAGCAGGCGCTGCGGTTAATTTGGGTCAAGGATTGATTTTGGATGAAAGAAGGGCAAGTTTGAGACAGGCTCAGATTTATCAGCAGTCCACAGAAGTTGAGCGAGCTAGAATGCTCAATGAACTCTATGTAAGAGGATATGAGGCTTATTGGAACTGGGCATTAACTTATGCCAATCAAGAAGCCTTGGAAGAAGCTGTGAGACTTACACAATTCCGGTTTGAGGGAATAGTAAGTTCTTATAAGCAGGGCGACGTAGCCGCTATTGACACGGTTGAAGCCTATTCTCAATTGCTTAACAGGCAGTATAGACTACAAAATGCCAGAAATGAGTATTTCGCAGCTACTCAATTCTTAAGCGCATTTCTTTGGAGTGAGGATGGATTTCCCATGGTTTTGGATGAGCAAACTATCCCTGAAAATCTGGAAATTGATTTGTCTTTAGTCCTAAACCCTGAGGAATTAAGAACTCTGATTGCCAATCATCCAGAACTTCAATTGGTAGATTACGAATTGGCGGGCTTGGAAATCGACAGAAAACTCAAGGCGCAGTCGCTTTTGCCAGTGGTTAAGCTTAAGTACAATTTCTTGGTTGAGACCTTTGACGGATTTCAGGAAGCACCGTTTTTTGAGAACAATTACAAATTTGGGCTTTCAGTTTATACTCCATTGCTTTGGAGAAAAGCTCGAGGTTCTTTAGGGTTAGCAAAAGCTAAAATTGACTTCAAACAAAACTCCAGAGACATCAAAGCATTGGAACTTAGAACCAAACTAGAAGCTGAGATTAATAACTTCTCTGCTTTGAGTACACAGGTTCAGGTCTTTTCAGAAAATGTATTCAGTCTTCAAAGATTATTGGATGCCGAAATCCGGAAGTTTGACATGGGAGAGAGTAGTTTGTTCTTGGTCAATGCCCGTGAGGTTTCGGTCTTTGACTCGAGACTGACTTTGAACCAATTAATTGCAAAAAGGAAAGTTGCTGTAGCCAAGGCAAGGTTTGCTGCGGGTATAGGATTTGAATAATTAAAAAAGAATATGCCAGCTTATATTATTGTTGAAGTTGATATTACCGATCAGGCTCAGTATGAGGAGTACAAAAAATTAACTCCTGCCACTGTTGAAAAATACGGAGGGAAATTTGTGCTTCGAGGGCAGCCTGTGGAAGCGCTTGAAGGCAAATGGAATCACGATAGATTGGTGATGTTGCAGTTCCCAGATGGGAAAAGTGCAAAAAGTTGGTACAATTCAAAGGAATATCAAGAAGCAAAGGAAATTCGATCAAAAGCAGGCTCAGCCAAATTTTTTCTTATCGAATCTGAATAATTGGCATTTTTATTGGTGTGTAATACAAATAAATGGATTTGAGTTATCTAATCGCCTCAAATCCATTCAAAATATTTGTTTCACATAACCATAAAGTTCAATCATCTTTAAAAATTATTCAAATGAAAAAGAATTACTTCTTTGCTAAGAGTTTTTTAATTCTAGCAGCATCGTCCTTAATCGTAACGTCCTGTATGACAGATACAGAGGGTCCTTTAGAAGAATCAATACTAACTGAGAAAGCTCTGGAAGTTACTGATTCAGAAGGTGGTGAGAATTTGAGAAAAGGTAAAACTCTAAAATACCAAGAGAAATTTATTAATGAAATTGAGCTTCAGTTTATTGGTTCTGCTTTATTTCTACCAGGAGAAGGTACAGGCAACGCGACTTTTATGGGTAAAGCAAAATCTTATATTAATCAAATGGTAGTTTCTGAAAATCAGTCAATAGGAGCACCAGTTAGTTTGATTTATGAAAATGACCTAAAAGATTTAGGTATTGAAAATTTGCCTGATAACGTTCACTCAGTAACTGTAGACAAAAAGGGTAATGCAATATTTTTTAGCACCCCTGAAAATAATGCCGTAGAAGTAAATGATGAACGGACTGAATTTTCTGCAATAGTATTTATTATTGGTGGTACAGGGATATTTAAAGATGCAAGCGGAAAAGGCATTGTAAATGGTTTTTATAATCCCAATACTTTCATTGGTGAAACTGTTTTGTCTGCGGATATTACTTTCAATTAAATTATTATTTGTTCGAACAAGGCGGCCTCGGTCGCCTTTTTTTATGCCCTGAAATGGATTCCGCTATTTTTTATATTGAAGAAGGGGGACTTTCGGTCGCTATTTTCTAATTTGGAAGACATACCAACCAATTCTCTTTTTCATGAATAAAATAATCACTCTGGGAGAAGTGATGCTGCGGTTATCTCCGGCAGATAATAGAAGATTTGCTCAGGCTAATTCTTTTCAAATAGATTTTGGAGGCTCAGAAGCAAATGTCGGGGCAGCTTTAGCTTACTGGGGAGAACATGTTTCCCATGTGACAGCCTTTCCAGATGATGAATTGGGTAAAAGGGCTGTATCCGAATTACGAAAAAGTGGCTTGGATACCAGTTTAATAAGCTTTTTGCCCGGAAGATTGGGCTTGTATTATTTGGAAAATGGGAGTTTACAAAGAAGCTCAAAAATCATCTATGATCGATTCGGTTCAAGTTTTTCGAAATATGATGGAAGCGATAAGAACTGGGAGAAAGAATTAGAAGGAGTTACTTGGGTTCATTGGTCAGGTATCAGTCCTGCTATTTCACAAGAAGCTGCGGATTTAACTTACAGAATTCTGAAAATAGCCAGAAGCAAAAATATTGAAGTATCGGGGGATATTAATTATAGAAGTAATCTCTGGCAATATGGGAAAATGGCGCATGAAGTAATGCCTGAGTTAATTGAGCTTTCTTCAGTTTTGATAGCAGGAACCAGAGATTTTAATCAATGCTTAAACAAGGACTTTAATGATTTTAGTGAGGCTAAAGCCTATGCTTTTGAAAAATACCCTCAGTTGAAGTTCATCGCCAAAACCAATAGAAAAACTCATTCAGCCAGCCACAATTCTTTAGATGCAGAACTTCACAGTAAGGAGCAGGTTTGGAATTCGAAAAATTATGAGGTGAATCCCATATTAGACCGGGTAGGTACAGGTGATGCATTTGCTGCCGGATTAATTCTTGGCCTCAGAAAAAATGATCCCAAATGGGCAATAGAATTTGGAATGGCTGCAGGAGTCCTGAAACATGCGGTGCATGGAGACTTATTATTATCTTCCATAGAAGAAGTTCAGGAGGTCGCCGACGGCACATCAGGAAAAATCAAAAGATGATATGAGAAACACTGAAAGCCCATTTATCAAACAAATAAATCAGGCAGGACTAATGCCCATTTTTTACCATTCCAGTGAGGAGGTTTGCTTAAGTATTTTGAAGGTTGCTTATGATTCAGGAATCAGGGTCATTGAATTAGTCAATAGGGGTTCGGAAGCAACAAAAATATTTCCTAGCCTTAGGAAATTGGCAAATCAATTACCGGGACTAAGCCTAGGGATAGGAACAATTTATCATCCCTATGAAGCTGAAGAATTTTTAGAAATGGGTGCTGAATTTATTGTCGCTCCGGTAATGAATCCTCGACTTGGGGAGTACTGTAGCCGAAACGATGTGCCTTGGGTTCCTGGGTGTGGAACAGTTACTGAGATTTGGCAAGCTCAAGAACTGGGAGCAGAGTTGGTGAAAATCTATCCGGCAAACTTGCTCACTCCAGAATTTGTCCCTGCTGTGCATGCGGTCTTACCAAAAATTGAAATTATCCCAACCGGCGGAATTGAACCTACATTGGAAAGTATCAAGCCTTGGTTTGATGCAGGTGTACTCTGTGTGGGAATGGGCTCTCAATTAATTCGAAAAGACTGGGTTCAATCCGGCAATTATGAGCAGCTAGGCAAAGCTTTTAAGCAGGCGGTTAATTTGGTCGAACAAATCAAGTCATAGAATAACATGGGCTTTGATTTTATTTTTTTGCAATAAATTGGGTTTCCCAATTTAAGATTGACAATCATCAAAAATCAAGATTAATCCTTCCTTTAGGATTACTTCGTATTTTATTTCCTAATTTGGATTTTCTTAGGCTTTATCACCTTCAGAAAATTTTATTTAGCCTTAATCTCCCTTGAGTTTAAAACTTTTTAAGGTTTCTAAACTTAAGGTAATGTGTTTTATCCCTAACGAGTAAATTGAAATGAGTCTTTACAATTCAGCAATTATCATATTTCAAAAAAATGCCCAAAAAGGAAGAGTAAAAACCCGACTTGCGGCAACTATTGGAGATGAAGAAGCTTTAAAAGTATACCGCCTTCTTACAGAATATACCCATCAGGTATGCCTTGAATTAGATTGTCCAAAGTTTCTTTATTTTTCAGATTTTATCACAGATTCAGAGAGCAGGGATCATTACGAACTGAGAGTTCAAGATGGAAAAGATCTCGGAGAAAGAATGAAAAATGCCTTTGAAGCGTTATTTGAAGCTGGATACGAAAAAATATTAATCTTAGGAACTGATTGTGCTGAATTGGATGCGACAATTTTGAAAAAAGCATTCAAAGATCTCAAAAATGAGGAGGTCGTAATTGGACCGGCTAGAGATGGTGGGTACTATTTATTAGGCATGTCAAAATTTGTTCCTGAACTTTTTGAAGATATGCCTTGGAGTACCAAAGATGTGGCTCCAGAAACTATGAAAAGGTTGAATGAACTTTCTATCCCTTTTACAACGCTACCTACACTATCTGATGTGGACAACGAAGCGGATTGGGAACGTGTTAAAGGAAAGTTTGTATTTCAGGGGTAATTGATCAAGAACATGTGTACCAAGCGTCTAGATGCAATGATCAGGTCTATTTTCTTCCTTTTATTATTGCAAATATTTCTTTTTACCAATTCCTATAGTCAATCTGTCCAGGAAAAGCGTCAGTTTGAAATCAAAGTGGCAGGAATTAAAATCGGTGATTTGGAAGCTCAACAAGTCAAAGAAAATTTAAACACGAATTATAGCCTTAAGAGTAGTGTGAGCTTTTGGTTTTTCGGGAAGTTATTCGTGGACTTTTTAATCAATGCAAAATATGGAGAAGACAGATTGTTGAATTCAATTGCAGACCTTAAATCTAATAGGGGTGAGTTTTTATCTACAATTATCTGGAAAAAGAATTTCTATGAAGTAGATGCAAATACTTATAAATTCGAAAACACAGATCCTGTCAAGGAATCAATTGACCTTTCTGTCAGCAAGCTCTATTTCAAAAAACCCAAGCACAATCAATTATTAATATCTGAAACATATGGCTTGGTTAGTCTAGTCAAAGAAGTTGAACCGAATGTGTTCGAAATAGAAATAGATGGCAACAGAAATCAATTTCATTACAAGGGTGATGAATTGGATAAAGTAATTATCCAAAACCCCATAAAAAACTATGTAATCCAGAGAGTGTATTGAGCGAAGAGAATTCTTGTATGTTTTTATCCATCATCATCCCAATTTACAACGAAGAAAAAAATCTAAAGGAATGCTTCCTTTGTTGATTCAAAATTCTCCCAAATCGGATAGAGAAATCCTGGTAGTAGATGCAGCAAGTACCGATCAAAGTAAAGAGGTATGTCATCAACTGGGAGTAAAATATATTCTGGCTTCAGAAGCCTCTAGAGCAGCTCAAATGAACAAAGGGGCTGCTGAAGCTAAGGGTTCGGTATTGTATTTTGTGCATGCGGATTCTAGACCAAAAGAAAGTTTTTTTGAGGATATTTCTTTAGCTATTTCCGGTGGAAAAAAAGCGGGTTGTTATCGCTATAAGTTTGATTCAGATAGTTGGATGCTAAAAATCAATGGTTGGTTTACCCGATTCAATGGCCTGTTTGCAGGGGGTGGGGATCAAACCTTATTTATAGAGAAAAGCTTCTTTGAAGAATTGAAAGGTTTTGATGAAGAATATTGCATTATGGAAGATTTCGATTTGGTCAAGAGAATCAAGGCAGTTTCAGATTTTCATATTATTCCCAAATCAATTATGGTTTCAGCCAGGAAATACGACGAAAACAGCTGGCTAAGGGTTCAAATAGCCAATTTGGTTGCATTTGCATACTTCCTGATGAAATATCCGCCGTCTAAAATTAAATCTGCTTATTTCCAATTATTAAAACATCGATAGGAGCTCTTATGACAGGTTATTCAATCAATGGAATTCAGCAAGTAGGTATTGGCGTAGAAAATGCAACCGAGGCCTGGAAATGGTACAGAAAAGCATTTGGCATGAACGTGCCTATCTTTGAGGATAAGGCAGAAGCCAAGTTGATGACTCGCTATACTAGTGGGAAGGTGCATAGTAGACATGCCATTTTAGCCATGAATATGCAAGGGGGAGGCGGTTTCGAAATTTGGCAATACGAATCCAAAAAACCACAAAAAGCAGACTTTGATCTTGATTTTAGAAACCTTGGAATTTTGGCTGTTAAAATTCGATGTAGACAAATTGAAGGCTGCTTTAATCATCTGAAGAAAATAGGAGCTCAAATATTGACTGAGCCTTGTAAAGATCCTCTGGGAGTTTCACACTTTTTCATCAAAGATCCATTCGGAAACACATTCGAGCTAAGAGAAAATTCTTCCTGGTTTAGTCAGTCGGAAGCCTTAACTGGAGGTGTTTGTGGCGTAACTATTGGCACCAGCTCCATTGATCAGTCACTTTCATTGTACCAAAACCTTTTACAGCATCCTCATCAACTTTTGGATCAAACTGAAAAATGGGAAGACCTACCAACCCAGAAGTTAGATTCTGCTTCATTTAGACGGGTTTTTCTTCAGAATAATCAAAGTCCTACTGGAGCATTTGGCAAACTTCTCTGTCAAAATCAGATTGAATTGCTCGAATATCAAGGGGATAAAGGAGTTCCAGTATTTGAAAATCGAGATTGGGGAGACCTGGGCTTTATCCATGTTTGCTTTGATGTGAATCAAATGGATGAACTCAAATCCAAAAGTCAGGATATGAATTTGGCCTTTACAGTGGATAGCCAGAATAATTTTGACATGGGAGAGGCCGCAGGAAGGTTTTCATATTTAGAAGACCTTGACGGTACTTTGATTGAATTTGTGGAGACTTACCGTGTACCTATTTTTAAAAAACTGGGACTTTATTTCAAACTCAAGGAAAATCAAAAGCCTTTACCAAATATTATGGTAAAGGCCTTAGGATTGAATAGGGTCAAAGATTAGTGAATATTCACTGAAATTCTTTTGGCGAGTTCAACTAGCCTATTGGCATAACCTGCTTCGTTGTCATACCAGCCTACTATCTTCACCAAGTTGCCTTTAGAAGAAGTAAGCGCTGCATCTAAAATGCAGGAGTATGGATTGCCAATAATATCCATGGAGACGATGGGATCTTTCTCCACCTGAATGATTCCTTTTAAGTTACCTTGGGCAGCCTTCTCAAATGCAGAATTAATCTCTTCAACGGATGCCTCTTTTTCCAAAGAAATTATCAAATCCGTCAAAGAACCGTCAGGAACTGGAACTCTCATGGCAGATGCTTCGATTTTTCCGTCCAAAGCAGGCATGACACGGTCCAAAGCCTTTCCTGCATTGGTGGTGGTAGGAATGATGCTATATGCAGCAGCGCGGGCTCTCCTGAGGTCTCTATGAGGTGCATCATGGAGGTTTTGATCATTGGTATAGGAGTGAACAGTGGATGCATAGCCTTTCACTATTCCAAAGTTCTCTTCCAAGACCTGGACCATCGGAGCAAGGCAATTTGTGGTACAAGATGCGTTGGAAATGATTTTCTCTTCTCCTGTAAGAATAGAATCATTCACACCCAGTACCACCATTTTAATACCCGGATCCTGAGAAGGTGCTGAAATAATGACTTTCTTAGCACCTGCATGAAGATGCTTTTCAGCATTTTCTCTGTCGGTAAATCTACCTGTGCTTTCTATAACCACATCAATATCCAATTCCTTCCAGGGAAGTTTGTCAGGAGATGATTGGCTGAGTAATTTGATTTTTTGATCACCAACATTCAGGATGGATTGATTGACCGATATCTCTAAATCCAACTTTCCATGTATGGAGTCATATTTCAGCAAATGAGCGATGGCTTTATCATCTGCCAAGTCATTGATTGCTATTAATTCAAAGTCGGGATTTTCTATTAAAAGTTTTGCAGTATACCTTCCTATTCTTCCAAAGCCATTGATGGCAATTCTCGTCTTGGGTTTATATGACATGAGTCTATTTATTGAATCGTAAAATTAGAAAAAGGATTACAGGGATTGAAATGAAATTTTAATTGCTTTGGTTCAGGTTTTTAGGTGAAATACAGAAGAAATTTTTGTGGGCACTTTGCTATTCTAAAACCAAGCCTCTATATTTGCACAACATTTCAGGAAAGGACGTTTTCTGAATCTTTTAATGGTCCGTTCGTCTAGGGGTTAGGACGCATCCCTTTCACGGATGAAACACGGGTTCGATTCCCGTACGGACTACTATATTGCTGATTATCAAGTGACTAGCTTGATTTGAGAATTTAAGATTTTCATTCATAATCAGTGCAACTTCTTGATAATTTTTCAACCCCAAATGGTCCGTTCGTCTAGGGGTTAGGACGCATCCCTTTCACGGATGAAACACGGGTTCGATTCCCGTACGGACTACCAAAGTAACTCGTTTACTGAGTTTAAAAGCATTTTTGTTTTATGGTTGTTAGTGGTTAAAGTGAACAAAATCCCGACTTCTGGTCGGGATTTTTGTTTTACAGCATTTTTGATCAACGGAAAATACTCCCTTAATCATTTTGATTATTTTGCATTTGTCAAACCTATTATTTGTCAATATGCATCAATCCCAAAACCTATTTTCCAATTTGATAGCTTTGCTTCTAATTGGAACTGTCACCTTATCCTCCTGTAAAAAAGAAGAGCCGGTTGATTTAAGGATCAAAACTTTTACCCTAGAGCAACTCAGTCCTCAAGCTGAAGCGGCAAGAGCTCAAATTAATCCTGTTCTCAAAGATGGTCTCAAGCTCTCTATTTGGGGAGTTGATTCCTTGGTATATGACCCAATTTCAATTCATATCAATGATCAGGGGGAATTATTTTATTCCAGAACAAACCGACAGAAAAATTCTGAATTTGATATTAGAGGTCATCAGGATTGGGAAATCAGATCCATTGCCTTGCAGAATATTGAAGACAAAAGAGCATTTCTAAGAGCTGAATTATCTCCAGAAAGAAGTGAGTTCAACACTTGGTTAGAAGATTTGAATGGTGACGGTTCCCATGATTGGAGAGACATGACTGTGGAAAAGGAGCATATCTATAAATTAAAAGATACTGATGGAGATGGGCTTGCAGATTTTTCACAATTGATCTTAGAGGATTTCAACGATGAGGTGACTGATGTAGCCGGAGCTGTGATGATGGGCGAAGATGCGCTCTATGTTGGTGTGGGACCTGATATGTGGAGATTGGTTGACAAAAATGGAGATGGTATCATGGACGATAAAACCTCTATTTCACATGGCTATGGGATTCATATTGGATTTGGAGCTCATGGGATGTCAGGATTGGAAATGGGGCCTGATGGCCGTGTTTACTGGGGAATTGGAGACATTGGTTTTAATGGAAAAGGACCAGATGGCCAGGAATGGAAATATCCGAATAGAGGAGTTATAGCTAGGGCTAATCCAGATGGCTCTGATTTTGAAATTTTTGCCATGGGTGTCAGAAATACCCATGAATTTGTTTTCGATGCGCATAATAATTTGATTTCCGTTGACAACGATGGAGATCATCCTGGAGAAAAAGAAAGATTGGTCTACCTGACTAACGGCTCCGATACTGGCTGGAGAATCAACTGGCAATTTGGAAAATATCGTGATCCCGATAACAATGCTTATAAGGTTTGGATGGATGAGCGCTATTTTATTCCCCGCTGGGAATCTCAGGCAGCCTTTATTACTCCACCCATTGCCAATTATGTATCCGGGCCAACAGGTATGGTTTTCAACCCAGGATCTGGTTTAGGCCCCAAATGGAAGGATCATTTCTTTGTAGTTGAATTTGTAGGAAATGCTGCCAACTCAGGTATTCATGCGTTCACTTTGGAACCTAAGGGAGCGAGTTTTGAACTGAAGTCAACGGAAAGAATATTGTCCGGGGTTTTACCTACAGGAATGGATTTTGGTCCGGAAGGATCATTGTATTTTGCTGATTGGGTTGATGGATGGGGTACCAAAAACTATGGACGAATTTGGAAATTGGAAGATGAAGAGGCTATTAACTGGGAGCTACAAAAAGATACTGAAAAGGAGCTTAAGGCCGATTTCAAGAAATTAAAGGAATCTGAATTACAAAGCAGACTGTTTCACCAAGATTTGAGAGTTCGAAGAAAGTCTCAATTCGAATTAGCCAAAAGAGGAGAGAAGGGTGCAAAGGTTTTTGAGACAGTTCTGAAAGATCAATCGAACCAATATGCCAGAATCCACGCGATAGTAGGCTTGAGTCAATTAGCAAGAATGGAGTCAATGGACTATGCGAATGCGATTGTTCCATTTTTAAAAGACAAAGATCCTGAAATCAAAGCCCAATCAGCTAAATGGTTAGGAGATATTCGCTATAAAAAAGCAAGCAAGGAATTAATTGCCAACCTAAAGGATTCTAATGCAAGAGCTCAGTTTTTTGCGGCAGAGGCATTGGGAAGAGCCGCCGAAAAAAGTGCTACTGAACCATTAATTCATCTTTTGGAACAAAATAGTGATGAAGATGCCTACCTCAGACATGCTGCAAGTTTGGCATTAGCCAGAATAGGTGAAGAAGCTAAAATCACTGCCTTATCCAATCATCCCTCGGCAGCTGTTAGAATGGGAGCTGTTTTGGCTTTAAGAAGATTAGAAAGCCCTGGTTTAGCTAATTTCTTACAAGACTCGGAGGAGTTAATCGTAACTGAAGCTGCGAGGGCGATTCACGATGATTTTTCAGTAACGGAAGCTATGCCAGCTTTAGCAGCACTTTTGAATCAAACTCCATTTACGAACGAGCCATTGGTTAGAAGAATTATTAGTGCAAATCAGCGAATTGGCGGAGAAGAACAGTTAAATCATGTACTGTCCTATGTTTCCAGGAGCAATGTGCCAGAATCCCTCAAATTGGAGGCTATAGCTGCAGTTGGAACTTGGGTTAAACCATCTCTTGTAGATAGAGTGGATGGAAGATTCCGTGGAGAGGTTAAAAGAGAAGGTTCTTTATTTCGTGAAAAAAGTAAGGATGTATTGATCGCTGGCTTATCAAGTTCTCAGATGGAAGTTAGGAAGGAAGCTGCCAAAGCCATTGGTAAGTTAGGAATTCAAGAGGCATCGGAAGCCCTCTTAGCCAAATTAAAAACTGACCCTTATGAATCAGTGAAAATAGAAGCACTCACAGCCTTAGAAAGAATGAAGGCTACTGAATTAGCTCAAGCTATTACTTTGGCCATGAAAGACAGCAATCAAGGGGTCAGAGTTGCAGGCTTGGGCTTACTTTCCCAAACGTCAATTCCAGCTGAGCAAAAGGTTAGCCTCTTGATGGATATTATTGATAAAAGAACAAGTCCGGAAAAGCAAAGGGCTTTATTAACTCTAGGAAGCATGGAAAACAGCGCTTCGTTTAAGGAATGGAATTCCATTTTGGCTTCCTTCTCTAAAGGTGATTTACCAAGTAGCACTTGGATTGAATTAGAAGAAGCTATCGATGCAACATCATCCAATGAATTGAAATCTCAGTTTAACAAAATGCTGGAGCAAAAGACCGGAGGAGAGTCATGGAAACTCTATGCTGGAGCCTTGGCAGAAGGAAATGTACGGGCCGGGAGATCTATTTTCTTTCAAAACCAGACTGCGCAATGTATTCGTTGCCATGCGTATGATGACATGGGTGGAAACGCTGGTCCTAAGTTAAATGGAGTGGCCAATAAATTAAGTCGAGAGGAATTATTGATTGCGCTAGTAGAGCCTAGTAAAAGAATAGCTCCTGGTTTTGGTTTTATTACATTGGAATTAAAAAATGGAGAAAGCATAACTGGCACTTATTTGGGAGAGAGTCAAGCTGGAGTAACTATTAAAGTTGGATCCAACCCTGAAAAAACCTATTCGGAAGCAGAGATTCAAAGCAAAAAATTAGCATCGTCAAGTATGCCAAATCAAGGAGAACTTCTCAGCAAGAGAGAAATCAGGGATTTGGTGAGTTTCTTAAGTACTTTGAATAAGGAAGAAGAGTAGGTTAGAAGTCTGAATGCTGAAGTGTGAAAGCTGAAAAGTGTGTACATCCCTAAATAACGTTGACCGTTTGGTTCAACATTCATTTATAAATTCCATCGGGCATATATGAGCCAGAGGTTCTTCTCTTGGGCAAACTACTTGGGGGCTCGATGCCCCCGAGTAG
>Ga0189276_10213_pt1 | contig 53588 bp, 40 predicted proteins | sample N26A31minimetaG_FD_130321 | JGI IMG/M metagenome (GOLD analysis project Ga0189276, IMG submission 130321) | Marine microbial communities from the Costa Rica Dome - N26 A3-1 mini metaG | ecosystem: Environmental > Aquatic > Marine > Oceanic > Photic zone | place: Costa Rica: the Eastern Pacific... | reverse complement strand
GGCTTTAAGCGGAATGGACGGGACTCGAACCCGCGACCTTCCCGAGAATCGGGACAGGCATTCTAACCAGTTCGTTTATTGAGTATTAATAAATAAAAATTAGGTTCTAACTCTTTCTGGCTAGAAAAACAAAAAAGCCTTAGAAAAATCTAAGGCTTTAAGCGGAATGGACGGGACTCGAACCCGCGACCTTCCCGAGAATCGGGACAGGCATTCTAACCAGTTCATTTATTGAGCATTAATAAATAAAAATTAGGTTTTAACTCTCTCAGGCTACAAAAACAAAAAAGCCTTAGAAAAATCTAAGGCTTTAAGCGGAATGGACGGGACTCGAACCCGCGACCTCCTGCGTGACAGGCAGGCATTCTAACCAGCTGAACTACCACTCCGTTTTGTGTGCTTCTCGTTTGAAGTGATGCAAAGGTAGGTATTTCGACTTTTTCCGCAATACCTTACCATAAAATTTTTTTAACTTTGATTCTATCTCTTTCTAATTCAGGAGAATAATTTTCAATATTTTTGAATTTAGTCTATTTCCACGAAAGGGTTTGCCTCTGAAGGATATTCCTTATCTTTGTTCCATTCAAAAATCACCAAAATGGTATTAGAATTCGAAAAACCAATAGCTGATTTAGAGCAAAAACTTCAGGAAATGAAGGATTTGGCCAAAGGTAGAAATATCGATTTAAGTTCAGATATTGAGTCCCTGGAAGAAAAAATCCTCGCTTTGAAAAAAGAAACATTTCAGAATTTGACTAGATGGCAGCGGGTTCAGCTTTCCCGCCACGCAGACAGACCTTATGCATTGGATTACATTTATGAAATCACCAACGATTTCATCGAATTGCATGGAGACCGTTCTGTAAAAGACGATAAAGCAATGGTCGGTGGTCTTGGAGACATTGATGGCCGCACTGTCATGTTTATTGGTCAGCAAAAAGGTCGCAACACCAAACAGCGTCAGGAGAGAAACTTTGGGATGGCAAATCCTGAAGGTTACCGAAAGGCACTTCGCCTGATGAAAATGGCTGAAAAATTCGGTAAGCCGATAGTAACTCTGATTGATACTCCGGGTGCATTTCCAGGCTTGGAAGCTGAAGAAAGAGGCCAAGGTGAAGCTATTGCTAGAAATCTCAAAGAGATGTTTATGCTGAAAGTCCCTGTGATTTGTATTATCATTGGCGAAGGTGCTTCAGGAGGTGCGTTAGGGATTGCAATCGGAGACAGAGTTTACATGTTGGAAAACACTTGGTACTCTGTAATTTCTCCTGAGTCTTGTTCTTCAATTTTATGGAGGTCATGGGATTATAAAGAACAGGCAGCTGAAGCATTGAAGCTGACAGCAAAAGACATGAAAGGAAATGGATTGATTGATGATATCATTCCTGAGCCACTTGGAGGAGCACACAAAGACCTAAAGTGGATGTCTAAAACTATCAAAGAAACCATCACTTCTGCCTTGAAAGAATTGGATAAGATCAAGCCAGAAAAACGAATCGACCAACGCATCGACAAGTTCTGCTCGATGGGTGTGGTAGTAGAATAAAATTTCAATCCCGGACTCATCCAAGTCCGGGATTTCTTTTGAATCAATAAATGGAATTACACGTAGTCAATACCGGTTTTTTTAAATTGGATGGAGGGGCCATGTTTGGGGTAGTACCCAAAGTTCTTTGGTCACGAACCAACCAAGCAGATGAAAATAATCTATGCACCTGGGCCATGCGCTGCCTTTTGGCTGTAGATGGAGATCGTGTGGTGTTGATTGATAATGGAATAGGAGATAAGCAAGACGCAAAGTTTTTCTCTCATTATTACCTGCATGGAGATGATTCTTTGGAAAAATCTCTTCGAAAATTAGGAGTAGGCTTTCACCAGATTACCGATAATTTTCTGACCCATTTGCATTTTGACCACTGTGGAGGTGGAGTTAAGTATGGAAGTCATGGACAGTATGAAATGGCTTTTCCCAGAGCGAACTATTGGTCTAACCCAGATCATTGGAAATGGGCAACTGAGCCAAATCCAAGAGAAAAAGCATCTTTTTTAAAGGACAATATTGAACCAATGGAAGAACTGGGTCATCTGAAAATGGTGGACTTGAGTTCCAAAACTCTATTCCCTGGTTTTGACTTCATCACAGTTGATGGGCATACGGATAAGCAAATGCTTCCAAAAATCCAGTATAAAGGAAAAATATTGGTTTTCGTTGCAGATTTACTTCCTTCTGTAGGCCATATTCCTATTCCTTATGTGATGGGATATGATACCAGGCCTTTGTTGACCATGGATGAAAAAGCCAAATTTCTGGAAGAAGCGGCAAGAGAAGAATACATTCTGTTTTTTGAACATGATCCTGTCAATGAATGTTGCACCGTTAAAATGACCGAAAAAGGTGTTCGGGTAGACCAAACATTCAAACTTGATGAAATCTGAATTGAAAATAGGAGTGGCCCTCTCAGGCGGAGGAGTTCGGGGTATTTCACACCTTGGAGTTTTAAAGGGGCTGAATGAAGCCGGGATTTACCCTACGCAAATCAGTGGAACTTCTGCAGGTGCAATCGCTGGTGCTATGTATTGTCAAGGTTATCAGCCGGAAGAAGTTTTAAAAATCATTGTAGAGACTAACTATTTCAAATTTTTAAGACCTGCCATTTCGTGGACTGGGATCCTCAAAATGAGCAGTATCGAAAGCCTTTTCAAAATCTACATGGCTCATAATGATTTTGGACAGTTGAAAATTCCTTTAACTGTGGCTGCAACAGATATCAAAAGAGGAAAAGCGGTCTATTTTTCAGAAGGAGAATTGATTCGTCCGGTAATGGCTTCTAGTTGTATCCCGGGGATGTTTGAACCCATTGAAATCGAAAATAAGTACCTGGTCGATGGAGGAGTGCTGAATAATTTGCCAGTTGAGCCCTTGGACGGAATCTGTGATTTTGTCATCGGCGTAAATTGCAATCACTTGCCTGAGGAAAGCAACATAACCAATATGAAAAAGCTGATCGAGCGATCAGTTATCATGGCGATGAATTACAATGTTTATAGCCGAAAGGCTAAATGCGATTATTTCATAGAGGCTCCTGGATTAGGCAAATTTGGTGTTTTTGATATCAAAAAAGCTTCCCAATTATTTCAGGCGGGTTATACCCAAACCATGAAATATATTGAAGAGAATCCATCTATCTTAGAATTGAGTAAACCCAATAAATCCACCCTCAGCGCATGATGAAGTTTCTATCCCGGATTGTTTTCTGGATTACCGGTTGGTCATTGAATACCAATTGGCCGGAAGGAGTAAAAAAGGCAGTTTTAATTGCTATTCCCCACACTTCGAATTGGGATTTATTATATGCCAGAGCAGCTTTTTTCCTGATGGATATTCCTGTGAAATTTACCATTAAAAAAGAAGTAATGGTTGGACCATTGGGTTGGTTTATCAAAGCTTTAGGAGGTATAGCCATTGATAGAAAGCGAATTCCAGGAGGAAGAAAACAAACTTACACTGAGGCTATGATTTCCATGCTCAAAGAATCAGAGGAATTGGTGATCATGGTTACTCCTGAAGGCACTCGAAGTGCAGTAAAGAAGTGGAAAACCGGCTTTTACCATATCGCGCTGGGAGCTGATGTTCCAATTGTTGTGGGCTATCTGGATTATAAGAAAAAAGAAGCAGGTATAGGACCATGGATACAGCCCAATGGAGAAATGGATACTCAGATTGAAGAATTAATGGCTTTTGGAAGAACAGTGACTCCAAAACATCCTGAGAAGGGGATTCAGTAAGAATAAGTTTAACTTTTTATAAGATTTTTTTAGTCGTTTTGCCTAAAAACTCTTCATATATTTTCTCCTGATTAACATTACTCATTCGAAATATTATGAAGCCTATCTTTCTATTAGTTTTTACCGCTTTTATATTTTCTTGTAATACTAAAAAAACCAAATCAAATGAAATATCAGATTCTTTTGAAATAACACTTGACACCTTGATTTTTGAATCTAATGATCAATTTCTTTATCTAGAAGAGGGGTTGAAAAGGTCTTGTTTGACGCCTGATAAAACTTTTTTATTTAATTATAATTGGAGAGACCATGCAATAGAAAAAATTGATTTAGAAAGTTTAAAGCTTGACTCTCGGATCAATTTAGAAGAGGAAGGGCCAAACGGGATTTCTAAATATATCACAAATTTCAAAGTAGAAACAAGCGGAGTAATTCTCATTTGGGGCAGTAGGTTTCATTTCGAACTAGATACCAAGTGGGATAAAACGACAGATTTTAAACTTGATGTATTGATCGAAAATAAACTTGGCAAGAGTTTGTTTCCAGTTTCTATTTTTTCAGATAAATATAACGAAGATCGTTTGGTGGGTTTTTATTATGATATTAAAGAATTCACTCCTCTACTTATAGATTTTGATTTGAAAAATCAAGGCTTGAAAATAGTAGATCTTCCTGAAATCGATGACATGAAAAAATATGTGGTCGAATTATACTCGAATGGATTAATTGGAGGAACTTATGGATTGGAGTTTTACTCTATGATGCAGAATAATAAAGTGATAATTAATTCAAATGTGTTGAATGAAGTTGTGGTTTATGATCTGAATTCGGGAGAATTAAATGTGAAAAAGTGGGATTCCCAGTTAATAGGATCTCGAAGAAAATATATCCCTCCGAAACAAGCAGATTATTTCTCTGATGAACTAGTACACCTTGTAAGGAAATCAGAGGAGGATATAACCTATGGTCCAATGTTTTGGGATGGTACAAATCAAAATTTCTTTAGATTTTCCTATAAAGGTCATTTTACTGAAGAAAAAAATGAAAATGGTTTTTTTATAAAAAATAATGTTGATGTTTTTCTAACCCGATTTGATGAGCAGCTCAATATTGTTAAAGAGTCTGAGATTCCCGAGCTTAATTCTAATTTAAACCTTCATTTCGAAAAAAATGGAGAAATATGGATTTTTGAAAACATCAATGATGAATTAGCATTTGTAAGGATGAAATGGTCTTAAAAAATTTAAGAAAAACCTAAACAACTTGAATTAACAAGCCCATATAATCTTTCAAAATCCTAAACTCGGCATCATCTACTTTGCCGTCTTCCCAGATCTTATCGATAAGCTCTTTAAGACCATTAAATTTAGACTTCAAATTCTCATCGTCTTGGTTTTCTAAAAACTGTTTTAGCTTGTAGACTTCCTGATCGTTAATGTCTCCCGAGGAAAGGATTCCCTTTAGTAATCCTTTGATAAATAGTTTGTTGGAATCTTCAACCCGTTGTTTGGATCCGATTTTCTCCAAAAATTTATTAAGAATATCCTCAATCTCTTCCAACTCCTCCTTATTCACGGAACCTGAGTCAACAATGGGTTTAATCTTAGAATATAAACCATTGAAAGGTTCATGTTCGCATAAAGACTCATTGTCTGCACACCAATTTTTCAAAGTTTCATATTCATTTCTGGTTACAACTCCGTCCAGAGAAACCCCATAAATCATTCCCGCAAGCTCTGTCGCAGCGTTTTTCCATTCAGTACTTTTCGCTTTTTCCATTCCTGTCTTTATTTGAAAAAAAATATACAATTTATCTCCTGCATTTTTATACCCTGTACAGGGTATTTTTCTGATTATGAAAGAATTGAAGTGTTTTTTATGAATTATCAAATATCCTCTTCTAGAACCTTGATAACTGTCTAAATGGCTGGAAAGCGAATTTCTTTAGGGCTGAAAACTGTTTAAAATTTACTAGTTGTTATGAATTTAACATTTAATAAAAAGCTATTAGTAGAAATAAAATCCTGTTTTTTCTATCTTTTGCCAAATTCATTTTTCACTTAAAATTTCCAATATGAGGTACTTATTTCTATTTGCTATTATTCCTTTTTTGTTTTCCTGCGGCAAAACAGATGATAAGGGGGGATTTTCAGGCGAGATTAAATTATCCATAGACACTGTGATGGTAGATGCCGGAGAGGAATTTCTTTCTCTCAATTACGATCTTAATTTTTCCTCACTTTCTCCGGATAAAAGTTATTTGATCAATTTTAATCCGGAAAGTCAAGTGGCAGAAAGAATTGATTTGAATGAATTGAAACTTGTGAGAAAGATTCAGTATGAAGCGGAGGGACCAGACGGAATAGGATCTCGAACTGCTAGTTTTTCTATTTTGCCAAATGAAAATTTGCTGTTCAAAAACTACATGGTTTACAAAGTTCATGATCAGAAAGGAAAATTGGTTGAGAACTTGGAGCTAGAAAAAATCGCTTCTGATATTTTGGGAGAGACTAATTACTATCCCCTGCAAGTTTTCAGAATCAAGGACAATCCTACCAGAGTTTTTGTACTAACGCTTCACTGGGAAAATTACAGTTATTCTCTGATCGACTTTAATTTAAGCGAAAGAACATATAAAGAAATCCCGCTGCCTATTTTCGATAAAGGGAGGGATTATAGATTGGAAATCCTTTACAATGGAAATCCTGCAGGAGGCTATGGACCAAGTGTTTATTCCTCACTTGAAAATAATAGGATTTACATGACCATGAATGCATTCAATGAGGTTCATGTATTTGACTTGGAAAAAGATAGTCTTTATTCAAAAACTTGGGATAGTCCTCTTTTGGGGAGTAAAAGTACTTACAAACCTCCAAAGGAAGTGGAAATGACAAGCGGCGAACTCAAAGAAATTACACGGAAAGCTCAGGAAGATATTTCCTATAAGCATTTGATTTGGGACGATCGCAAAAATGTGTTTTATAGGTTTTCTGAGAAAAAGAAATTCAGCGAGGAAATAAATGAATATGATGAGTATACTGTAACAGGTTCTACCCTTTATTTAAGTGTCTTTGATCAAGATTTGAATCTTTTGATAGAGTCCGAAATTCCGGAACTCACATCTTTATCCTCAAGGTATTTTGTGAAAGATGGAGCCATTTGGATGTATTCCAATATTGATGATGAATTAGCTTTCACTAGGATAAATTTTGTGGATTGAGTGATTGATTTCATTGCCATCTATTAAATTTATTCTGTTAAACCTCAGCTCGAATTGGACTGCCAGAAACACTTATTTTCTATTGATCCTGAGATTTCCTATCTCAACAATGCATATCGGGGGCCTTTACTCAAGGCTTCTGAAAATGCTGCATTGACGGATTTGGGCAAAATGAGGAATCCTCAGGAATTGCAGCCTTCGGATTTTTTCACAGAAACCGAAGAGGTGAGGGGGCTATTTGCTCAATTGATTTCTGCCCAATCGGATGAAATAGCCATTATTCCAAGTACCTCCTATGGGTTTGCAAGTGCCTTGTCTAACTGGACTGACCAGAAGGGCAAAAAAGCCATTACGGTGAAGGATGAATTTCCGAGTGGATATTTTGCTGTTAAACGCTGGGCGGAAGAACAAGAAGCTAGCCTTGAAGTGATTGGGGAAGATTCTGAGCTGTCTTGGAATGATAAAATTCTAGCTGCTATCGATGAGCATACTGCCTTGGTTTTGATTTCCAGCGTTCACTGGATGAATGGCTACATTTTTGACCTGGAGGCTATCGGAGCAAAATGCCAAAAAGTAGGGGCATGCTTTATAGTGGATGGCACTCAATCGGTAGGGGCAAAGCCTATAGACGTGAAGGCATGTAAAATCGATGCCTTGATTTGTGCTACCTATAAATGGCTATTAGGTCCTTATTCTTTGGGCCTAGCATATTTTGGTGAAAAATTTGAAGGTGGTAAGCCCTTGGAAGAGTCTTGGATGAACAGGACAAATTCCAGGAATTTCTCTGATTTGACGAATTATAGGCAGGAATTCTTACCCAAAGCTCACAGGTTTGATGTAGGAGAAAGCAGTCATTTCATCTTGATGCCGATTCTAAAAAAATCATTGGAACAAATTCTCCAATGGAGCACAGATGAAATTCAGCATTACACTTCAGATTTAAAAAAGTACTTATTTGAAATTTTAGAACTGGACCTTTTCCATTCTCAATCAAGTTCCAATCACCTATTTGCTTTGCCTTTAAAATCTGGTTTAAATCCACAGGCTCTTAAATCTGACTTGGAAAACGAAAAGGTTTTTGTCTCTGTCAGAGGACAATCCCTCAGGGTTTCTCTTCATCTCTATAATGACCAAAATGATATAAAAAGGCTGGTTTCTGTTTTGGAAAAAAGCTGATTTTTGACTTAGTTAAGGTAATTACGTGGCTACTTGTGTAGCATTTTGCACATTCAAAGCGTTAAGTTTTAAATGAGAGAGACCATGCTTAAAAGATATATACCCTTTGTCTTAGTTTTTATCTTGTTTTTTTCCTGTTCTGAAAAAAACGATTCTACCGCATTTCAGATTGATCAACTGCTTAGATCTGCCACCTGGAGAATAGCCGATTATTCTGAGGATGGAACTGATCAGACCAGTCAATTTAGCGGGGGAACTTTGAATTTTATTTCTGGTTCAGAAGTTCAGACCCGAATCAACGGTGGTGTGGAAAATGGAATCTGGACTTTGAGTATTGATCCTGCTGATCCCAATCAAAACACGGTCAATATTGCCTTCTTTTTTAATTCAGGTTCAACATTTTCAAAAATTAATAGGGATTGGACGGTGGTGAGTTATTCCAATACAAGGATTGACATGATTTATAATCGACCTTCCGATCAGGCTGTTTTTGACTTGGTGCTGCAGAAGAATTGATTATTTGAGGGTATATTTTTATAGTTAGTATAAAATATACTAAGAAAAAAAATTAAAAATATTTTGATAGTTTTCTCAAGTTTTTCTAGATTTATTTTTGTAATAAATATACTAGAATAAAAATTTGAAAAAATTACTAAAAGAAATTGCTTTCGTTCGCTCAGGTGTATTTCTTAAGTCACACGAGCCTGCAGTTGTGAATTATCTACAAACCAAGGATTTTGACATTGATGGGAAATTGAAAAATAAGCTGTATCCCAGCGTGAGCAAATCTCAGGTTTCAGAAAATCATTTTTTAAAATCAGGAGAAATATTGTTTGCAGCTAAAGGGTGGAAAAATTTTGCGGCAATTTGTGACAACAATATGCTTCCAGCCGTAGCTTCCACTTCGTTTCTAGTTATTTCTCTTTCAGTGGATTATATTAGCCCTAGATTTTTGGTTTGGTGGTTGAATTCAGAAAGGATTCAAGAGTTTTTGAAAAGTGTTGCCAAAGGAACTGCTATTCCATCTATTACTAAATCTCAACTAGAAAATATTGAGGTGATTGCTTTTCCGATGGATATACAGGAAAAGTTAATTCGGCTTTCTGAGTTAAGAATCCGAAAAAAGAATTTGATCCTCGATATTGAAAAGCTTAATGAATTTAAACTTGAGTTGAATCTCAATAAAATCATTCAAAACTATGAGTAAGAAAATTACCCAAAAAGATATAAACGATGCAGTCTGGAGAGCCTGTGATACCTTTCGGGGTAGTATAGATCCCAGTGTATATAAGGATTATGTGTTGACAATGCTTTTTGTCAAATATCTCAGTGATGTTCATGATGATAAGCAGGAAGAGTATCTCAAAAAGTACAATGGAGATCAAGAACGAGCTAAGCGTGCCATGCAATACGAGCGCTTTATTGTACCCGAGCACAGCCATTTCAAATACCTATACGAAAATAGGAATGCAGTCAATATCGGTGAATTGATCGATATCGCCCTAGTAGATTTGGAAGAGGCGAATCGGGAAAAGCTCTATAGTGAAGATGGTGCAGGGATTTTTAAAAATATCAGCTTCAACAGTAGTGTGCTCGGGGAGCCCAAAGACAAAAATACTAGACTAAAAAATCTTCTTTTGGACTTTAATCGGCCTGAACTAGATCTCCGCCCATCACATCTGGCTGGAGTGGATATTATTGGAGGGGCATACGAATACCTGATTTCCAACTTTGCCTCAGATGCGGGTAAAAAGGCGGGAGAGTTCTTCACCCCAAGTGAAGTATCTACACTTTTGGCAAAGCTCACCAAATCTGCACAGGGTTCGCGTATCTGTGATCCTACTTGTGGTTCGGGTTCTTTGCTGATCAAAGCAGGACAGGAGGTGGGTTCGCCCAACTTTTCCCTCTATGGACAGGAAGCCAACGGCAGTACATGGGCCTTGGCGGTGATGAATATGTTTTTGCATGGCTTTGACAATGCCAAAATCCGCTGGGGAGACACAATCCGAAACCCGAAGTTAAAAGAGGGCGATGCCTTGATGAAGTTTGATACAGTGGTAGCCAATCCTCCCTTTTCCTTGGATAAATGGGGAAAGGTAGAAGATAAAGACGGAGAGAAAACCACCATCACATGGGATCCTGAAACGGACCGATACAATCGCTTCTGGCGTGGAATTCCCCCCAAAAGTAAAGGGGACTGGGCTTTTATTTCGCACATGATTGAGACTACATATGAAGGTAAAGGTAAAGTCGGAGTAGTGGTGCCCCATGGTGTACTTTTCAGGGGGAGCTCCGAAGGTAAAATCCGTCAAAAAACCATTGAAGAAAACCTGCTCGAAGCGGTAATCGGCCTACCGGCAAACCTCTTTTTTGGCACAGGTATTCCGGCTGCGATTCTGGTTTTTAACAAGGGGAAAGGTTTCCATTCCGAAGTGCTCTTTATTGACGCTTCTCAGCACTACGAAGCTGCCAAAAATCAAAACAAACTCCGTGTATCGGATATCAACCACATCGTGGATACCTACCGGGATTTTCAATCAGGCAAATTTCAACCCGGCGTGGTGGAGGAGAAGTATAGCTATGTGGCCACGTTTGAGGAGATCAAGGAAAATGACTTCAACCTGAATATTCCCCGCTATGTGGACACCTTTGAAGAGGAACCTGAAGTGGATATCGCGGCGGTGCAAAAGGAGATTGATAAATTGGAAGGTGAACTGAAGGAAGTACAGGCAGAAATGGATCGATATCTCAAAGAACTAATGGGCTAAACATGGAAAGCAGCATCCTAATCTATCAGACGGAAGATGGTAAAACCAAAATCGAAACCCGCCTTGAAAATGAGACGGTATGGTTAACCATTGATCAGATGGCGGAACTTTTTCAAAAGTCTCGATCCACCATCAATGAGCACATCCTGAATATTTATTCAGAGGGAGAGCTGGATGAGGATGCCTCGAGGAGAAAAATCGGAATTTCCGATTTTTCTACCAAGCCTACCAATTTTTATAATTTGGATGTCATCATCTCTGTCGGCTATCGGGTGAAGAGCCTTCAGGGTACCAAGTTCCGGCAGTGGGCTACTGCACGCTTAAGAGAATACCTGATCAAAGGTTTTACGCTCAATGATGAGTTACTCAAGGAGGCCGGAGGAGGAAATTATTTCGATGAGCTTCTGGCTCGTATCCGTGACATACGGAGTAGCGAAAAAGTCTTCTGGAGAAAGGTTCTGGATATCTATGCCACCAGCATTGATTATGACCCAAAATGTGAGCTTTCGGTGCTGTTTTTTCAGACTGTTCAAAACAAAATGCATTGGGCCGCTCACGGCCATACAGCTGCTGAACTGATCTATAAGCGGATCGATGCCTCCAAGCCTAATCTAGGCTTGACCAACTTCAAAGGTGCTAAGCCTACCAAACAGGAGCTGGAAATCGCCAAGAATTACCTGAATGCTGAGGAACTGAATATGCTCAATAGAATGGTGACGGCTTATTTGGAATTGGCGGAGCTTCAGGCACTCAATCGCAAGCCGATGTACATGAAAGACTGGATCAGCCGATTGGATGATTTTCTCCGAATGACAGGCAATGAAATCCTTGATCATGCTGGAAAGATCAGTCATCAGCAGATGCTTGACAAAGCCCGACAGGAATACGAAAAATACAAGACTCAGACTTCTTCTGAGTTGAGTGAAGCTGAAAAGCATTTTGTGGATTACCTGGAAAAGGAAACCCAAAAGTTGCCTAAACCCAAAAAGAATTAATCCAATGAGCCTATTCCATCGCCAACGTTTACTTTCTGGCATCCGGGAAACGCATCAGGTTCCGGTTCAATCCGATTGGGCTTATGCTATTCGGAAGCAAGCCAGGTTGATCTTGTTACCCTTATTTAGGGAAGTAGTTGTTTGTTGGAAGGAGGAGAAAAATGGAAAAAGACCTTACCTCACGGAACTTTCAGAGGAGCTTTATCTCGGTTTTCAAAAAGTGGGTCAAATGTCAGATAGAATTTTTCCTCTTGCGAAAGAAAAAGTATCTGGATTTATTCAATCTCTTTCATATTCAGAAAAATCAGTATTGAAGTTCTATTTCTTGAGCGAGGATCTATCCATTGAATTGCTTTCCCAGCAAATAATTGAACCAATCACGGATGATCCTATTTCGCTTGATAAGATAGATAAGGATGTAGGCAAACAATTGAAAGCTCAATTCAAGGATTTTTCGGATGTGTATCTGGAATCACACCTACTCCATGAGCTTCGAGAAATCGAAAACATCCTCTCCAACTCAGACTTGGAAATCGGGCTGGATACCGAAGCTATTATCCGCATCAATGAAGCATTTTCAGATTATCTGGATATCCCTTATGGTGAGATTTCCCTCATTCAAAAACCAATTGATGAGTGGGAGCATTGGGAAAAAGTCGCTGCAGAAGAGCCTGAAACAGTCGGCAAGCGTATCCACACTGAACGGGGATTGGAATGGATGGAGTGCTGGCTGCTGCCTAATGGCCGAATTCGGGTTAAAGGAGATTTTCTGGATGAACCCGATCGGGATAAGGCGGCGATGGTAGCGATTCCCACAGAGCTGAGACGAGTCATCCGCCAAGTGCATGATCAGCTCAAAGAAAACTATCAACTGCTGGATAATCAGATCCATTACACCTTTTTCACGCAACGGGAATCCTTGGAAAATATCCTCCCACGTGAAGGGATCGACTTCTTTATAAATCAGATCGAGGCGCATGGGGCGGACGACTTCGTCGGACATATCAATCTATCCAACCGACGCTATCAGCATAAAGTGCTTCAGGAATGGGGAACACAGATCTCGGTTCATTTGGACCTTCGCCATTGGCTGGATGAAGATGAGACTGACGAGTATAAAGTTTGGGTGCTGTCCATAGGGCAAGAGGAGATGCCGCTTGAGACTACCTTTTCCGATGAGAAGATCGAGTCCATCGTCCAAGCCATCCTTGCGGAAATCCAACTATCCTACCAATTAGACTACGAAAACGAATGACAGATACCAAAGTAAAAAAATCAGGATTGGAGTTCGAAGTTCCGGAGGGGTGGGACAAAAAAGGCTTGCAAGAGTTATGTTTAAAGCCTATTGTGTATGGTATAGTTCAAGCTGGACCTAATGTATCTGAAGGTGTTCCTTACCTAAGAAGTACAGATGTTGGAGGAGAAATTAACATCGACGGACTTATGAAAACATCTTTCATCATTGCCAAAAAATATAGTAGATCTGTTGTAAAGCCAGGTGACATTGTTTTCTCATTGAGGGGAAATATTGGAGAAACTAGTATAGTACCAAATGATTTAAAGGAGGCTAATTTAACTCAGGGGACTGCACGGATCTCCTGTAATCCTTATCTAATAAATTCTCATTTTTTGAAGTATTCATTATCAAACAGTGAGGTTCACAGGAGTATCATTAGGCTTGCAAAGGGAAGTACTTTTCAGGAAATTTCACTTAATGAACTCAGGAAAATTAAGGTTCCATTGCCACCCCTTCCCGAACAGCGGGCCATCGCCCAAGTGCTGGGGAAGATGGACGAGGCCATTCAGACCACCGAGTGCCTGATCACCCAAAAAGAACTCCGCAAAAAATGGCTGATGCAAAATCTGCTGACGGGGAAGATGAGGTTGAAGGGGTTTAGTGGGGAGTGGAGGGAAGTCCATTTGGGAGAGTTTTTTTCTGAAAGAAATGAGACAAGGCATATTGAATTGACTTTGCTTTCAATCGGGCAAAGTGGCATTTATCCTCAAGATGAAAGTATTAAAAAGGATACGTCCAACGCGGATAAGTCAAAATACAAAAGGATTTGTCCAGGAGATATCGGTTACAATACCATGAGGATGTGGCAAGGAAGAAGTGCTCTATCCGATTTAGAGGGAATTGTAAGTCCTGCTTATACGGTGATTTCACCCAAAGAAAATGCCGATTCGCAGTTTTTTGCCTATTTATTCAAGACTCCCAAACTGACCCATCTCTTTTGGAGAAATTCCCAAGGCTTAGTTGATGATACGTTGAATTGTAAGTTCAAGGACTTTAGTATCGTAAAGGTGGTTTTGCCTCAAACAAGAGAAGAACAAACTACCATCGCCCGAGTGCTTCAGATTGCCGATCAGGAAATCAGTTTGCTCAAGTCCAAAGCGGATAAGCTTCGGAAACAGAAAAAAGGAATGATGCAGGTGCTGCTGACGGGGAAGGTGAGACTAAAATTAAACTAGAATTTTATGCAACTAAATTATTTTCCTATACGCTTTGATTTTGAAAGGTATCAGATAAATACCCTGCCCTATACTCAGGAAAGACTTGCTGAGTTGCGGGAAAAGCACAATTCAACCCATTCCTTTTTTAAAAACGGAGACACAATCCATATATCTAACAAGGATGGTGATGAAAGCCTAGTTTTAGGAAAACTAGCCGAACGAAATACATTTGGTGATAATGAAGTTACTGCCTCTCTAATAAAGCATATATTTTTCAGGACTTTCAAAGACCGATTTCCACAATACACTCCAGTAGATTTTTATCCTTTCCGATTCTTTTCCGGGAAGGACGATATTATTAAGAATGCATTACCTGAAAAATTAAAGGATAAAGTTGCCTATAAAAAGTTAATTGAAGTTCAGTTGCGTTTGACTGAAATCAATGGAGTTAAGCGTTTCGGCTTCTTAATAAATATACGCAGAAACTGGATTTTCAATATCAGTTGTGCAGAACTACATGCTGAGGGGTTTGACCTGATGGGACTAGATGTTTTGCATAGTGAAACCCTTCCTGGATTGACCAACATACTTGCCCCGAATGAAGAATTCGTTGGCATATTAAAAGAGATAAAAGGCAATAAAGCCAGTGTAGAAACCAACGAAGGACTGAAGGATTTTGAATTGAACGAGCTGTTTATCAGGAAAACAAAGTTCAACATCGGTAATTATCTCACCTATGCCACATCGCAACAAAAAAGTAATGAAATTCTGAGTATCATTGAAAGCAAACGGTCAGACATCTACAATCCTAAAAGCTTGTATGCTGAAATAACCAAAATTGCAGAGCATCTATTTATTGATAACGGACAGCCCGTTTTATTTCAAAACAAGGATAGTTTTTGCTTCACAGTAGATAACAAACCTTTAGCCGCTTCTAATACTATACATCTAAAGACACCCACTTTTATATTTGACCATGCGGTAACCAAAACAAACAATTTCAATCCAGATACAGGGCTAACCAATTTTGGTCCTTATGATAGCATTACTTTCGATATAAAGACACCAAACATACTTTGTATTTGCAACAAAAGTAACCGTGGCGTTTTTACCAACTTTCTTTCCAGTTTAAAAGATGGACTTCCGCAGTCCAGACTTTTTCAAAAAGGTTTACAAAGAAAATATGACCTGCAGGATGTGTTATACAACATTAGGGAAATTCAGGAATTTACGGTTGAAGAATATCTTAATGCTATAAGAAGCGAAGATGAAAATAAACCACATTTAGCAATCATAGAAATTCCGGCAGCATTTAAACGATATGATGATAGAAATAATCCATACTATGCTATCAAAGCAAAATTGCTTTCCCTTGAAATTCCGGTACAGTATGTTACGTCAGAAATCATCAAGAGTCATAATGAGTTTATCTTAAATTCATTGGCATTACAGATTTATGCCAAAATGGGTGGGATTCCATGGGTTTTGCCTTCACAGCGTTCCGTTGATCGTGAAATAGTAATTGGCATAGGTCATAGCTGGCTTAGAAAAAATCAGTATGCTCGTGCTGAACAAAACAGAGTTGTTGGTATAACAACTTTTCTTTCAAGTGATGGACAATATCTTTTGGCTGATAAGGTAAAGGATGTAGCATTTGAGAATTATTTTACTGAATTACAGAGAAGCTTAAAAAATTCTATTCAAAGACTTTCAAACGAACAGGGCTGGTCTGAAGGTGAAACAGTTCGGCTGATTTTCCACATTTTCAAACCTATTAAAAACACAGAGTTTGATGTTGTAAGTCAGCTAGTAAGAGAAATCAGTCAATACAAAATAAAATTTGCGTTTGTAACCATTAGCCAACAGCATCCCAATATGCTGTTTGACATCAATCAGAAGGGAGTGCAGAAGTTTGGGAACACTATTGGCGCTTTCATTCCAAACAGGGCCAGTAATATTTTCTTAGATTCTGAAACCTGTATTGTTCAAATGTTAGGCCCAAATGAATTGAAAACAGCTAAACAAGGAATGAGTAAACCTATTCAAATTAAAATAAGAACTCCACAAGGTAATTATGACAACAATGGATTGAATGATTTGATCTTTCATGATTTAAGCTACATCACTCAACAAATATTCTCATTCACTTATTTGTCATGGAGAAGCTTCTTACCAGGTGAAGAACCTGCCACAATGAAATATTCAAATCTTATTTCTCGCTTACTTGGAAAAATGAGAAGTGTACCAGGTTGGGATGCTGATAAATTAAACTATGGATTAAAAAGAAAGAAATGGTTTCTATAGAAAATAAAATTACTTATCTAAACAGGATTGGCGATAGCCCTAAGTTATCAGCATTTAACCAGTTGCTGTCAGGTAAAACTATTGCTCAACCAATTAGTAACGATTTTAGTGAAACCGATGAAATCTACTTTGGAATTATCTCAGCTATTCAGTCCAACGACAAGTCAGCTTTTGAAAAACATTATAGTAAAAAGAGTAAAAGTAATCCAAGCAAAGAATCTCCAACCCCATTTGTAAATGATGATTTTTTTGTTTTCTCCATTATTTTGGGTGTTACAAAGTTTAATCTTGACAAAGCTTGGATTAAAAACATCGTTTCGATTAGGAGCAAAAATCCAATCACAACCACATTAGATAATCTTTTAGAAGAGAACTATTACAGCACTAGCAACCTGCAGGAAATAGTATTGATGTTTTTGCAGAATATCAATTCAAGCCTGATTACGAATGATTTTCTTAATTCCACTTTCATAAGGATAAACGCAAATACAGCATTGCTCGATAGTAAAAGTGATTTTCAAATCTTGTGTGCAATCTACGCCTACAATTCAATCATACTGCTCAAAGAAGCACCGGATGGAAGCGAAATACAAATGCTCAAATCTTTTGACTCAAGATTTGTGAAAAGCATGAAAATTTTATCGTGGATACTGCAATTGGTTTTCCTTATTGTAATTTTTTATCTACTGCTACAACTACCTGTTTATTCTCCAGAAACCATTGAGTTGATTGATGATTACGGTTATCTATTTACAGTTCTGGGAGCCTTAGGATTTACGTTTTTCGGTAATCAATTGAGCTTCATTCGGAGGAAAACTCATGAAATGACCATGAGATTATTTGGATATCCGAGGGGATTAATGAGAAAAAATAAAGAGAGCAAATGACAATAGAAGAACTAAAAAATCTGAAGGAAAGTGAAGATAAGGTTGAGTTTAAAGCTGCCGTAAAGAACTTTTCTTTTGCAGGAGGCGAACGCCGAGATCAGGAAGATCGAAGAAGGTGTTACTTGGGATATATCGTTGCCTTTGCCAATGAAGGCGGAGGGACTTTGGTGTTGGGAATGGGGGATAAATTGCCTCATGCGGTGGTGGGGACTGATTTTGCTTTGGGAGGATTGGGGAAGTTGGAAGATGAAGTTTTTACCAGGCACGGAATCCGCATCCAGACGGAAGAGATTTTTGAAGGTGCACTTCGGGTTTTAGTGACTCACATACCTTCCAGGCCAATTGGCAAAATGTTGAAATTTGAAGGAGTGCCTTTGATGAGGGTAGGAGAAAGCCTTCGGAATATGAGTGATGAGGAAATGTTTGCCATTCTTTCCGAGCAGGAGCCTGATTTTTCGGCAAAGATTTGTGAGGGCATAGAGATATCCGACCTCGATGAGTTTGCCATCAAGGCCATGAAGGAGAGTTATTCGATCAAGCAAAAAAATCCGGGATTTGCCCAATTGAGTACTGAGCAAGTCTTAAGCGATTTAAGGCTGTTAGATAATGGAAAGCTAAACTATGCAGCGCTTATACTTCTGGGAAAGAAGGAGGTTATTCGCAAAAAATTACCGCAATGCAAGACAATTTGGGAGTTTCGTGCAACGGAATCACAGATTCACCATGATGCCAGAGAAGTGATTGATGAACCGCTTTTTTTGGCTATTTCTCAGATTTGGAAACTGATCAATCAGCCTGCATTGAACAAAAAATACCCAATACAGGTAGGGGCCTATATTTTTGATTTGTTTGATTTCAATGAAGCTGTCATTCGAGAGGCTGTGCTCAACGCTGAAGCACATCGGGATTACAGTATTACCAGTGAAGTGGTGATCAAGCAGTACCCTTCCAAAATTGTGATTACAAATCCGGGAGGATTTCCAAAAGGGGTGACTATAGAGAATCTGCTGACGGTGAGTAGTACTCCCCGAAGCAGGTTGATGACTGAGATTCTGGAAAAGACGGGATTGGTCGAACGCAGTGGACAGGGAGTGGATAAAATATTCTCTATTACCTTATCCGAAGGTAAGGCTGAACCGGATTATTCTGATTCCAATATGTACCAAGTGTCATTAACCCTTAGAGCCGAGATTATCGATAAGGCCTTTCATATTTTTATCAGCCAATATCAAGCTAGTGATAAAGAACCCAAATTGGGGGTAGAGCAGATAATTACACTGATTAAGATCAGAAATGGGATTTCTCAGAATCTGAAAATGCCCATTGTAGCACAACTTGAGAAAATTGGACTGGTCGAAAAATTACCAGGGCATACGCTTCGATATACCCTTTCTGAAGACTATGAACAATTAGTAAGTGACGGTCTGAAAATAGGCAAGAGGTATATTGTACAGGAACTTGAGAGAATACTCCTCGAGCTCCAAGGCAATGCACTTAAAGTTGGGGCTTTGGAGGCGAGTATGGAGGATTTCATGAAAAGAAGTCAGATCAGGTACTTGTTGTTGAAGCTAGTTGACGATGAGGTAGTAATTGTCGATGGAGTATTAAGGGGAACAAGGTACTCCCTGTCTGATCGGTTTAAGGATCTTCGTGGGGATAAACTTATCGCAGAGGTATTGGCATTCTTAAGGAGTAAATATGATTCGCTATATCCGTAGAAAAATTCGCTATAACTCTAGCAAGATCTTATACACTCCCATAGAGAAGAATTGCTGTATTTGATTCAATATGATGGCAAGTGAGCTTGAGAACATGCTCATAGGCTCAAAAATCAATGATGTTGAACAAAATCAATTCTCCATATCGACCTTGGTTTTCTTTATAATAATCAAATCCAAATAGAGGAGTTGATTCTCTATATTGAATAGGAAATTCTCCGTATTGAAGTTTTTGCTCTTAGTGAAGAAGATGGAAAGGAATGATTAATCAGAAGTTGAAACGTGAATGCTCATCACAAGAATTCTCTATAACGATAGAAAAATTCTCTATAATTTCTGAAAAGCTCCTTTGAAGTGCGTGAAAGTTGGTTTTTAAAAGGCGACAATTCTCTATAACGGATTATAAATTCTCTATATCGTATTTGTAAAGTGATAAAATAAGTAAAGAATGAACACCCCCAGTTTTGTAGAAGACCATATTTCCCAAATTCCTGCCATCCAATGGCTTTGCAAGCTGGGCTTTGAATACCTAACTGAATCTGAAGCATTGCAAATGCGAGGGAATAAAACCCAGCAGGTGATTTTAGAAGGAATTTTGCGGAAGCAGCTTCGTTTGATCAATTCCGAAAAAAAGATCAGTTCTTCGCGTACTACTTACATCAGCGATGCCAATATTGAAAACGGAATCCGAACTCTCCAAGAAATCTCCCTCAATGAGGGATATATCCACGCGACGGAGCATGTATATAATTTATTGACCTTGGGCATGGCTGTCGAGCAATATGTCGACGGGGATAAGAAAAGTTTTACCCTGCATTTTATTGACTGGGAGAATCCGAAGAATAATAAATTTCACGTATCAGAGGAATTCCGTGTCATGCGTAGCACCTCTCGTGACCATTACGTGCCTGATTTGGTTCTTTTCATCAACGGAATTCCCATCGTCATCATTGAATGTAAGCGACCCGATATGAAGGAGCCGCTTGCCCAAGCAATTTCGCAACATCTCAGAAATCAGCAGGAAGATGGGATTCGAAGTCTTTATATCTATTCTCAGTTGTTGCTCTCATTGGCCAATCAGGAAGCAAGCTATGCGACCAACGGGACACCTGGGAAGTTTTGGGCCAAATGGAAAGAAAAATTTTATTCTGAGCCAGATGAGAAAAATTATCAGAAAAAACTGGTCAAAATCAAGGATTCCAGGCTGTCCACTGAAACTCATCAAAAACTTTTCGGAGAGCGTTTTCGGTATGTAAAGCAATATTTTGAAGCCTTGGAGGAAAAGGAGGTTCGGCTAACAGAACAGGATGAATACCTATATAACCTCTGTCGACCGGAGCGCTTGATGGATTTGATTTACAGTTTTATCCTATATGATGATGGGGCTAAGAAGGTTGCGCGCTATCAGCAGTTTTTTGCAGTCAAGAAAACCTTGGAACGGATTAAGCGCCCATCGATTGATGAGAAAGGTAGGATGAAAAGGCAAGGGGGGGTGATTTGGCATACCCAGGGTAGTGGTAAATCTTTGACCATGGTAATGCTGGCCCAAGCAATAGCAATGGAGCCTAGTATTTTGAATCCAAAGATCATATTGGTTACCGATAGAACTGACTTGGATCAGCAAATCACCAATACCTTCAGAAAATGTGGTAAAAGTGTGAGTAATGCATCCACTGGTACTCAATTGGTGCATTTACTGGAAAGTCCTTCAGACGCTGTAGTAACCACTATCATCAATAAGTTTTCCGCAGCAGTCAAGAAGATTCAGGAGCCTTTAAACAACCCCAATATTTTTGTATTGATCGATGAAGGCCATCGAACCCAGCATGGGGTTTTCAATATTGAAATGCAAAAAACATTGCCCAATGCTTGTTTCATTGCAATGACAGGAACCCCACTATTCAAAAAGGAGAGAAGCACTGCAGCAAAATTTGGAGGTACTATCGATTCATACACTGTAGATCAGGCAGTGAAAGATAAGGCCGTTGTTCCGCTTTTGTATGAAGGAAGGTTACCACATTTGAGAGTCAATTCAGCCCCCTTGGATCGATTTTTTGAAATGGTATCCGAACCGCTGAATGATAAAGAAAAAGCTGATTTCAAAAAGAAATTTAGTCGGGCTGATCAAATAAATTCTGCGGAGCAGCGGATTCTAGCCATTTGTTGGGATATCAGTAGGCATTATCGGGATAATTGGAAAGGGACAGGCTTCAAAGCCATGCTGGTCTGCGATAAAAAAGTCAACGCTATAAAGTATAAGGAGATTTTAGATGAAATTGGGATGGTCAGTTCTGAGGTTCTGATATCTTCTGTAGATGACAGGGAAGGGGAGGATTCCGCCTATGAACAAAGCAGTGATAAGGTTCATAGGTTCTGGAAACGAATGATGCAAGAGCATGGAACTGCAAAAAAATATGAAAGCCAAATCATAAGCCGCTTCAAGAATCAACCCGACCCTGAAATCATCCTTGTGGTTGATAAACTCTTAACAGGGTTCGATGAACCTAAAACAACAGTCTTATATCTAACTCGGAATCTTCAGGACCATAAGCTATTGCAGGCAATTGCCCGGGTAAATCGAGTCTATCCAGAGAAGGATTTTGGTTATGTGATAGACTATTATGGAGTTATAGAAAACTTGGATGATGCCTTAAAAATGTATTCCGCTTTTCAGGCTTTTGAGGAGGAGGATGTGGAAGGTACTCTGGTTAATATCAGTGAAGAAATCAAAAAACTGCCACAAAAGTACTCCGAACTTTGGGATTTATTTAAGGGAGTTGGAAATACCAGAGATGCGGAAGCTTATCAGCAAGTTCTTCGGGATGAAGCGATTAGAGCATCGTTTTATGATAAACTCAATTCTTTTGCGAAATCTTTGAAATTAGCATTATCTACCATATCCTTTCATGAAGAGACAGAACAGAGTCAAATTGAGCGATATAAATCCGATTTGCTTTTTTTCGTCAAGCTTCGAAATGCTGTCTCTTCTAGGTATTCAGATAGGATTGATTATAGCCGATATGAAAGTCAAATTCAAAAATTAATTGACACTCATGTGGCGGCTGAGGAAGTAGAACCGATCACTGATTTAGTAAATATTTTTGACCAAGAAAGCTTTGCTGCAGAAGTTGAAAAAACAGTGGGAGAAGCGGCAAAGGCTGACAAGATTGCAAGTAGGACTGCCAAACATATTGCAGAAAATATGGAAGATGATCCGGCATTCTACAAGAAGTTTTCACAAATGCTTTCCCAAGCAATCGCTGATTATGAATCCAGAAGAATTTCTGAAACTCAATACTTGCAAAAAGTAAAAGATGTAATGAATGGAGTCTTAAATCACACAGATACAGATTTGCCAGACTCTTTGAGGGAGAAACCAGTGGCTGCTGCTTTCTTTGGTCTGACTTCAGAATTTTTGAATGAAAAAATAAGTGATCAAAAAGTAGGGAAATTAATCTCCGAGCAGGCCTCCCATTCGATAGATCAAATGGTGAAAACAGCCGTTTTCGGAAGTGGGCCAAAGGCGATTGTGGATTGGGAAAATAAGGATGCTATAACGGGAAAGTTAATTATTGAAATAGGTGATTATTTAATTGACGAGGTCAGAGATAAATATCAACTGGAATTGTCTTTTTCCGAATTGGATGAGTTAGCAGTTAAGATTTTGGAGGTGGCGAAAAGGCGATACAAATCATGAAGGAGTCATTTCAGTTTGGTTCGAAGAGGATTGCTTATCAGATCAGGTATTCAGAAAGAAAAACCTTGGGTATCACCGTAACACCCGAATCAGAAGTAATAATTCAGGCACCATTAAATGCTGAAAAAGAGCGAATTCAAGAGATTTTATATAAAAGGGCCCCTTGGATTCTGAAACAACAAAGTTATTTTTTGTCCTTCCAGCCGAGGGCTACTGAGCGGAAATATATAAATGGAGAAACTCATTTGTATTTGGGAAGACAGTATAGATTGAAAGTTATTCAATCAAATAATCAGTCGGTGAAACTTCTTCACGGGGAATTATTGGTGGAAACTCCGAGCTTAGACCAAGTAAAAGCTCTAGTAAAGGCATGGTATTTAGGAAAGGCAAAGGAAAAATTTCAAGGATTAGCAAATCCTTGGATAGATAGGTTTAAAATCGAAGGAGTTCAGCCTGAAACGATTGTTTTACGAGAAATGCCTTTAAGATGGGGAAGCTGTACCCCCAAAGGAAAAATCATTCTTAATCCAGAACTAATCAAAGCACCGAAAGGATGCATTGAGTATGTAATCATCCATGAACTCTGCCATTTGATATACAGAGATCATTCTTCTGCATTTTTCAGACTTCAAACCCGATACATGAAAGATTGGGAAAAATGGAAGGAAAGATTGGAGAGGATTTTGGCTTAGATTTATCTAAAATTCAAAGTAAAAACTGTTCTTACATCCGGTTCCGACTCAACTGTCAAGCTTCCTCTGTGCAAATTCATAATTTGTCGGGAAATAGCTAATCCTATGCCTGATCCGGTTTTTTTGGTAGTATAAAAGGGTACAAAAATCCTCTCCAAAGCTTCTGGCACTATTCCCGGACCATTATCTTCTACCTGAATTATTGTTCCCAAATCCCCTTGAGATATAGCACGAATTATTACCCGCCTATCTGCTTGCTTCAACATGGATTCCGATGCATTTTTGATCAAATTGATTAGGATCATATTGATTTGATCTGGGTCACAGAGAATTTCCAATTCTTCGGGCCGAAATTCAGTTTTGACAAAAACTTCTTTGGACTTCAACTCCTCCTTGATCAGGCCTAAAACATCTTCAATGAGAGTTTTTGCTTTGATCCATTCCTTTTTAGGCTCAGGAATATTGGTGTAATCCCGGTATGCATTTACAAAATTTACCAAACCTTTGCTTCGGTTAGCAATAGTATCCAAACCCTCTTGAATATCTTGAAAACCATCTTTTTTGATCAGCATTCCTTCTTGTTGCACAAAGCTGTCTTCATCCAAAATAGTCCTAAGGGACTCAACCAAACTCGAAATTGGAGTGATGCTGTTCATGATTTCGTGCCGTAAAACCTTGGTCAGGTTTTGCCAAGCTTCCAGTTCATTAGACTGTAGTTCCGCATTGATATTTTGCAAGGAAAGTAATGTCCAACTTTGTCCACCCATTTTCAGGGAAGTTGACTGAACAATCAAAAACAAAGAAGGGCTTACCTTATAGGAAGTTCTTTGCCCCGGCTTCATTTCTAAAACCTCTTGCAATAAAGTGGGGGAAAGCCTGCCCAAATCACTGATATTTCTAAACTGAGGAATTTGAAGTAATTGCTTTGCGGCATTATTGATTACCCCGATTTTTCCTTCTGCATTGAAAGAGATGATTCCGGTATTGATATGCTGGATGATTACCTGAAGAAAGAGCATTTGTTCTTCTTTCTCAGCACGGGTTTGCTTAAAAACCTCCATCACCTCGTTGAAGGCAAAATTCACCTCCTTAAAAGAGCTTCCCATCTTGCTATCTGAAGTAAAAGAGCTTGAGAAATCCCCAAATCGAATGGAATCCAGAAATCGAGCTAGCTTTTGATTTACAGAATTGACGTAATGGATTAGCTCCACAATCAGCCCCAAAACAATCAATGTAATGACCGCAGGGGCAAGCAGTAGATTTTGTCTAAAATACAACCAAACTCCTGTAAATAAGCAAAGTGTAATCAGAATGACCCGAACACTTATCCCTATCGAAAAGCGCTTATAAACCATACTTTTCCAATCTTCTGTAAAGGGAGGATCTTGTGAGTCCTAACTCTTCAGCAGCTCGAGTAATATGTCCATTGTGCTTTTGAAGAGCTTTTCTGATCAAAATTCTTTCAACATCTTCTATATTCAAATGCTCCAAGCTGACATTCTCTTCTGATTTCTCAGGCTGTCCCGTTTTTTGCAAAAATAAATCCTCAGGCTGTAGTACATTGTGATTACTCATAATCACAGCTCTTTCTATACTATGCTGCAGTTCCCGAATGTTTCCCGGCCAATGATACTTGGTCATTCGCTTAATCAAAGGCTCAGAAGCTTTTCGAATGTCTTTATTGTATTTTTTGGAATAATAGCTGATAAAATGATCGGCCAAAAGAGGGATGTCTTCCACTCTTTCTCTCAAAGGAGGTAAATTGATTTCAATTGTATTGATTCGGTATAATAAATCCTGCCTGAAAGTATTGTCATAAACCATGGAGTGAATAGGCATATTAGTTGCTGAAATCAATCGGATATTGACATCTACGGGTCTATTGGCTCCAACTCTCGTCACTTGCCTATTCTGCAATGCGGCCAATAATTTAGCCTGCAATGGTAAGGGTAGGTTGCCAATTTCATCTAAAAACAAGGTTCCTTTATGCGCTTGCTCAAATCGGCCCGCACGGTCCTCTTTGGCATCAGTAAATGAGCCTTTTTTATGCCCGAATAATTCTGATTCAAATAGGGTTTGGGTGATCGAACCTAGATCCACTCCCACAAAAGCTTCTCTGCTTCTTCTGGAATTTCTGTGAATAGCTCGGGCTATCAATTCCTTTCCGGTACCATTTTCTCCTAAAATCAAAACATTGGCATCCGTACTTGCTACGCGTTCAATGGTCTCAAAAATCTTCTGCATCGCAGGGCTTTGTCCGATGATGTCTTTGAATTTATTGTCAATATCCTGCTGTAGAGTCGCTTTTTGATCTTTAAGCAAGTTGACCTCCATTTTCTTTTGACGAAGTTGAAGAGCAGAGTTTAGGGTAGCCAGTAACCTTTCATTTTCCCAAGGTTTCAATACAAAATCTGTAGCTCCTTCTTTGATTGCCCTGACGGCAAGATTGACATCGCCATATGCTGTAATCAAAACAACCACCGCGGAAGGATCCAATTCCAGAATACGGTCCAACCAATAAAAGCCTTCTTGTCCTGAGCTGACATCTTTGGTGAAATTCATATCCAACATGATGACATCATAATTTTCATTATGCGTCAGGATAGGAAGAAGGTCAGGATTAGTTTCGGTATCTACTTGTGCAAAATGTCTTTTCAAAAAGATTTTAGCTGCTTTTAAAAGATCTTCGTTGTCGTCAACTATGAGAATTTTACCTATTCTTTGCTCATTCATGCTTTTAAGGTTTTTGCTGGAATCGTATCAAGCTACCATCTAATATTCCAAAAGTCTGCCGATTTTTCAAACCATCAATTATTTTTAATAAATGCCCGTTTCCGATCAAATTCGAGCGATTTTAAAGCATGGTCCATCAGGTTCTTGATAGGAGTCAGACTTTCGTTTTTGAAAAGTTTTGTTCGCTGGCGGACGAAATTGTTCGAGTCTCGAAAGCCCTCTATTTCCAAAAACAGGAAATATATCCTCTGAGAGGCATTTTTTGCATGGCACATCATTTGGCATAAAAGGGTACAGCCAGAAAAGGCAATCACACACAATGGATAGAAAATTAGAAAAGAAAACATGGACAGCAAAGAAAATCGCTTATCTGCTAGGTGGGCTGGTGGTCGTTGCTGTAATTATTTACCAGTTGGGTTTTGCGGACCATAGATCCACCATGAATGTGGAGAGGGACAGACTTAGTATCGCCACTGTATCTAAGGGAGAGTTTACTGACTATATATTGGTCTCTGGTCAGATTGAGCCCGCACAAACTTTTTTCCTGGATGCGGTTGAAGGCGGTATGGTCGCCGATGTGATAAGAGAGTCAGGAGCCTTAGTAGAAAAAGGGGATACTATTTTAGCCTTAACCAACTCCAATCTTCAGCTGGATGTGATGCAGCGGGAGACTATGTTATATGAACAAATCAATAATCTCCGTCAAACCCGCTTGCTTTTGGATCAAAATGATTTGAATCAGCAGGGGCAATTGGCAGAGATAGATTATCAAATCAGTCTTTTGGAACCACAATTCAAAAGATTCAAAGAATTGCATAGTAAAAAGCTGGTTTCAGATCGAGAGTTTGAAGAGGTTAAAGAGCAATATGAATACAATCTAAAAAGGAGGAAGCTGACTTATGAGTCTTACAAGAATGACTCAGTAGCGCGCTCCATACAATTGGCTCAGCTTCGTAATTCTGAGAGAAGAATGCAGGCTTCATTAACTGGAGTTGGTAAAATTCTGAACAACTTAATCATAACCGCTCCAATTGCAGGACAGCTGGCTATGGAGCAAATTGAAATAGGGCAAGCGATAAATCCTGGACAGCGATATGGGCAGATAGATGTCATGGATGAATTTAAAGTTCGGGTTCCCATCGACGAGCTCTATCTGCCTAGAATTGGCAGAGGCCTGAAGGGTAAATTTACTTTGAGTGGACAAGAGCATGAACTTGAGATATCTAAAATTTACCCTACTATCACTAATGGAAGATTTGAAGTAGACATGGTGTTTACCGGTGAAAGTCCTAAAGGAATTCGTAGAGGTCAAAGTGTGAGAATCCGATTAGAACTAGGGGATAGTGAGCAAAGTCTATTGATTCCTACCGGTGGATTCTTTAAAGATACTGGTGGAAATTGGGTCTTTGTCTTGAATTCTTCTGGAAATGCCGAAAAAAGAAATATTCGTCTAGGCCGCAAAAACCCAGAGTACTATGAGGTTTTGGAGGGCTTGGTAGAAGGTGAAAAAGTGATTGTTTCCGGGTATGAGAATTTCGGGAATAATGAGGTGTTGGAGTTGAGGTAAAGTTGGAAGACCGAAGACCGAAGACGGAAGATTGAGAGATAAAATTGTGGAAATAGATTTTATTTAAGTTGATAGTTTGAAAGTCAAGTCAAAAGCTTATATTTATTTTATTAGTTAAATAAATTGTTATGAGCTTTAAGTTTGAAAAACTTTTGATTTGGCAAAAAGCAATGGATTTAGGAGAGCATGTTCACAAAATTTCAAGACAATTTCCAAAAGAGGAAATGTACAACCTAACAAGCCAAACCATTAGATCTGCTGATTCAATTGCATTAAATATAGCAGAAGGTTCTATCTCTCAAAGCAACCCAGAGCAACATAGGTTCTTGGGGTACTCTGTGAGGTCTATTGCTGAATTGATTACCTGCCTTTATAAAGCAAAAAGAAGAGAGTATATCAATGAATCAGATTTCAAGTGGATATATCAGGAATGTTTTGACTTAATGAATATGACAATAGGCTTTAAAAATAAAATGAAATAGATGGAATTTAATCTTGGGCTAAATAATGCTAGTGATTTTCATATTTAATAAATCATTACATCGATCATTAAAAAATTAATGGATGGAGGTCCGATTGCTTCGGTCTTCGGTCTTCCGTCTTAAATCTTATAAATCATGGAAAACGTAATCAAAACAGTAAACCTTCGGAAATTATATACCACCGAGGAAGTGGAAACCACCGCATTGGATGGAATCCAAATTGAAATTAAAAAGGGTGAATTCGTAGCCATAATGGGGCCTTCCGGTTGTGGTAAATCAACCTTATTAAATATCATTGGCCTTTTGGATAACCCGGATGAGGGTGAGTATCATTTCCTAGGTCAAGAAGTGGCCAACTATTCAGAAAGACAGCGCTCTTCTCTAAGAAAGGGGAATATTGGATTTGTTTTCCAAAGCTTCAATCTAATCGATGAGCTAACTGTATTCGAAAATGTAGAGTTGCCTCTACTGTATCTGAAAATACCATCCGATGAGCGAAAACAAAGAGTAGAGGAGGTTTTGACCAGGATGAATATCATGCATAGACGCAATCATTTTCCTCAGCAGCTTTCAGGTGGTCAGCAACAGCGTGTTGCCATTGCTCGAGCTATTGTAGCCAAGCCATCAGTGATCCTTGCCGATGAGCCTACCGGTAATTTGGATTCCAAAAACGGGGAAGAAGTCATGAGGCTATTGGAAGAATTGAATAATGAAGGCACCACTATCGTAATGGTTACTCACTCACCTCATGATGCAAATTATGCCCACAGGGTAATCAATTTGTTTGATGGAAAAGTAGTGACTGAGAATATTAGGGAGCAATTCCATATTTGATTTCAGTTATTCCCTTTTGAATGAGTCGAATTAACACTATTTCGGCCTTTCAATTAAATCAAATTAGTCTCGTGCGAAATCGGACAAAATTGTTCGGATTACTAATCCAGAAAAATCAGAAAAATGCCCATTTTGACAAATTTGGGCATTTTTTGCTGGCACAAAAAGTGAATATCTAAGTGTGAGGCTTTGGATGCCTCTTTTATAACATGACCTATGTTTAAGAACTATTTAAAAATCGCATTTCGAGGCTTTGGTAAACATAAGCTTACCTTCTTCATTAATTTGTTTGGCTTGACCTTGGGACTTTGGGCAGCAATTCTGATAGGATTGTGGATCAAAAGTGAACTGGAAACTGATAGAGGACTTCCGGGTTCGGATCAGGTATTCAGGGTCATGGAGCATCAGAATTACGGAGATCAGGTTTTTACCATTCCTTCTACTCCTGGAGTATTGGCTGAGGCCATGAAAGAAAATTTAGCAGAGGTTCAATATGCTGCAACCTATACCTGGAATGAGGAGAATTTATTTGTTCAAGGTGATAAACGTGTAAAACTTTCCGGGATTTATGCCGGGGCGGATTATTTGAAAATTTTCCAATATCCTCTGCTTTCTGGAAATAGAGAACAACTGCTATCAGACAAATCCCATATAGTTCTGACCGAATCATCAGCAATCAAATTATTCGGAAAAACTGATGTTTTGGATGAAGAAATTGAAATGATTTCTACTGACGGAACGGAGCTCTTCTTGGTGAAAGGTGTTATTGCAGATGAGGGAATGGTCAATTGGGAGAAATTTGATTTTATCCTGCCTTATAAATTGTTTTTTGATAAACCATACAATAGTTGGTTACAACACTGGGGGAATAATGGTCCCAGTACCGTGATAACCTTGCAGGAAAATGCGGATCCAGAAGCATTTTCGGCTTCGATAAAAGATTTCATTCGGGATCGTTTTGAAGGTTCAAATGCAGATCTATTTGTTTTTCCTCAAAGTGATATGTACCTCCATGGTTCATGGAAGGATGGAATAATTCAGGAAGGGAGAATAAAGACGGTTAAGCTTTTTGCTATGATTGGATTTTTCATTCTGGTCATTGCCTGTATTAATTTCATGAACCTATCCACTGCCAAATCACAAAAACGCTCGAAAGAGGTAGGTGTGAGAAAAGTATCAGGTGCAGATAAATCCAGTCTTATTTATCAGTTCTTGAGCGAATCCCTGCTAATTACCTTTTTCTCAGGCTTGTTTGCCTTGGTTTTGGTTCAGCTGACACTTCCGGTATTCAATCAATTAGCTGGAAAAGAATTGGTCCTTCCAGTCTTAGATCTTTATTTCTGGGCAGGCTTTTTACTTGTATTGGTGTTTACAGGACTTCTGGCAGGGAGTTACCCCGCTTTTTATCTGTCTTCCACCAAAGTTGTATCTGTCTTTAAAAATCAATTTAGTGGTAATCGAAAAGTAGCATTCGCCAGAAAGGGCTTGGTCTTATTTCAATTTGTTTTGGCGACCTGCTTGCTCATATCTACGGTTGTCATTTTCCAACAAATCAATTATGCATTGAACCAAGATTTGGGCTATGAAAAAGATCAGTTGATTTTAGTGCCTTTAGAAGGTGAATTGCCAGAGAAGTATGAGATATTCAAGTCTAGGTTGGAGGCAAGGCCTGGAATTTCATCGGTAAGCAGAGCCTCCCACAACTTGATGGGAAGAAGTAGTAATACCGGGGATGTATCATGGGATGGCAAAGAACCAGGCTTTAATGCTTTGTTTGAAAGATTTAGAGTTGATTATGATTTTTTGGAAACCGTGGGGATAGAATTGCTCAGCGGGAAGGATTTTTCTAAAGATCGTATTTCAGATTCAGTGAGCGCCGTTATTCTAAATGAGAAGGCTTATGAACTTATCACTCAAAATAATCCTGAAAACAATACTGTGATTATCAATGAAGAAAGATTAGAAATAATAGGAGTTGCCAAAAATTTTCATTTCCAAAGCATGCATCAGACCGTGGAACCTGCTTTCATGGTGATAGACCCTGCTTTCAATTTTAATTGCTTCATTCGCATCAATTCATCTTCCATGCAAGAAGCCTTGGCAGAAATAGAGGGAGTCTTTGCAGAGTTGAATCCTGTATTTCCATTTACCTATCAGTTTATGGATGAAAATTATGCCAGAATGTATAGAGAAGATGTAAGGCTCAGGGATTTGGCTAAGTATTTCAGCTTGTTGACTATTTTGATTTCTTGTCTGGGTTTATTGGGTTTATCAGCTCATGTTGCTGAACAGAAAACCAAGGAAATCGGAATTAGAAAAGTATTGGGAGCATCTACATTTTCTATTTTGAATGTCATCAATAAGGAATTTATCACGATTGTTTCGATTTCAATCTTGCTGGGCTCTGGATTAGGTTATTGGATTATGCAGGATTGGTTGTCGGGCTATGCCTACAGGATCAACTTTGAATGGTGGTTTATTCCAGCTGTAGCGGGTATTATTTTTCTGATTGCTTTATCCACGGTTTGGATTCAGTCTTATAAAGCCGCCAATTCCAATCCTGTGCAGGCGATTAAGACGGAGTAAGTTTAGTCGAAATCTAAAATGGAAATACTCTCTAAGTTAATTGGAGAGTATTTTTTTATGCAACCCATTTAAGCAAACCTGCATCTATAAAACAGGAGGGATTTGATGGGCTTTAGAATATTGTTCGCTTGCGGTCAAAAATCCTAAGGATCGGACATGTAAATAATTGATATGCCGCTCTAAAGCTAAAAATAGCCTATTTTATCCCTTGGCACATTCTATGAATCTATTTATCTAAACTAACACAGCTATGAAAAAGAATCTGGCACCCATCTTAATTTTATTGGCATTCCTAATGGGATTTTCCGCCAATGCCCAGCAAACTGAAACCAGAAAATTAGATCGCTTCACCAAAGTGGAATCCGGTGGAAGCTGGGATGTTTTTATTACCCTAGGCAATGCCTATGAGGTAAAAATTGAAGCTCAAAATGTAGACTTGGACAAAGTTCTCACTGAGGTAAAAGACGGACAACTTAAGCTGAAACTTGAAAAAGGAAACTATAGAAACGTTAGGTTAAAGTTTTATGTAACCATGCCTGAAATTGAGGGATTGGGTTCTTCCGGCTCAGGTTCAATCACCGTAATGGATGATTTGGAATCCGATAAACTAGGACTGGGTGTTTCCGGTTCAGGGCTGATCAAACTTCAGAAAGTTTACGCTAATTCAATGAGCGTAGGGATCAGTGGATCTGGAGATATTGTCATAGATGGTGGAGAGGTTGAGAAGTTGGATATAGGTCAGTCAGGCTCAGGAGATTTTGAAGGAATGGACTTAAAAGCCCAGCAAGTAACTATTGGGAAGTCAGGTTCGGGAGAAACCTATATTACTGCGATAGAAAGTCTTAAAGTAGGTGCATCCGGCTCAGGAAATGTATACTACAAAGGAGTACCTACCAAGCAAATAGGAACATCAGGTTCAGCCAAAGTAATCAAAAGATAAAACCAAGACCTAGCACTATGAATCCAAAAATGCCGAGTAGTATATTTTACTAAGCGGCATTTTTTTTCACCAATCAGCCATGTTTAGAAACTACTTTAAAATCGTATTCAGGAATGCTAAAAAGCATCCTTTGTATGTCTTCATCAACCTTTTTGGTTTGGCCATAGGAATGGCCGTGAGTATTGTGATTCTGCTTTATGTTCGGTATGAACTCAGCTATGACAATTATCACCCTGATGTGGATAGAATTTATAGAGTTTCGAGAGCTTGGTTTAATCCGGATGGGAGTACCAGCTTGCATCTGGGGCATACTGCTCCTCCCTTTGGGCCTCTGATACAATCAGATTTTCCGGAGGATGTGGAGTTCTCGGCTAGATTGATGAATGCAGATCCTTTAATCAAATCAGGAAATAATGCATTTGTGGAGGAACGATTTTTCTTTGCGGACCCAGAGGTTTTTGATGTCTTTTCTTGGGAAACACTGGAAGGTGAATCAAAGAATGCATTGACTCAAGCAGATGGTCTTATATTATCTGAAAGTACTGCCAAAAGATATTTTGGGTCTGAAAATGCAGTGGGGAAAGAACTTCTGGTAGAGATAGGAGGGATGGAGTTTACCATGCAGGTGAGAGGAGTGGTCAAAGACACTCCGAACAATTCCCATTTTCATGTTGATTTTTTAGCCTCCATGCTACCTGTCGTTCAATTTTACGGTGGACAAGATGCTTTTATGTCTAATTATGGTTCCAATAATTTTTCCACTTATATCAAACTTGCAGAAGGTGTTTCCTATAAAAATTTTGAAGCCAAGCTTCCCAGTTTGATTGATAGACATATGGGTGAAAGTAATTCTGGAATCCCTATGTCAAAAGGCACCCAGCTTCTTCTATGGCCTATTCAGGACATTCACTTACAGTCGAACCTGGACTCTGAAATAGAGCCCAATGGAAATATTGATTATGTCTATGTCTACGGGGCTGTGGCATTATTTATCTTATTGATTGCCTGTATCAATTTTATGAATCTTAGCACCGCAAGGTCCTCCTTAAGATCTATGGAGGTGGGCTTGAGAAAAGTGATGGGTGCCGACAAGACCATCCTCATTCGGCAATTTATGGGTGAAAGCTTTGTGATGACTTTTCTGGCTATGCTTATTGCCCTTTGCCTGGTCTTTTTATTTCTTCCTTATTTCTCCGATTTTCTGGAAAATCCTTTGAGTTTGAATTTTCTAGAAAGCCCAGAACTACTGGTTTGGATACTGGGATTAATCCTTTTTGTGGGTTTGATTTCAGGAAGTTATCCAGCTCTTTTTCTTTCAGGTTTTACTCCTGCCAAAGTGTTAAAAGGAGCATTTAAAGCAGGAAAAGGCCATGAGAACTTCAGGTCTGTTTTAGTGGTTGGGCAGTTTGCCATTTCCGTAATGCTGATAGTTGCTGTCATAGTGGTGATCAATCAGCTGAGCTTTATGCAGAATAAAGATTTGGGCTTTGAAAAAGAAGATATAGTGGTGCTCCCTAGCTCTAATCAGATCAATGAAAACTATCTCATTTTCAAGGATCGCTTAGAAAACCATCCTGATATTCAGTCAGTGAGTATTTCGAGCAGAGTTCCATCAGGAAGGCTCCTGGATTCTCAAGGGGCAACAGCCGAAGTAGGAGGAGAGCTAACGCAGCTCAATAGCAGGATTGCGGACATTCATGTAGCTCATAATTTTCTGGATACTTATGGAATATCTGTAAAGGCTGGAAGAAACTTTGATTTTCTAAGAGCAAGTGATTCTACTGAAGCATTTATTTTGAATGAAGCCGCTGTTCGGGAAATTGGTTGGCAAAGCCCTGAGGAAGCTGTTGGCAAGCAGTTTTTGTATGGAGGAAGAAGAGGTTTTGTGACAGGAGTTATGCAAGATTTTCACTTTGAAAGTTTGCATCAGCCCATTGTTCCTATGGTGTTTATGATTTCCCAGGATAGGAATAATAGTGTCAGCATCAAGTTTGAAAGTGGAAAAAGAGAGGAAGTTTTGGCCTATCTAAAAGAAGAATGGACAGTGATGAGACCTGATTATCCATTCGAACCCCTAATGATAGACCAGGGATTCAATAGGCAATATGAAGCTGAGGCAAGAGTCAAAACTATATTCACTTTCTTTTCTGCCTTAGCAATCATTATTTCTGTGTTGGGGCTTTTAGGTTTGGTGACATTTGCCACTGAACAAAGAACCCGTGAGATTGGAATCAGAAAAGTAATGGGAGCTGAAACTGGAAATATTCTGGCTCTTTTGGGTAAGGATTTTCTCAAACTAGTAGCAATAGGCTTTCTGATTGCTATCCCGGTCTCCTATTTTGGAATGAAAAGTTGGCTTCAGGATTTCGCCTACAGCATAGGAATCAATTGGACCACTTTCCTTTGGGCTGGCTTAATTGCGGGGGCAATTGCAGCATTCACCGTCATCAGCCAAACAATCAGAGCTGCATGGTCAAATCCTGTGAAGAGTATTAAAAGTGAATGATGCCTTTTGGATCCATGTGGTAAATGAAAAGGGCTTTCTCTACATCAAAAATCCATTATCCACAGGGTAAGGTTGTGGAATTTCTTTCTCATCCAGCATTTCCAGCAAGTCTATTTCAATTACTCTGGTGATAGAGGATATAGGGACATCATTGTAGCCTGCTTCAAAAGGGTTTTCAGAATAATCTCCAATTCTGTCAACCAAAAAGAATATCCAGATAATGATTCCGGAAAAGGGTACCGTCAGCCAATAGTGGAGCTCTGTAGACTGCTCAAAAATATCCAAAAGACCCAAAGGAATTAATGCGCAGAAAATGTAAGTAATCCAAAGTCCGGTGGAGGCATATTGTCTTGGAAAGGGAAAGGTTTTTATTCGTTCGCTCATTCCCTGGGTATCATAAAATCTACTAATCAGCTGATGAAGCCAAACATGCTTGTATTCACTAAGTCCGTTTTCTTGATGTATTCTGTCCAACTCTAAGCTTTGTTTTTTGAGAAGTTGGGTAGGAAAGTTTGTGTATGCCTGCAATGATTCCCATTCCTCAGGATCCAGATATTTTCTGATTTCAGGTTCTAAGCCATTAGCCATTTCCTCTCGAAATCCCGGTGTGAAGACCATTTTGTCTACGGGTAAATTATGTTCCCAAGATTTTCCCTTACGAAGGTTATGCTTAAGAGAAACTAGCCAAGCCAGATGTCTGAAAATCATTTGTTTTTTCCAAGAATATGGAACGCTCTTATCAGGTAATGATAAAATGGCCGAGGCGAAAGTTCTACAGTCATTGACAATAGAACCCCAAATTTTTCTGGCCTCCCAAGCCCGATCATAGGAGGAGTTGTTTTTAAAGCCAAGGAAAAAAGATACTGCGACACCAATTACTGAAATAGGTTGCCAAGGCAATGAAAATGGCAAACCAGTGACTTCGTATAAGAAAACGATAATTGCAGAATATATCAGTCCATTGATCAGTGGCTTTTTAGACCAGCGGACAGTCATCCAGAGGCTATAGTTTCTTTTGACATACATAGGCTGATATTTTCTATAATCTACTGATTTATAGGATATTTTTCATTATTGAGTCAAATTGAATTTTATTTTGATGATTAACAATTTTATCAGAAGTCTTCATTTGTTTCAGTAAAAAATAGAGACAAAGTTCAGGTTATTGCAAGGTTCAGCCATCTTTTCCCGAGGAAGGCAGAGGTCACTTACGCGGATAGAATTCTACGAAATGGAGAAGAATGGTTTTTGTACATATTTGATTATTATGAATTTCGGTTTTCTTCTCAATAAAGAAATAATTATGGCTTAGTATCAGATGAATGGATCAGAATATCGGGCTTCTGTCTTCGGTCGCCTGTGCTGAGCGCCCGCCTCCCGAAGGGCAGGAAGTCGAAGTATCCAATCGGTCAAGCAAAGAAAATAGGGTAAGTGGCCAGATTGCGCATAATTAGATTCATTATAATCTCCAACCCATGTTAAATAGGTGAGAGCCAATATTTTTAAGATTTATTTGCCCGTCAGCGGACAAAATTGTCCGAGGTAAATCCTGAATTTTTGAAAAATCGCTGTATTAAGGCTGAAAAAGTACTTTTGAAATGGCATAAAACTGGAATTATCTCTGGCAAATGATGTAAAGCTTTTCGTATATGTTAAAGAACTATTTCAAAATTGCAGTTAGAAATCTTCTCAAGCACAAGCTCCATACTGGGATCAACCTGATTGGCTTATCCTTAGGTCTGGGAGTAAGTATTTTGATTTTTTTCTTCGTTCAGTTTGAACTGAGTTTTGAGACTTTCCATCAAGATTTAGATCGGATGTACCGAGTCAAAACACATGAGCGGATTGACGGGGAAATGAAGGAATCCTACTCATCCCCGGTAGTCCTTGAATCAGCTTTCAGAGAGGAGTTCCCCCAAATTGAGGCAATTACTGGCGTTACCAATGCAGACGTTCAGGCAATCTTGCCTGATCAGAGTACTCAAAACCAAAGAATCCGCTTGGTTCATCCAGACTTTTTAAAGATGCTCAACTTTCCCTTGATCAAAGGAGATATTTCTTCCCAGCTGGTGGATAAATACTCTGTGGTGATCACCGAAAAAGCTGCCAAGCTATACTTTGGGTCTGCAGATCCAATAGGCCAATCACTCCAACTGAAAATGGGAGAGGACTTTGTAGACTATAGAGTTTCAGGACTTTTGAAAAACCCGCCTGCCAATAATTCCATTCCCTTCGAAATTCTAATGCCGATTGAAAACATGGATTTCTTTGCGGATAAGGAGAGTTTATCCTCTTGGTACAATGTATGGGGATTTAACCTGGTCAAGCTGAATAATCCGGAACAGGTAGCCTCCATTCACCAAAGTATGGAAGCTTTTATGAAAAAGTCTCTGGGTGAGGATTACGAGGAAGGCGGACTTTACTTCACGCTTACACCATTGGCTGACATGCACTTTGCTGAAGGGGCAGGAAATGGGGCAGTACAGACTACCCAAAAATCTCTGCTCTGGATTTTGTCAGGGATTGCCTTTCTGGTTTTGCTGATTGCCTGTATCAATTTCACTACGATGGCTATTGGAAGAGCGACCTCAAGGGCCAAAGAGGTCGGGGTAAGAAAGACCATGGGAGCCAGCTTTGGCCAATTGATCATTCAGTTTATGATGGAGGCCTTTTTGACAACCTTAACCGCCTCGGTGATAGGGGTAGTGCTTGCTGAGTTGTTCCTGCCCACTTTCAATGATCTCTTTCAAAAAGAATTGGATATCGTCTATGGACCTACTCAGTTTGGGATTTTGGCTGGGCTGATTGTATTTATTTCAGGATTGGCTGGAGCCTACCCTGCCTTTTTTCTATCCGGACTACGTCCAATAAAGGTATTGAAAGGAAACCTTTCCCTTCATTTTGGGAAGCAAGGCCTTCGGAAAGGTTTGGTTGCTTTTCAGTTTTTCATCTCTTTCCTACTCATTGCCACCACCTTGATTATGGTCAATCAGATGAACGCAATTCAGGAATATGACTTGGGTTTTGATCAGGAGCAGATTCTGATTGTGGACATGCCGGATTATCCTTCCCAAAACTTTGTAACTTCTTTGAAAGAAAGTTTTAGAACTGCCGAGAGTTTTCGTCAGACATTGGTGTCACGAACAGAGATTGCCTCCACAGCTTTGACTGTTGCTACTTATGGAGATGATGCCTTTTGGCAGGTTGGATTTCCTTTGGAAGATGGAACGATGTTTTCGTTCAAAGTCAACTTCGTTTCGGGGGACTATATGGAAACACTAGGCATGGAGCTTTTGGAAGGAAGAACCATTAACCCTGCTGTGGGAGCTGACAGTAGTGCCCTGATCATCAATGAGGCTTTTGCTAGGGCATTTAATTGGGAGGATCCTATGGGAGAAATGCTGCCAAGAACCGATTTTGAACCCCATCAGATTATTGGAGTGGTGAAGGATTTTCATCATGCCTCTCTATACCAACCTATAGAACCCGTGATGATTGCTAAGTCTCCTATGGCCGTATTCAGTGGGATTACCAATCTTATGATCAACTCCAGCACCAATCCTAAGCTGCTTGTTCGTGCTGCAGGTAGTGATATCAATCAGGTTCGAAGTGTGATCGAAGCGGAGTGGGAAAAACAGTTTGCAGGCCTACCTTTGGAAATTTCTTTTTTGGATGAAACGGTTGAAGCTCAGTACCAATCTGATCGGAGATTGGGGAAAATGGTATTTATCGCAGCATCACTTGCTATTTTGATTGCGGCTATGGGATTGTTTGCTATGGTTGCCTTGTCGATCGCCGGACGGACCAAAGAGATCGGAATCCGAAAAGTCCTAGGAGCATCAAGCTGGAGTATTTCGTGGCTTTTTGGAAAGGAGTTTATTGTCACTACGCTGGTTGGGGTAATAGTAGCGCTTCCGCTGAGCATCTATTTGATGCAAGGCTGGCTGGATCAATTTGCGGTCAAGGGTTGGCCTTCCTGGATCAGCTTTGCGTTACTGGTTATTGGAGGAATTACATTCACCCTTGCTCTAGTCTATGCTCAATCTCTCAAGGCCAGTTTGAGTAATCCGGTGAATACCTTGAAGGATGAATAAAAAAGTATCAAGACCTTAGAAACAAGATCAAAGAAGCTAGAGGCTAGAAACAAATAACCACCAACTTAATACCAAACAACCCGACTAAACCAGCCATAATAGATCTTCAAAACTTTTATTTCCTGATAATGCTCAAAAACTACTTAAAAATAGCCTGGAGAACCCTTCTTCGCCAAAGAATATTCTCCCTTATAAATGTTTTGGGCCTAGCAATAGGCTTAGCATGCTTTCTTTTACTGGCTTCTTATGTGAAATTTGAGCAATCCTATGATTCATTTCAAGAGGATTCTGACCGAATATTTAGAGTTTCTCAGCATGTTCGTGATTTTGGGAATTCTGCCTGGGCTGGGGGAGCTGTGGCCCCTATGCTTCGTAAAGAGTTTGGGGAGCAGTTGGAAGAGATTGTCAGCTTAATTCAAATCAATACTTATCTCAAATCTGTCGATGGAATCAATCCCGAAGAAAGTTTCAGAGAAGATTACTTTTTTTATGCAGAGCCCGGATTTGAAAACATTGCTGGGCTAAAGGTCCTTCAGGGAAGTCTGAAAGGAGCTTTTGATGATCCTTTTAGTTTAGTCCTGACCAGATCTAAAGCAAAGCACTATTTCGGAGATGAAAACCCTGTTGGTAAAGTGCTTCTGGCTACAGGAGATATAGCTTTTGAAGTAAAGGCAGTGGTAGAAGATCTTCCAGCAAATACCCACATGAAGTTTGACTTTTTATCTTCGGTTTCCACTTTCAAAAATCTTAATAATTTTCCTCAAAATGCTGATTTTGGTAGCTTTTGGTGGCCTCAAACATTTACCTATGTCAAAGTAAAAGAGGGTCAAAATGCCCAGGCAATCAGTGATAGAATTCCGGAAATAAATGGGAATTACCGTGATCCTGCGGAGACTAAAAACTACCAATACTACCTACAACCCATACAATCCATACATCTTCAATCAGGATTTGGAGGCGAGTGGACGGCAGGTGTAGATCAAAAGACTTTGTGGATTTTCCTTTCAATCGGTGGATTTGTGCTTTTGCTAGCATGCATCAATTTCATCAATTTGGCTACTGCTCGTGCTATCAGAAGGATGAAAGAAATAGGTGTTAGAAAGGTCAATGGGGCTAAGAGAGGACAATTGATGGCTCAATTTCTGGCTGAAGCATTTTTAACAAATGCATTTGCGCTTGTTCTAGGGTTGATTTTGGTGGGTCTGGCTCAACCAATTTTCACATCCATGCTGGATTTATCATTTGAAGTTCCGTTATTTTCAGATAGTTCTTTGATAGGCATTGTTCTGGCTGTATGGATAATCTCCTCCTTACTAGCAGGGGTTTTTCCCGCATTTTACCTAAGTGGCCTCCGACCGGATGTCATTCTTAAAAACTCCCAAATTTCAGGTGGAAAAGCCTTGCTGAGAAAATCGCTGGTAGTTTTCCAGTTCGCGCTTTCTTCCCTGTTGGTTTTCTGTGCCGGGGTAGCTTATATGCAACATACTTTCCTCAGAACATCTGATATGGGCTTTGATCACCAGGGATTATTGACCGTGAAACTCGGAAATGCTGCAAAAGCCCAAATTGAGCCCCTTAAATCGTCCCTTGAGCAACAATCAGGAGTGGTTTCTGTCAATGCAATTTCCAATGCTCCCGGACTGGAAGGAGGTTGGAATCCTTCCGTAGCTTTCAGGGGAGTTGAAATAGAAGAAGCCTTTTCTATTTATGTTCAATATGTAGATGAATCCTACTTCGAAAATTTGGGAGTAGAGGTGATTGCTGGAAGAGAATTTTCACTGGATTTTCAGGATCAGGGGGAGGTAACGGAAATGATGAGGGGACAATTTCCAAAAATGGAAAATCTTGGCGTAGTTGTAAATGAATCCGCAGCAGCCATAATTGCTCAGGCAGGGCAGGAAACTCTTGGAAATGCAGTTAGAATATATACCGATGAAAATGGTAATTTATTCTCTGATTACAATGGTAATATCGTTGGAGTGGTGGAGGATTACCATACTCAGGATTTAAAAACCACCATCAAACCCACTGTTTTCCTTCCTGTAAAAAATGCAGCTTTTGATGGAAGCAATATCTTATTAATTCGAACAGGAAATGGCTTTGATGAAGCTCAAATTACTCAATTAAAAAATGCATGGAATCAAATAATTCCAGGAATTCCTTTCGATTATTCATTCTTAGACGAGCGGATTGCCCAGAATTATGCTCAAGAGGCCCGAACGGGTAATTTGCTAGGCGCATTTGCTATACTAACCTTGTTGATCTCCTGCTTGGGATTGCTAGGACTTTCCATATTCACGGCAGAAACTAAGCGTAAAGAAATTGGTATCAGAAAAGTCCTAGGAGCCTCCGTTCAGGGGATTATTTCTCAATTGTCCAAAGAGTTTATTTATCCGGTGATTTTGGCCTTACTAATAGCCTTTCCGCTTGGATTTTATTTGATGAGTCAATGGCTAGAGCAATTCGCAACTAAAGTAAATATTTCTATTGGCTTTTTCTTGGCAACGGGGATGACTTCGCTGGTATTTGCCTGGTTGACGGTGACTTGGCAGTCATGGAAAGCTGCCACTTCCAATCCAGTGAAATCAATTAAATCAGAGTAGGATCAATTATTTTTCAAAAACGCTAAGGCTATGCTCAAAAACTATTTTAAAATCGCCTGGAGGAATCTTCTCCGCAATAAGCTCCGAACAGCAATCCATATCCTCGGACTTTCTCTAGGGATTGCGATATGCTTTTTGATATTCAATATCGTATGGCACGCATACAGTTTTGATAATTTTCACCCTGATAAAGAGAGGATCTATAGAATCATCACGGAGAATGATTATGGAGAAATGAAATACAGTTATCCGGCTGCTCCAGGGCCATTGGGTGAGGTTTTAGGAGAAGAATTGGCTGGTATTGAAGAAGTAGGTAGACTCTATACCTTAGGACAAACACATGCCAGTATTCCGGAAGAAAATAAAAACTTTGGCAGGAAGAATTACATTAGTTTCGCTGATCCTGGTTTTTTTAAAGTTCTCCCAAGAACTTGGCTGGCAGGAAATCCTGAGACAGCATTACAGGAACCTAATCAGGTTGTGATTAGTGAAAAGAGTTTGAATACTTATTTTCCCAATCAACCTCTGGATCAAGTACTTGGAAAAGAGCTTCGCTATGTGGATGCTGATACCATCATGGCAACCATTGTTGGTGTTATCCAGGATTATGATGAAAACACCGATTTTATTTTTCAGGATTTCATCTCTTTTTCCACTATTAAAAAGAATGAGAAAGAAGACTGGTATGGGCTTCATTCATGGACCAATATCAATTCCAGCAGTCAGGTTTTCTTTAAATCAGGTAATGGAATCTCTGCCAGCAACTTACAGGAAGGGCTTAATGCAATAGCAGGTAAATACTATGCCGATGAAGAGGAGGGAAGCACCTCGTTTGGATTGGAACCCTTATCGGAACTTCATTTTTCTTACGGACTACTGGATGAAACAGGTGCCTCAAAAGAGCTGATTAAGGGTTTGTTGATTGTTGGAGCCATCATTTTGATTTTGGCATGTCTCAATTTTATCAATTTAGAAACTGCCCAAGCAATCAGCCGAGCAAAAGAGGTAGGGATTCGAAAAACACTTGGAGGCAACAAATTCCAGCTGATGTTTCAGTTTCTAGCCGAAACCTACTTATTGGTATTAGGCGCAACTTTGCTGGGTTTGGTGTTTTCAGACTTGATATTAAAAACCTTCCAAAGCTATCTTCCAGACGGCTTCACGATGCCGTATTTAGCAGGATATAATTTAATATTTATAGTTCTTTTCGGAGTCTTATTGACTTTGGTTTCGGGAATTTACCCATCCTTGGTTTTGGCTAATTATCAGCCTCAGCGTGCCCTGAAAGGCGAGAAAATGGGTTCGGCGAAATTCTCCTTTGGGGCCTTTTTGAGAAAAAATCTGACGGTTCTTCAGTTTACTGTGTCCATGGTCTTTTTGATTTTAGTAATGGTTATTGGCTCTCAATTGAAATATATCAGTAGTCAGCCAGTTGGATTTGAAAAAGATGCAGTGGTCTATGCTTACTTACCTTTTATGGCAGGTTTTGAAAAGGCTTCACTCCTTCAGAGCCAGGTGACTCAAATGAGTTTTGTGGAAGGAGCCAGTTTAGGAGGAGATGCCATTTCTTCTAATGGAATTTGGACCTCTGATGTGAAAGTTCCTGTAGACAGCGCAGAGATGGAATTTTTTACACAAGTGAAAAATGTGGATTCATCCTTCGTTCAAGTAAATGGAGTTGAGCTGCTGGCTGGAAGGAATTTAACTCAAAATCAAACAGAGGTTTTGGTAAATGAACGCTTTTTGAAGGAAGCAGGGATCAATTCTGCACAGGAAATTCTCGGTAGTTTCATAACAATTGGAGGAGGGCCAAAGTCTGTTGTTGGAGTGATGAAAGATTTCAATTCCCGATCGCTGAAGGAAGAGATTCTTCCTATGGTTTTTCTTCAAAACCCTGATTATTATAATGTCATCTCAGTCAAACTGGGGAAAGGAATCAACCTCGAGACAGCATTACTTGGATTAAGAGAATCATACACGAGTGTTTATCCTTTTGAGGAAATTGATTTCAAGTTTCTGGATGAGGAAATAGCGAAATTCTACGAAGAGGATCAGCGCATAAGAAACATTCTCGGTTTTTCCAGTATGATAGCCATCCTAATCTCTGGAATGGGATTGTTTGGACTTTCTTCTTTCACCATATCTCAAAGATTGAAAGAGATCTCTGTGAGAAAAATATTAGGTGCCAGTATTGCTCAGATTCTAGGACTTATCAGTAAGGAATACGTGATGCTGGTCAGCATTTCCTTTCTATTAGCAGCTTATCCAACTTATTGGCTCGCTAAAGAATTTTTGGAAAGCTATTCATACCGGATTGATATGCCTTACCTGCAATTTTTGATGGGAGGCTTGGCATTATTGGTTCTTTGCATAGGGATAGTAGGTGCTCATTCCTGGGTGGCGGCTAAATCGAATCCTGCCGAAATTCTGAAAGACGAATAAGGGATTTGGTAATATTTTAAATCAATAAGTGATTTTGATTTTGGAGGAAAAATCGTTCGCCAGCGAACAAAAATGTTCGAGAAAATATAGGGTTGCTTAATCAAAAAGGGGCTTTAGACTTGTTCTGGGGCCTTTTTTTATGGCATGGAAGTGGAAATGGTTATTGAAGTTAATTTTCAAGTATGATACAACTCAAAGAAATCGATAAATACATTGAGTCCCGTTTCCAGAGGATTTTTATTCTAAAAGGAATAAATCTGACTATCCAACAAGGGGAGTTCCTTACTTTGATGGGCCCTTCAGGAGCGGGGAAGTCCACCTTGCTGAATATCATAGGAATGTTGGACGAAGACTACGATGGGGAATATTTTTTTGGAGAAAAAAATATCCGTAAAATGAAGGACAAGGAGAGATCCAATCTGCACAAAAGTGAGTTTGGATATATTTTTCAGGCTTATCATCTGATAGATGAATTGACTGTTTATGAAAATATAGAAACGCCACTTCTTTATAGAAATGTAGCTTCATCCGAGCGGAAAAGCATTATTGCAGATCTTTTAGATCGCTTTAACATGGTAGCCAAAAAGGATCTCTTCCCTGCTCAGTTGAGCGGTGGGCAACAGCAATTGGTGGGAATCGCTAGGGCTGTTGCCGGCCGACCAAGTTTACTTCTCGCGGATGAACCTACAGGAAATCTTCATTCCACTCAGGCCAAGGAAATAATGGAGGTTTTTCAAGAATTGCATAAAGAGGGAACCACTATCATCCAAGCTACTCACGCTAGAGAGAATGCGGATTATGGAACCAGATTAATCAATCTATTGGATGGAAAAATTGAAAGTGATGAACAGCTATAAATTTCTAATTACCCTTTTGACTTTTGCTTGTTGTTCCTTTGGAACTTATGCCCAGGATACTCTTAGGTTGGATTTTCGTCAGGCAGTAGCATACGGACTTGATGCAAATCTGGAGTATAAAATTCAGGAGAATAATATGGAAATCCTGAAGAAGCAGAAGCAGGTAGCGGCACTATCTCATTTGCCCTCTGTGGGAATCAACTCTAATTTATTGAGGCAAAGTGGTCAGCAATTTCAACAAGTAGAAGGTGAAATTGTAGTTACCAATGTCACCAATGAAATTGTTTCCGGAGGATTAAATATGAATATGCCTGTATTCAATGCGGGCAGGAGAATTTTGGATACTCAATCGGCCAAGCTGGCATTTGAGGCTGGGGAAAAGGGCTTGGAAAGGGCCAAGCAACAGGTAGTATTCGATGTAGCCCAAAGGTATTTACAGGTGCTATTGGATCAGGAGTTATTAAAAATTGCGATAGAAAACCTGGAAAATCAGCAGGAGCAACTTCGGCAAATTGAGGGTTTCGTTGAGGCTGGATTAAGAACTGTTTCTGATTTATATAATCAGCAATCTGAAGTTGCCAGACTGCAATCCGTAAAAGTGGATGCGGAAATTCAGTTGGAAAATGATCTTTGGTCTTTATCAGAATATCTGCAATTGGAGGCGGGTAAAATTCCTGATTTGGAACCCGTTGATCCTACTAATTCATCGGTAAGCTTTGCCGAGCAAAATCTAGGAGAATTATACGAGTTGGCTATGGCAAACCGTGCTGATATGAAGCAACAGGAGCTTTTGGTAAGCTCTACCAAAAAAGATGTTCAGGCAAGAAAGGCTATGTACTTTCCTAGGGTTTCTGCTTTTTATAATTACAATACCTTTTTTACATCCTTAGATAGTAGAAGTCTTAGGGAGCAGTTATTAAGGATATATCCTCAAAATACGCTCGGCTTGAATCTGGTGATTCCCATATTTTCCAATTGGCAAACCAGGTTGGATGTGAGTAGAGCTAAAGTAGCCTACGAAAATCAGCAATTGACCCTACAGTCTTTGGATAGAAGGGTGTACCAAGATGTGAGATTAGCCTGGCAAAATTATAAAGCAGCTAAATTGAAAGAGCAAAACACTGGCTTACAGGTTTTGGCGGCGGAGGAGGCAAGAAATGCAGTTCAGGAGCGCTTTAGATTGGGGATTTCCAATTTTGTAGATCTATCCGCGGCTAACCAGCAATTTGTGGCTGCCCAGGCAGATCAAGCTCAGGCAATTTACACCCTTTATTTTCAGGAGGTATTAATGCAGTTCGCTTTAGGAACTTTAAGCACTGATTAAAGTCAATTAGGAGGAAATAAAAAAAGCAGACCCATAAAGTCTGCTTTTTTTGATTTAATTGTGGTAGTTGGTTTTGGTTATAACATTGCAAAGAACATATCCAAATCAGGGATTAGGACGATTCTAGTTCTTCTGTTGATAGCCATATTTTCTTTGGAATCATTGGCAACGATCGGCATATAGCTCGCACGACCCGCAGCGATCATTTTTTCAGGAGCTACCCCAAAGTCATTTTGAAGCTTTCTAACAATAGAGGTAGCTCTTTTTACAGATAGATCCCAGTTATCCTGAACAACTGCATTAGAGATGGTTCTTGGGTCTGTATGACCTTCTATCATCACCTGAAGGCTAGGCTCAGCGTTGATTACTTCTGCCAATTTCTTCAATAGGGGATCTGCTTTACTATTGATTCTGTAAGATGCGGTATTGAAAAGAAGCTTATCAGAAACAGAGATCATCACCACCGTCTGATCAATGCTGATTTCTACGTCATCTTCTTCACCTCCGGTGTTTTCAGTGATGTTTTGCTTCAGATTATATTCCACTGCCAAGTTTACAGAATCCTCCAAAGTCTTAGCTTGAGCAAGCTTCTCAGGATCCACCTTTGCTAAAGTTTCAGTCATCTTTTGCTTTGAGTTTTTGGACATGACGGTTCCTGACTCGATTGAATACAATGAGTTATTGGACTGAGTCAAGGCATCATTGGTGTCTCTCAAAGAATTGATTCTCGCGTTGTATTCTGCTACTCTAGCCTCAATGGCTGCCATTTTTTCTTCCAATTCAGCCTTTTCCTGATTGGTCATGGCTAATTCTGTTTGAGTCTTGAAGAGATTACTCTCCAACTCGGTGTACTTCTTTTTAGACACACAGGACACTAAAACACTTGCGCTAAGTATGCCTGAAAGGATCAAAGAGTTTTTCATGGTTTTAAAATTTGTTTTTCAAGTCGATTAAAATCTGCCATGTTTAGAAATTCTTTTGTTTCCTGGCAGAATTGATTTCTAGGTTTATTCTTCTTGATCCAAAAGAACTGCCAGTGATTTTCAGAAATCATATAATGGCTTAATCAATTGAAAAACAATGATTTACTTTTTTTACATAAAAAAATCCCATCGAAAAGATGGGATTATTACTAAGCAAACTGGGGAATTATTCCACAGAATCTATTCCATGTAACGGTTTACAACTTTAAATTCATTCATCACCCGATAGGCAGCACGGGTAATGTCAGACTGAAAGCTAGGGGATTCAAAATCAAATTTAGCAGCGGTATAACCTTGCCAAATAGTGTTTCCTCTTTTATTGTCAATAACATAAATGACTAGCATTCCATTATTCTCCTTGTACTTGATTTGGTTGTAGGTTTCGTCCTTCTCCAGTTCTTTATCTTTGTCCTTTTCCAAATCCCTTTCCAATACCCGGCTTCCTGTCCTCTGCAACCAATAATCAAACTCGGGCTGCACATATCCTCTATAACGGATCGAATCGGTAAAAATCTTATAGCTGACCAATAAGTCTGGTTTATCAGTTTTCTCTACAAAGCCCTGAGATCCCAATCTAGCTCCAATGGTAGCATTTAAAACCGGCGTGATTGTTTCAATTTCAGGTTCGTTGATCTCAACAAATGCAAAAGTTTTATATCGTTTGAAGGTACCCTGGTAATTGTAATCGTATTCTGTAATGTAATCTTTTTGGGTGAAGCAGCTTGAAATTACCAAAACAAGCAAGACTAGGTAATAGGTAGAGTTTTTCATATGATATGAATTTATGGTTGACTAAGGCCGATATTTTTAGATTCAAACAAGTCATAGGAAAGTCGAGGTTTTCACTAGCTCCCTTTGATACATTTTAGGGAATTCCTTTAGCAGAAAAGCAATTGTTTCTCAATTTATCCTCTTCTATGTTTGATCGGAAAAAGCTGAATTTTCTAACTCAAAAACCAAACTGCTTTACCAATACTTTGTTTCAAGTTATTGATATTCAACTTCCTGTCTTATAATTTAAAAAGATATTTGCGTTTAATCCATATACTGGATCAATCATTTAAAATTTTACTGAAAATTCCCGAAAAATATCTTTTACACATATACGATGTGTTAAAAGCTTCTGGTTTTTAGAGAGTTAAGAAAAAATATTACTTGCCGCTGTATAATTGATGGAAAACAGAGAATTGAAGCTGATTTTTTGAAAATCGATTGGTTTTTTGTTCCATAAAACCGACCTGAACAGCCAACTGACTTTGAATTCGGTATCCTAATCCCCCATAAAGCCGATTTCTGTCGAAGTATTCCACCAAACCGTCTAACTTTTCTCCGTTGATGAATAATTCGTCATAAAGCTGTAAATACCAACTCCCTTTTTCACTCAAGCTTTTAGAATTGAGCGGGACATTTAGAAATAATGCATACCTAAATCTGCTGCGAAATGGAGAGGATTCAACCCATCTTTGTTCGTATCGGAAACGATGCATGATTCCTACCTTGGATACTTTTTGCCTTAAAATTGCTTCCTGATATATTCTGCTTTCAGGAACAGAAACCGTACTCTCTCCCGGTGGTTGTGTAGTGATATTTCCGTATCCAAGAGTGAAGCTTGCGCTTCCGTCTTTTAAATTATATTGTAATCCTGTTCTGATTAGAAGTTGCTCTAAATCCCCGACTATGTTATGGTTTCTATATTGTATTTCACCATGAATAGCCCAAGGACTTTCCTGAAATCTAAAGTTTCCAAAATACATATACCAAGAGCCTAATTCCGGATTATTTTGGCCAAATGAAGAAAAGCCAGAAATTAGAAATATTAATAAAAGGGAAAGGGGTAGAGTCTTTTTCACAATTCAAATTAAACCTAGAATTAGAAAAGGTCAATTTTTCATGGAAAATTTAAATTCAATTCTTCGGGAGGTTAGAAATTGCAAGCTTTGTGAAGCGCATCTTCCATTAGGAGCCAATCCAGTGCTTTCGATAAATTCTCAAAGTAAAATTCTAATTATCGGACAAGCACCAGGAACCAAAGTTCATGCAACAGGTATTCCTTGGAATGATCCAAGTGGAAATGAGTTAAGAAGATGGCTCGATGTGGATAGCAATACTTTTTATGATCCTGAGATTTTTGGAATTATGCCTATGGGCTTTTGTTATCCCGGTAGAGGAAGGGGAGGAGACTTGCCTCCGAGAAAGGAATGCGCACCTACCTGGCATTCTATGTTATCTTCACAGATGCCTAACCTGAAGTTGATTTTATTAATTGGTGCTTTTGCCCAATCCTATTATTTGGGAGAAAGAAGAAAAAACAATCTGACGGAGACGGTGAAAAATTTCAAAGAGTATTTACCAAATTATTTCCCTTTGGTTCATCCATCCCCAAGAAATAGATTATGGATGAGAAAAAACCCTTGGTTTGAAACTGAAGTGTTGCCCGAGCTTAGAGATAGAGTTCTCGCTCTTATCTGAATGGATTTTCTTTTTGCTCCAATGCACAATTTTCCTCTGACAATTCCCACTCTATGGTGTAATGACTCAGAGGATATTTTTTGAGGGTCTCTTGAACTTGCTTTTTGGATTCAAGCAATTCTTTTAGGTTTTGAACCTGTTTCAAGCGCACATGAGCAGTAAAAACGTGGTGAGCGCCTTCCATTGACCAAAGATGGGTATGATGAATGGATTCAACTATTGGAAGAGCACACAACTCTTTTTTGATTTGGTCTAGAGAAATATCAGAAGGCACTGCCTGAAGAAAGATATACAGGGTTTCTTTCAGATTTTTTAAAACATTCCAGAGAATGAAAAGGGTGATACCCAAGGATAAGACAGGGTCAATCCAAGGCCAATCGAAAAATAAGAGAAGTATTCCGCCAATTAAAACAGCTACCCAACCCAAAACATCCTCAATCAGATGCCAGCTGATTACTTTTTCATTTTGGGAATGTCCGTGACCCACCTTCCAAGCTGCATAGCCATTGACAATTACCCCAAAAATTGCAAAAAAGATCATACCTTTTGCATCACTTACTTCTGGGGTTATGAGCCTTTGAATTGCTTCATTTATGATAAAAACTGAGCCAATAATTAGCACCATTGCATTGATTAGGGCGCCTAAAAGTGAAAATCTACCGTAGCCAAAAGAGAAACTATCGTTGGCTTTTTGCTTGGATTTTTCTTGTAATCCCCAGGCCAATCCTAAAGACAGGGAGTCTCCCAAATCATGAATGGCATCTGATAAGATGGCTACTGAATTTACCCAAAATCCACCAACCAACTCTAAAATGGTAAAACCCAAATTCAGAAAAAAAGCAATCTTTAAATTATTGCTATCCTGTGGATGGTGGTGATGTTCACGCATAATTATCGAAGACAGTTTTTAAGTCCTTCTCTAATTGGAGTAGGGTAGATCCCATATTTTTGCTGGATTTTTTTGGAATCAAAGCAATAATCCTGGTCTAGTTGATATCGAAGTTCTTTAACCTCTTTAAGTATAGACATAAATAAGGATAAAACAGAAATAAGCCAGGCTGGCATAACTTGAACCTGATGCGAGCTTCCCAATTCTTCATTTAGGATACGCACAATTTCTTCTAAGCTGGGATAGGAAGAGTCAGTTGGTAAATTCCAAGCTTGATTCCAGGAATCTTCCTGCAATGCCAAAAAAGCAGTGGCTTTGCCTGCGTCAGGGACATAAGTAAAAGAATGCTTTTTGGAAGCTGAGTATAGCCATTGGGGTTTCTTACCTGACTTCATTTTTGAAATAACCATTTCATTTAACATACTATTGCTAGCACCTGGGCCATAAAAATCCGCTGATCGGGCTACAAGTGCTTTTAATTTTTTGGAAGCTACCTCCGACCAAAGCATTTCTAATATTTGTTTCCTGATTTTACCTTTATTACTGCTTGCCTCCAAAGCAGTTTTTTCAGTCAGGTGAGAAATTTCTTCCGGGTCTAAAGCATACATGTTATCAAAAAACACCAGTTTGGCTTGGTTTGCAATAGAAGCGTCTAATGTATTTCGCATGATAACAGGCCATTATTTCGCCCATGCTTTACTGGAATACTGGATGCCTACCAGTAAGAAAATCAGGTCTGCTCCTTCACAGGCTTGATGGACTGAATTTGAATCTAAAATATTACCCGCAAATAGGATGTCAGTATGATTAATTTTTTGAGGCTTTCTGCTGAATTGAACAAGTTGATAATCAGTTTTAGCCAGTTCCAAAGAAACATATTTCCCAATATTCCCATTTGCACCAAGGATAACTGCTTTTTTCATAAGTTCACATTTTGAGTTTAAAAGTTTTTTGGAATCTAGCAAAGCTTACCTTTATTTTAATTTGGATTACTTGTGTTCTGCTCGATTTCAATTACTATTTTTTTATGAAAACTATTTTTACTTTTTAGTTTTAAGTTTTTCTACGAAAAATCCCATTGATAATCTGGGTTTTTCTATGAATTTCAGGATAAAAATTGAGTTTGTCATCAAACCTCAAAGCTTTCTAGGAGGCAACTTATAGGGAAAGTTTCTTTGGCTTGGTAGCCAAGGATAAAAGTGCGATGGTGGAAAGGATTAGAAATGTACCTAACCAATCCATAGCAGTAAAAGAGACTCCCAGCCAAACAACAGCCATCATGGCTGCAGATAAAGGTTCAACGCTACATAACAAAGATGCTGTTTGAGCTCCAATCAATGGAATGGCGGTGAGAAAAAAGAAAAATGACAACAGGCTTCCAAAAACAATGATATAGCCAAATGCGGCAAATGACTCTACATCCCAAACTCCGTTTATCTGCCATGGCTGAAGGTAAATGGCAAAGAACATGCCGCCCAAAAGCATTCCCCATCCTGAGACTGCTGCTGCTGAATGTTTGGCAAGTAACTGAACAGGATAGATGGTGTAAAAAGCCAAAGCAAGTGCTGATAGTAGCCCCCAAATCAAAGCTTGTGGAGAAATAACCAAGGTAGACCAGGTTCCATGGGTGACCAATAGAAATGTGCCCAATACGGCAAAAATCATAGATGCCATTTCAGCTAAAACAGGCCACCTTCTAAATTTAATTGCATAGAAAGAAACCACGAAAACAGGGCCGATATATTGGATGACTGTTGCGGTGGCAGCGTTGGAAAGTCGAATGCTGTAGAAATAGCTGAATTGAACTGCCCACATGCCTAGAATACTAAAAATTATCAGTTGGGTAATTGAGCTTTTAGATTTCCATATGGAAAGGGTTTCTTTTTTGGATTGGAAGAAACTAAAAATCAAAAGCAGTGCTCCGGCAAGAATGAGCCTCCAGCAAACCAACCAGGATGGATCTATATTTTTTTGTTCGAATAAAAACTGGGCACAGTTTCCTGAAATTCCCCAAAAAATAGCTGCCGCCAGAGCAAGAAGCATTCCTTTGGTTTTGATCGAATCAGCCTTTTGGACAGTCATTGATAGCTTGTAAAAATTTCTTGAAATAGCATTCTCAAATTGGGAAAAGCAATAGGGGAAATTAAAATTTCTGACTATCCGTAATCATGCAGGTAGCCAATTTTTCTTTGACTGATTGGAAGACCGATGACCGAAGACCGAAGCATCCGGATTTTGATCCTTTGGGCTAATAAGAAACCAAATTTTCCTTTTGTTATCAGGAAAACGGATATACCTATTAATTTTTCATTGAATTTTATATTGAGGAAATGTAGAAAAAAATAAAAAAAGGCTGGAACAATTCCAGCCTTCTGTGGGCCCACCTGGGCTCGCCCCGATAACTATCGGGGCAGGGACTTTCTGTCCCGATGAATCGGGAGAGTCAGATACTTCTATTTTGTTTGAAAGAGTATTTGTTTTACTAACTCGGGTTCGCTTTTTAGCTTCTGAATATACTTTGAGCTCTTCATTTTTTTCAAATAGATCTCAATTCTTCGAGCATGAGAAAGCGATTGGGTTTC